>Ga0233428_1001429_pt1 | contig 25313 bp, 23 predicted proteins | sample SI_118_April2016_4_FD_179890 | JGI IMG/M metagenome (GOLD analysis project Ga0233428, IMG submission 179890) | Seawater microbial communities from Saanich Inlet, British Columbia, Canada - SI_118_April2016_120_MG | ecosystem: Environmental > Aquatic > Marine > Inlet | place: Canada: British... | reverse complement strand
GCGGGCATGTCCGTCGCCAGTGGTGTCTATCTGGCCCGACTCGAAGTAAACGGCGTCGCCGTGCAGATGCAGCGCATGACACTGGTGCGTTAGGACATGCGTCGACTCTTTCTGGTTTTCAACACCGCTGGGCTGCTGTTGTCCACTACACCGATTTTCGGTGATGCAACTCTTGGTGAGACGGCGCGATCAGCCGCTGATGCACCGCCGGCAGCCAGGTTGCAGGCAGCCAAATATCGCGTCGCGCGAACCATCTTCGACGACTTAATCCGCGCCATCGGTGACGGCCGCACACCACCTCGACTGCGTCTGTTGCCGGCCGATGAGACCGTTGACATGGGCGCCGTCTGGTTCGAACCCGACGCCGGTGCGGTCCTGCTCGAAGAGCGCGCCTACGACGCTCTGACAGCGGGCCCGGATTCTCTCGATGCCCTCGCTTTCGTACTGGGCCATGAACTGGCTCACTACTACAAAGACCACAACTGGACCGGTGATTTCGCCCGCAGTTTCGCTGATCTGGATGTAGGACGCACACTGAAAGGCCTCGCCGGCAGTTCGCGCCGATCGACGGAAATCGAGACGGAGTCCGACTACTTCAGTGGCTTCTTCGGACGCATGGCCGGGTATCGTCCTATGGCGGCGGCACCCGCTGCACTGCAACAGATCTATGACGAATACGGACTCGGCGAACCACTTCCCGGGTATCCGACATTGACTGATCGTCAGGCCGTGGCGACACGCACAGCACAGAAACTGCGCCAGCTCGTGCCGATCTTCGATGGCGGCAACTGGTTGCTGCTCACCGGTCGATCCACGGAAGCGGCCGCCTGCTTCGACTATGTGGCCCGCACCTTTCCAAGTCGCGAAATCCTAAACAATGCCGGTGTCGCACGCGCACGAGCCGCCATCGACCTATTCGGTCCGGGCGAGCTGCCTTTCCCTTATCCACTGGAATTGGATGCGACGACCCGTCTGCGCGAAGAAGGCAAGGCGGACCGCTACGAGTGGGAAGGTGATACAGACGACCGGCGCCAGCGGCTGTTGTCTGAGGCCCACAATTCACTGGAAAGTGCACGGCGACGCGACCCGACCTATCTACCAGCCATCATCAATCTGGCCTGTGTCGCCGACCTGCAGTCCCAGCAGGACGAAGCCTTGCTCCTCGCCCGACGCGCTGTGAAGATGGCCCGTGAGACAGGCGACAAAACATCCCTTGCCCATGCGCTGCTGATCCAGGGCATTGCCGCTGCCCGCGGCGAGACACCAGATCGTGCCGTGGCACGACAGCATTTTTCGACAGCGCAGACCGACGGCGGCTTGCTCGCGCGTCAGGCACTGGCCGCATTGGATGGGACATCTACTCCTCGAGCCACAGTCCCCGTGTCGTCGACAACGGAATTGATCGGCGGCCTGACAGCCCGAGAATACGACCTGGCCCTGGAGGCACCCGACCTGGTCGTCGACGTCCCTGCGATTTTCGCCGATGAGTCAAAGCTGACCTTCTATCGCAAGAACACACCGCAGGGGTCGAGTCTCGTCATCGATACGGGATACAGCACATTTTCATTTCGACAAACTCAGGGCATAAGCAGACCCACCTCGGCGCACGGCATCGAGCTGGGCGCAACATGGCAACAGGTCTCTGCCGCCTATGGAGTTCCGACACGTTCCGTCGCCAGTGGCTCACAGAATCACCTGGTTTATCAATCGCAGAAGATCGTCTTCGACCTGCGCGCGAATGCCGTGACAGGTTGGCTGATCTATGACGTGGAGTGAGACAGACGTTGGCTAAACGACCTCGTGTCGCTGGCTTGATCAGCGAATACCGCCGCTACTCCCACGGTCAGAACATCATTGACCGACTCATGGGAGGCTACGGCTGGGAGAACCAGTGGCACTACCCCGAACTCGATGTGGTCTCCCTGTACGTCGACCAGTTTCCTGAGAGTGATCTGAGTCGCGAGCGCGAACAGCGCCACCCCGACCTGCACATCTATCCCAGTATCGCCGAAGCGCTGACCCTCGGTGGCGACGAACTGGCCGTCGATGGCGTCGTGTTGATTGCCGAGCACGGCGACTATCCGCTGAACGACAAGGGCCAGATGCTCTACCCGCGGTATGACTTCTTCCAACAAACCGTCGATGTCTTCCGCGCCAGTGGTCGCTGTGTCCCCGTCTTCTGCGACAAACACCTGTCCTACGACTTCGACTGGGCGCGGGAGATGGTCGAGACAGCCAAAGAGCTCGGATTCCCCTTCATGGCAGGTTCGTCCTTGCCCGTCGCCCGTCGCGTCCCCTCCATCGATCTGCCCCTCGGCTCCGAGGTGGAGGAAGTCGTCGGCATCGGTGTGGGCAACATCGACAGCTACGACATCCACGCCCTCGAGGCGATGCAGTGCCTGGCAGAACGCCGACGGGGCGGTGAGACCGGCGTGAAATCAGTGCGGGGTCTGCGCGGCGACAGTGTCTGGCAGGCCCTGGACGCAGGCGCCTGGGATCCAGTCCTGTTCGAGGCATGTCTATGTCGCTCCCTTTCGCTCAAACCCGCCGATGAAACACATCGCCATACCTATCCATCGCGCGAAGAACTACCGGGACTACTCGAACGCGATCCGGTCGCCTATCAGATCGAATACCGCGATGGCGTGAAAGCAACGATGCTGCTCATGGCGGGACTAAAGCAGGACATCACCGCCGCCGTGCGCATCAAGAGTCAGCCCGACCCCTTCTCCGTGCTGTTCTATCTGGGCGAAGGACATCACATGCAGCCAAACTTCTTCAACCCCCTGAGTCACCATATCGAGAATCTGATCTGCAAGGGCGAGACACCTTTCCCTGTCGAACGCACCTTGCTCACAACAGGCACGGCCATCGCCGGCATCGATTCGCTACATCAAGGTGAGCAACTCATCGGCACACCCCACCTCGACATCAGCTATCAGGTGGAGGAAACCTCCACCTTCCGGAGAACGTGATCATGGCTGAACGCAAGAAACTGGCCATTATCACCACCTTCTGGGACTGGCGCAGCCACGCCAATCACATGGGTGAGCGCTTCCTTGTCGGCTACCCCCGTGATGGTCGCTGGCATCATCCCGATTTCGACATCGTTGGCGCCTACGTCGACCAGTGCGATGGGGATGATGATCTGAGTGGTCATCGCGCCGAAAAGTTTGGCTTCACTGTCTATCCGACGATCGCTGAGGCCCTGCGCCTTGGGACAGACCAACTCGCCGTCGACGCTGTGTTGCTGATTGCCGAACACGGAGACTATCCATCCAACGACAAGGGCCAGAAACTCTATCCGCGTTTCGAGTTCTTCTCCGAGATCGTCGATGTCTTCCGCGCCAGTGGCCGCAGCGTGCCGGTCTTCAACGACAAGCACTTGTCGTATAGCTTCGACAAAGCGCAGCAGATGGTCGCCATGGCACGTGAACTCGACTTCCCTCTCCTGTCCGGATCATCTCTTCCTGTCACCTTTCGCCTGCCCCCCATCACACTGGATGGCCATGTCGATGAAGCGCTGATGATCGGTGTCGGTGGTTCAGACGCCATGGACTATCACGCCCTCGAAGCGCTGCAGTCCATGGTCGAGCGTCGTCAGGGCGGCGAGACGGGAGTACGAGCCGTGCAGCTGATCGAGGGAGCAGACGTGTGGCGCGCCGGTGAGGATGGACGCTGGTCGCGCCGACTCCTCGAAGGAGCGCTGGCGCGGTCCGATTCGCGCAGTGGCATCGCTCTCACCGATGGCCGCCCACAAGATCTGGCGCACAGTGACGAATTGGAAGAACTCGTAGAAGCACCTTCCGCCTATCTCATCGAGTATGTCGACGGCCTGCGGGCAACCCTGTTGATGCTCAATGGCGCCGTGTCGGATTTCACCTTCGCCGCCCGCTGTAACGGCGAGGTGCGCTCACTGCAATTCCTATTGCCCGGAGCACCGAATGTCGTGTACTCCGCCTGCCTGATGCAGAAGGCAGAGGAGATGTTCGTCAGTGGCAAGGCACCTTATCCGGCAGAGCGCACGATGTTCGTATGTGGCATGCTCGAACGCTGCCTCGAGTCGAAGATCAGCGATCACCAGAGAGTTGAGACTCCGGAGTTGATCCTGTCCTATCAGCCACCGGCAACACCTCAGTTTGTAGGCGCTCCGACTGAATCGTCGACTCAAACTGCCTGACGACCTGCGCCATGCGGAGCAGTTCACTATCGGGCATCTGCGGATAGAAGGGCAGGTAGATGGCTTGTTCGATCACTCGCGCTGCATTGCGACAACCATTGCCACTATGCCCCTCGACGAGCGCAAAACTCCTGCCCACCGTCGCATCGAATCCTGCTTCTCGCAGCGCCCTGAGAACACTCACAGGATCTGCCGACATAACAGGGAAAATCCAGAAGGAATGCGGCCCACTGGCGACTCCGGGGCAGATGACGCTGGGGCCAAGTTCAGCGGCCAGCATGCGCCCACGTTGTTCCCGCTGCTCCATGGGGCGTGCCGTGCCTTGAACCCGTCTTCGCAACATTCTGATCAAGGCCAGACAAGGGCGCTGTCGAATCGTGCGCACGAAATCGTTCTGGCCAAAGCCTCTGGTCAGGTCGTTGACTAGACGATCGTGATCGACACCGAACCAGCGTGTCATGCGGAGCAGAGCGGCATACGATACGCGAGCCGATATCTTGTGGAGAACTCCATACTTGAGCAGGCGGGCTGCATACTGCGAACTCTTCTGAGCCGGGTGCTCGGCAATCACGCGCCGGACACGTGCAAGTAGATCTGCCCTTGTGATGCGAACCACGGCACCACCGAGGGCAGTGCGATGTTTGATCGGGCCGAAGCTGAAGAGGGACACATCCGCCCTTGGGTCACCCAGATATGCAGGGTCCCAGTAGGCTTCTGCGCAGTCTTCGATAACCACCATGCCGCGTCGTCGTGCCCAGCTGATAGACGTCGAGAAATCGATCCGGCCACCAAACAGATGTGTCAACACGAGCACTCGACACGCACTCGTGACCACCTCCTCAAGAGCTTCGACACGGGGCGCCATGCTGTCGATGTCCACATCGACCGGCACCGGCACGAGATCATGGTATTTGGCAATGCGGGGCATATCTGCGACGGTCATCGCTGTAAACAGAATTTCTGTACCCGCCGGTAGTCGCAGAGCTGTGAGCAAGGCATCGAAGCCACTGCGCACCGATGTACAAACAAGCAGATCTTTGGCAGAGGATAACTCTGCCTCGAAGATCAACGCTTCTCTGGCATGATCTGCTGGTGTGAAACACCCGACCAGACCAGCCGCCAGATCCGCCGTCGTGATGTCAATTCGTTTTGGTGCCCACATTGAGATGAATGTACCTTGAAATCTCACCACATCGCAGCTAGATAACGCCGTAACACGAGCAAAGGTCTCACAACATGATGGAATTCCTACTCGCCCCCTGGCCCTGGTATGTCGCTGGACCGTTGATCGGCCTCGTCGTTCCCCTGCTGCTGCTTCTCGTCGGAAAATCCTTCGGCGTCTCCAGCAGTTTCCGGCACTTGTGTTCGATTTGCCTGCCAGGTTCGAAACTCGACTATCTGCGCAACAATGACTGGCGCGCCGAATCGTGGAATCTCATCTTCGCTGCCGGTGTCATCATCGGCGCAGGGGTTGCCGTGTTTTTCCTGTCGTCGGCACCCGTGGACCTGCTGCCCGAATCATACAACAATCGCATGGGCGCGATCCTGCTGTTGGTGGGTGGACTCCTCGTCGGCTTCGGCACCCGCTACGCCGACGGCTGCACCTCCGGCCATTCGATCACAGGGATGTCCATCCTGAACTGGCCGAGTCTCGTTGCCACCATCAGCTTCTTTGCTGGCGGACTCTTCGTCGTCCACATCATCCTATGAAAGCCCTCAGCGCTCTGCCGATCGGCATCTTCTTCGGCATCGTCCTCGTCAAATCTGAGGTGGCTTCCTGGTTTCGCATCCGCGCCATGTTTCGCTTCGAAGAAGCCCACATGTATCTGGTCATTGCCTCCGCCGTCGTCGTCGGCATCATCGCCATTCAACTCATCAAGCGCCTCGGCCTGCACACAATCGGCGGCGATCCCGTGTCGTTGAAAGCCAAACCCTTCACCAAGGGCACCATCATCGGTGGCGTATTGTTCGGCATGGGATGGGCCATCACCGGCGCCTGTCCTGGCCCGATCTTTGCGCAGATCGGCAGCGGCGAGTGGATGGCGGGCGTCACCTTCGTCGGCGTCTTCCTCGGGGCCTTTTTGTATGCGTGGCTGAAACCACGACTGCCACACTGAACGGCTGAGTTTCCTGGTATCCCGGGAGTTAGCGCGAACGCGGTAATCCACTTGCCGAAGGACACCTACCTGAGGACCTTTCGCGTAGGTGCCAAACGATCATTCAGAGCAACTGGACAGATGACCCGAAGCAAAGCCGGACTCATCCTTGCCTTGCTGTTTTCGTCTTCCCTTTCTGCCAATCCCGAAATGACCGTCGAGTTGCCCGGAGGGTCCACGATGGAATTGGTCTGGGTTGAGCCGGGCACCTTCACCATGGGACTCAGCGACGAAGAGCAGCAGGACCTTGTCGACTACAACGGAGGAGAAGACTACAGCGACCTTCTGCCTCCCCATGAGGTCACGATCTCCACCGGATTCTGGATCGGCAAATACGAGGTCACCGTATCCCAGTGGGAAGCGGTGATGGCTCGGGCCGTCAATGATCCGTCAAGGGAACCGGAGGGGCCCGTCAGTGCGGCATGGTTGGATATTGACGAATTCCTGTGGAGGCTGAATGCTGCTGCAGGCGATGGACGATTTCGACTGCCAACGGAGGCCGAGTGGGAGTATGCTGCTCGGGCCGGCACCACCACCATCTGGAGCTTCGGCAGCCTTCTGAGATTTCAGAACCGGGGACGCTTCATTCTCTTTACGTGCGCATCCGGCGAACTCGGGTCACCCAGCTGCACATGGAGAGTCGGGCAGCGCGATCCGAATCCGTGGGGTCTCTACGACGTACACGGAAATGCACCGGAGATGACCAGTGACGCAATGGTACCGTACTCGGCCGGGGCGCAGGTGGATCCGTTCGTCGCCGGCGACTCGAGTCGCGTCATCCGAGGAAACTCTGCCGTCTTCACCATGAGCCCGCCACCAGCCGCACTCGGTCTGCAGATCAGCGCCAACCGCCAGGAGGGGACCCACGCTGGGCTCCGAATCTTGATGACGCAGTCACCGGGCCCGTTGCGTGCCGATGCAGGACGTTATCGATGGGCGGCGGCGGGCGAACCGGTCGTTCTGGATGGCTCGGGAAGTGTTGGGAGTCCATCGCTTTCTTATACCTGGGAGGAGCATCCTGACAACCTGGAACTCGGCGTTCTCGATAACCCGTCTCGGGTACAGCCAGTTATCACGGCCCACCGACTGGGCGAATACAGGTTCTCTCTAACTGTGTCTGATGGGATGTCGATCAGCGATCCCCACGACGTCGTCATCGAGATCGTGAGGGTTTCCGACCATGGTGTCGTGACGGCTGCGCTCAAAGAGGGAGTCGAAATGGACTTTGTCTGGATCGAGCCCGGCCCACATCAGATGGGTTTCAGCAAAGAGCTTGAACGCTTGCTGCGAGACAGCGGCCTGTGGAATGCGGCACAGGTCAACGACGCCGCGTCGATGAGTCGGCTCGCACAACCGGCTCATGATGTGACTCTGACTAGAGGTTTCTACCTGGCCAGATACGAGATGACGCAAGGGCAGTGGACGGGACTGACAGGGGAGAAACCCTGGGTCGATGATGCCCGATGCGCCCATGTCGTGGACGAGGCGGACGTTCCTGCTGTGTGTGTCTCTTATGATCGGTTGGGAGACTCGATTGGTGAACTCAACCGAGTGGCCCACCGAATCCGGCTTGGCCTGCCAACCGAGGCCCAGTGGGAGCACGCCGCCCTGACGGGCTCAAGCCACCTGTGGTCGTTCGGGTCTGAGCCCTCGCGTCTCGACGACCATGCCTGGTACGCTGGCAATGCGTCGGGCGCCGGGGCACGGTCGCCACGAACAGTCGGCGAGAAACTGCCGAACCGCTGGGGGCTGCATGACATGGACGGCAATGTGAGTGAGTGGTGTCTCGACCAATTCGCGCCTTACGATGAGACCCAAAAGACGGACCCCGCCGGGCCCTTCATGCCCGCCTGGGACAGGTCACCGGTGCAGCGCGGTGGGAACGTCGAGTTGCCACCGATCTCGTCGCGCGAGCGATTCGGTGCCATAGCAACTGAGGCGGGTGCCGTCGTCGGCGCTCGCCTGGTCCTGTTTGGCCCGCCCATGCCGCCGCCAGTGGGTGTGGCCCGGTACGAACTCGATGAGGATCCACCGACACTTCCTCTCGACCCTGCCGGCTATCCAACGCCTGGAGAGCCCCTCGTGCTGTTTCTCGATCAGACGTTTGATGCAGGCTCGGCGGCAGGCTGGAGGTTCAACGAAAACCGAAGGGGTGAGGAATCGGTGTGGCACGAAGGATTGTGGTCAGTCCGTGACGGGGCGTATCGTCTGGCTCCCATCAAGCTGGCTTCGGTCACGTACCACGGCGGCCCCGATCTCACAAACTATACAGTCGAGACCCGGATTCGGGTGCAGGGCGGAGAAGGGTGGGTTGTATTCACCCATGCCGACGAGAACCCATTCTGGCGACTGAGCTTGAACCAGGACAAGCAACATCTACAGTTGCTGGTCAGCCAGGACGTCGGGCAGCTCACTCTACCTCCCGCACCCGGCGACCACGAGGATCCTCGCAGCCCGCTGGCATGGACGCGGCATTGGACGCTGAGACGGAGCGACTGGCACGACGTACGGATCGATGTGCGCACGAGTGCCATCGATGTGTATGTGGACGGTGTAGCCGCGTACGAGGACGTGCCCCTGGGTATTCAGCCAAATGCCGTGATCGGCCTCGGTGGGATCGGTGATCGCGAACCCTTTGAAGGGCCCCGCTCCGGCGATGCCCAGGTCTCTTTCGACGATGTGCGCCTTTGGCACGGCGCCCGCGATGCGCAGGACATGGCGCCAACCGCGTCTCTGAGCAGCGCACCAAACCCCTTCAACGCCGAGGTCACCATCTCCTATGACCTGCGTGCAGATGAGGGTCCCGCAAGCCTCGTCATCTACAACATCGCGGGGCAATCTGTCTGGCGACGTCCTTTGCTGGGTTTGAGTGGCAGCCTCAATTGGGATGGCCACAATGACGAGGGTACACCCATGGGGTCAGGGGTGTATATCCTGGTCCTGCATTCGGGCACGCATGAGCGCTCCCATCGGGTCCTCTTGCTCCGTTGAGACAGAGCTGAGAACATCTGCTGACCCTGCATTGGGTAACTCGCTCTACAACCGCAATATGGCAGACGTTTATCCAGCCGTCACCGCGTATCGCTGCAGTGCATCCTCATCGAGTTCGACACCCAACCCGGGTCCATCAGGCACACGGATACAGCTGTCGACGACATCGAGGGAGGTTGTCAGCAGGTTATGCTCCCGCTGACAGCTGAGAATGTCACTCGGCAGCGTGCAGGCAGGAGCCGCAGCACAGGCATGTAGAATCGCCGCATCGAGGATCCCAAGTTCATGCGCCGATCCATGCCACACAGGGATACCCGCTTCCTGCGCCAGGTAGGCACGGCCGAGAAAGTCTTGCGTGCTGCCGGCACCGAGATTGAAGATGTCGCATGATCCCGCCGCGATCGCATCGACCATGCCGAGCGAACCACGGTCATTGATATGCAGATGCATGGCGATGGGAATCTCGAGTTCATCACGCAGACGCCGATAGTCAGCCAGGGCATCGCGACTCGGCGGTGGATCTTCGATACACAGCACATTGCCCACCTCCTGCCACTGCTTCGCATCCTCGAGAAATCCCTCAGGGTAAGACCCCATCAGATCGACAGTGATCTTTAGATCTTCTGAGACATCGGCGTAGGTCTGCAATGCCTCCACCAGCGGATAGCTGCGTTTCATCTTCACACCGCCGAAACCACCCGCCACGGCCATCTCGGCCAGTACACGAATCTCCTCCATCGTCATGCGCTTACCCGCCCAATAGTGCACGGGCACCTGATCGCGCACCTTGCCACCGAGCAGGCGATGCATGGGCCAACCGATCGCTTTGCCGATGATGTCGTAGAAAGCGACTTCGAAGGCGCCCTTGTCGGTCTCTTCAGGCAATTGCAGGTCACGCAGATCGAAGTCGAGGACATTGCGGCCGCGCAAAGCTTCGGCGACGCGACGCAGTCGTCCCGCCGCCTCTGAATCGGGCCCACCTGCGGTTCGATGCGTTTCGCCAAGGCCGACAATCCCGGCGTCGGTATGCACTTTCAGGATGAACTTGGGTACCTGGTCGAAGTCGCCCTGTGTCTGCGTCACCGACAGGATGCCAGGTCTCATCGGTGGCGAGACGTAGAACAACTCGATATCGGTGATCGTGAGCCGCTCATCACGCCCTGCAGCCTGCGTCGACAATGCCGCCAGTCCCGCCGTGCCTTCTACCGGTGTTTTCTCAGTTCCCATGTCTCCACATTTCTCTTGCTCAGGCGAGCTCCTTGGGTCACGCCGAGGCGAGCGTCTCGGGCTCACACCCAGGCCCGCTCATAGGCGGTGATGATCTTGTCCATCATCGCATCCTTCTCCGTGTCCACGTCGCCCCGCCCCGGCTCGGCATCCAACCAGGCGATGCACTCCTCCACTCCACGCGCGAAGGGAACCGTCGCCACGTAATCCGGCACCAGTTCACGCACTTTGCTGTTGTCGAAGACGACGCTGCACGCCTTGTCGCCGAGCAAACCCGCGCCCGTCACCGGATCGTGGTGGTTGATGAAGTCTGACGGGATATGGACCATCTGCGCATCGGCACCACAGGCGCGCCCGATGCTGGCATAGATCTGATTCCACGTGAGCACTTCGTCACTCGTGATCTGGAAGGCGTGCCCGATCCCCTTTGGGTGCCCGAGCAGACCGACGAAGGCGTGAGCGAAATCTGTATTGTGCGTCATCACCCACAGGGATTCTCCATCACCATGGACGATCACCTTCTTCCCCTGCCGTATGCGCGCCACCACCGTTGCGCCACCACCCACAGCAGTCGGCAGCGAGGCAGGACCATAGGTGTGCGAAGGCCGGACCACCGTCATGGGAAAGCCGTGTTCGCGGTATTCGTGCATCAGCCGCTCTTCACAGGCAATCTTGTGGCGCGAGTATGCCCAGAAGGGATTCGCCAGGGGTGTCGCTTCGGTAATGTGATGATGCAGGATCGGTTTCTGGTAGGCTGAGGCGGAGCTGATGAAGACATACTGATCTGTCTTGCCCGCGAAGATCTCGATGTCTCGCTCAATCTGATCGGCAGTGAAGACGATCCAGTTGACGACGACATCGAAATGGCGCTCTGCCAACAGCGCCTTCACGCCAGCCGGATCTTGATTGATGTCCCCTGTGACCACTTCGACGCCCGCAGGCACAGCGACCTGCCGTTGGCCGCGATTCAACAGCGTCAGCTCGATGCCACGCTGCGCCGCCAGGGCGCTACAGGCGGTACTGATCGTTCCGGTACCACCGACAAAGAGAACCTTCATGTGAATCACTCCTGATCAGCTGCGTGTGGATTCTTGTCAGGCTAGAAATGTGCCCAGGATATTGCCATTCATACCGGTAAAGGCATCGATCACGAGCCAGATGCCCGCAGGTACAATCTCTCCGAGAATCATGCCCAAAAAGAACGGTACGGCGCGACGATACAACTGCGGTCCTCCATACTTGAGCACGATGCTCTTGAGCAGGAAGGCGACAAACACGCTGAACCACATACCACCAAAGGCCGAACTGATCGGAAATCCGAGTGGATGAAATGGCCACCACAGCAGTTTGTAGTGAAGGAATTCCAGGCCGATCATGATCAGTGCCCCCACACCAATCTGCGTGATCCCATCCCAGTGGGGTCCCTCCGGCGTCGCCACCGCTTCGGCCATGAATCGATAGGGATACTGTGCCGCATTGTCGGCATAGAACGAATTCAGATTGATCGCACCATAGTGATAGCCAGCATCCAGGCGCATATACAGGGACACGACAATGGTCACGATGATCGCCGCTCCGATCGCCCAGAAGAGTCGCCGTTTCCGATGTACGAATCGATCCGCCAACTTCAGACCATTGGCACAGGACGTCATCAACAGAATCAACACATCCGTCCCCCACACATACGCCGTCGATAGGGCCGCCGCGCCGCCGGGTCCGAGAGCGGATGTGCCCAGCACGGCCGCCGTCGCATCGGGGCCGGTGATGGGCGGAAACATGACGGCAACACCACCCTCCACCACGACGCGGGAAATGGTCAAAAAGATGACAAAGCAGGCAAATAGAAACAGCGGCGCAATCCAGGCGGGCAGACCCGCTCGCCACAGCCACAGCATCATCACGGCGCTGCCTGCCACCAGACCCAGCACAGCCTGTCGATAGGACAACATCTCGTCTTCATCTGAGACCGTCACATCACTCAGCAGCGCCTTGCGCCAGACATTGCGTAGATGATGGCGCGCATTGTACAGACCCAGGAGCACCAGTACGATCATCCCACCCATTGCCTGGTAGATGATGACGGGCTGCGCGTAGTGCCCGAAAGCGCCGACGGGCCCCGGATCGATGTGAATACCGAGCATCTTGAACAGACCCTGCTCGATCACATTGATGAGGTAGAAGAACACGAGGCCGGCAGCGATGTTGCGGCTGACGAGGAAAGAGAATCCAAGCATCGTGAAACTGAGAGTGAAGCCGATGGTGATGGATTCTCGAAACAGCGGCACCGTACCGAAATTCGTCGCAATCGCCGGTACATAGTGCAGATAATCATGAAAGGCATTGATCGTGGCGATCAGTGCCGGTACCAGAAACCCCGCCCACACCGTCCACTGTCGAAAAAAGGGCAGGATCGCCGAGGTCGAGCCCGACCGTTCCTCCCCGAGGATGTGCAGAGGCAGTTGCATCATCGGATACACGAGGCGCTCGCGCTCTGCCCATTGCCGGCGCAGAATCACCGAGCAGCAGATCATTACCAGATACAGGGCGAGACCGAAGAGCAGCCAATACAGCAGCGGCCCGGCCCAGACATCCCAGGGGATGCCTGCGTCAACACCGGCTCCTTCGTAATACTGCCGCACCGCGCGCTCGTCCTGCACCGTGGCCCACGTTGGCAGATAGGGCAGCACGTGCGTCTGCCAGTCGTTCTCAGGACTCGCGTAATACAGAGCCCCTGTCGCGACGGCGGGCACGTAGGCGGCGAATCCTCGCGCCGGCAAGGTATTCGACACGAGAAGCATGATGTAGACCACGGCGAGTTCGCCGCGATCGAGGGCCAGGTCGGGCTTGATCGCTGCTACGAGCGCATTGACGACACCTGCAAGCACGACAAAGAGGAAGATGGCCCCAGGTGTCGTATTCCAAACCCCCATCTGCGATCCCTTGATGACCATGTCGCCATAGGGAATCGCCACTGCCATGAACGCACACAGTCCCAGACCAATGACGATGGCTCGCAGTGAGCAACCGCGTGTGCTAAATGTGCCTTGGGACATTCATGGTTCCTGAAAGGGATGGGCAGGCTGAAACGAATGTGCAGAACGTGAGCACTTCGGATCCAACCTTACACACCAGAGCGGTCAGGAGCCACCGCCTCTGGCACATCCTCCGCGCAGGGCCGATCTTCAACAGGCTAAACGACCCTGTCGTCGACGACCCCGTCGTCTACGACCCGGATCGAAGATCACCGCCGCTCATCCGCACAGGAATCCAATGAAGATCGCTCTCATCGGCCTGCCACAGGCTGGCAAGCGCACACTGTTCACGTTGCTCACAGGCCGTCAGGTACCCGAAGGTCGCAAACCCGGCGAATCCATCGAAGGGATCTCAGCCATTCGCGATCCGCGGGTCAATGTCCTGGCTGATATGTTCAAGCCTGAAAAGACCACGTACGCAGAGAACAACTTCCTCCTCTGTCCTGATGCGGATACCGGTGGCAGCTACGAGTGGCTCGACGCGGCGCGACGCTGTCACTTGGTCTGTCTCGTCGTGCGCGCCTTCGATGATGAGAGTGTCTACCACCCCGCCGGTTCCGTCGACGCCAATCGCGACGCCGAGAATCTGGAAGCCGAATTGCTCCTGGCGGATATGGCGCTCGTGGAAACGCGCCTTGAACGACTCGCCCGCGAGAGCAAGTCGGGCCTGAAGCCGGAGCAGGAGCGCGAAAAATCCGTCCTGGACAGGGCCATGGCCCGACTCGAGGGAGGCGAACGACTCGAGGGCCTGGAACTCGACGACAGTGAACGTGCCACCGTGCGTTCCCTCGATCTGGTCACCTTTCTTCCCGTGCTGCGCGTCTACAATGTCTCCGAGGCCAATCTCGGCGACGAGTTCGGCGCTGCCGCCGTTGGCGTCTCGTGCCAGATCGAATCAGAAGTCGCTGAGATGGAGGACGCCGACGAGCGTCGCGAGTATCTTGAGGCCCTCGGACTGACCGCCCCGGGTGTGGACCGTGTCAGTGCTGCCGCCTACGACGCCCTCGGCCTGATGTCCTACTATACTGTCGGTGAGGATGAATGCCGTGCCTGGACCATTCGCAAGGGCGCCCTGGCGCCCGAGGCGGGTGGCAGCATTCATTCTGACATCGAGCGCGGTTTCATCCGTGCCGAAGTGATGGCCTATGAGGATTTTGTCAGTGCCGGGTCCGAAGTGGAAGCCAAGAACCAGGGATTGATGCAGACTCGAGGTCGCGACTATGTCGTCGAAGACGGCGACATCATGCATTTCTTGTTCAACGTGTAGCCTGGTCGGAGGCAGATCTATGCTTCATCGTCGACTTATTGCCGGCAGCATCTTCATTGTCGCCCTTCTATGTCAGCCACAATTGGCATCTGGCGCCGAATCATCTGACTCCCAAGGATTCATTCCTATGTCTGAATTGCCCTGGCCCGCCGATCAGATCGCTCGCTACACTGCCTACCGTGCAGACGGCCCCATTACCGTCGATGGCAATCTCGACGAGGCATCCTGGCAGGCGGCGCCACGCTCGCCACGTTTTCGCGACCTGATTCACGGCAAGGAAGGGATCCACGACACACGCGCCGCCGTTCTGTGGGACGATGAGTATCTCTATGTCGGTTACTGGGTCGAAGAGCCATTTCTCGAAGCGACCTTGAAGAATCGCGATGACTACATCTACATGGACAATGACGTGGAATTGTTCATCGCAGGCGAAGACGGTTACTACGAGTTCGAGATCAACACCTTTGGCACCATCTATGAGGTGTTTTTCCTCTGGGAGAAGATTTACGAGGCCAAGGGCTACGATAAAATTCCCGAGTTCTCCCGCGATCACGAGCAAGTGCGTCCCTTCCCCGGCGTTGGCTACAAGAATCATCCCCGTGGCATGCGTATCGGTTACTGGAACTGGGATCTGCCTGGATTGAAAACCGCCGTGCACGCCGACGGCACGATCAATGACAATTCAGATCGAGATCGCGGCTGGACAGTCGAATTGGCAGTGCCCTGGTCCGGGCTCAAGTGGGTCGCCCACGGTGACGGTCGTGCCTGCCCACCGAACAGTGGCGACACATGGCGCATGGACTTCTCCCGCTTCAACACCTACAAGGAAGCGCCACCTGCGGATGATCCTGGTGGCTGGGCCTGGAGCCCACACGGTGTATGGGATTCGCATGTGCCCGAGGTCTTCCCCCATATCACGTTCTCTGATGTATCCGTAGGCCAGGCCCCACGCTAGCGGAGTTTGCCCATGATTCGTGCTTTGCTTGCCATCGTCGCCGGCCTCGCCGTGGCGGCCCTTATGATCGGTCTGCTCGAATCGATCGGTCACAGCATGTATCCGCCGCCGGAAGGGCTCGATCCATACGGTGATCCCGAGGGTTTCGCGCGGGCTGTCGAGCAAATGCCCGCGGGCACTCTCATCGTGGTCTTACTCGCCTGGGCGCTGGGCACCTTCACGGGGTCCTGGCTCGCCGCCAGGATTGTCGGACGCGCCTTCTATGGTTTTCTCGTAGGAGGTGTCATGATGCTCGGTGGTATCACCAATGTCATCTCGATTCCACACCCCTGGTGGTTCACTGTCGCCGGCATTGTGTTGTTTCTTCCTGCCGCCTATGCCGGCGCACGCCTGGCGACGCCAGGTTCGAGTGATCCCGTCGGATCAAGCGAGTGAACCAGGCAGATCATGGGTGAGCGTCTGCCGGCCGACGCTCGCACGATCTCCATCTTCTGTGCGCGCTGCAATCAACTACTGTATAAATACCACAAGGGTGGCGCCGGTTCGCTGGTGAAGATTCGACCGCAGCGCATCGCTGAAGATCACACAGGCGGTGCCCTCGACTGTCCCAAGTGCGGCCAGACCTTCGCCCGCGAACGCTCGATCGGGGGTGGGCCGGCCTTCAAAGTCATTGGCGGCAAACTCTACACACGGGGGATGCGGCGAAAATGAATTCACAGGAATTTCTCGGGCACTCTCAGGCGACAGAAGTACTCGTAGTCGGTGGTGGCATTGTCGGCGTCTGTACGGCCCTTTACCTGCGGCGCATGGGCGTGGAAGTCACCCTCGTAGAGAAAGGCTCTCTCGCCTCAGGCAGTTCTCACGGCAACGCGGGGCTCCTGGTTCCCTCCCACTCGATCCCCCTGGCCGAGCCTGCGGCGATTCGCCAGGGACTTCGCTGGATGTTCAACCCGGCGAGCCCTTTCTACATCAAACCCCGTCTCGATCTCGACCTGGCTGCCTGGCTGTGGCGATTCTGGCGCGCCGCCACACCCCAGCGGGTGCATGCGGCTATTCCTGTCCTGCGTGATCTGCACATGACGAGTCGCACCTTGTATGCGGAACTTGCTGCACAAGGCCTCGACTTCAGCTTCGCTCACCGGGGTCGACTTCTGTTGTGTGAGAGTCAGCAGGGCTTCGCCGATGCGATCTCAGAGGCGGAGGAAATGGAGGAAGCGGGGATTGCCACACAGCAGCTCAATCCAGACGAATGTGTGCGCCTCCTCGACGGACTCCCCTGTCAGGCTGTGGGCGGTGTGTTCTATCCCGATGATGGCCACCTGGATCCGGCACGAACCGTCGCGGCCATCGGTGCCGCCGCACGTGCGGAAGGTGTACAGATCATCGAGAACGCCGAAGTCCTCGATTGGCGCTTCGAAGGGGATCGCATTGCCAACGTCTGGACCACACGTGGTCAATTACAGCCACGTGAAGTCGTCATCGCATCCGGCGCCTGGACCCCCGCCCTCACCTCAGCCCTGGGCCTTGCGGTCCCCATTCAACCTGCCAAAGGCTACTCTGTCACCGTCGCCGCCCCTGAAGATGCGCCGTCCGTTCCCTTCATGTTGACAGAGGCCCGTGTCGGTGTCACGCCATTGCCGGGTCCCGACGGCGCCCAACGAATCCGTTTCGCCGGAACGCTCGAGCTGGCTGGAATGGATTTCTCCATCAATCAACGCCGGGTCGATGCTCTCACGGCGGCGGTACCACGGTATCTGCCCACGTGGAATCCCAGTGACTTCGTCGTCGAGGAGGTGTGGCGTGGTCTGCGACCCTGCACACCGGACGGACTACCCCTGCTGGGACGCACGCGTCGCTGGAAGAATCTCGTCCTCGCTGCAGGACACGCCATGATCGGCGTCTCACTGGGCGCCGTCACCGGCCAGAAGGCGGCCCAGATTGTCACAGGTGCCACCACAGAACCGCATGATCTTCGTTTACTTGATCCTGACCGCTTCGCCTGAAAAAGGATGACCACAATGCTACCCATCGACATGGGGAATCTGTTCCTCGACCGCCAGGCCGAATCACGCTCTCTGAGTGCCGAGAATCCCGACGGGGCCGTCGGCGGCGGTGCCAAAGCAGACCCAGAGGGCGAAGGCGCCGCGCGTGAGCTGGGCGTCGGCTGGAAGGTGAAACCGTGCCTGACACTGGCGGCCGGAGAGACGCAGACCTTGATGGATCACGAGGGGCCGGGCGTCATCCGTCACATGTGGTTCACCTTTTCCGACAAGTTCTATCGATCCGTCATCATCCGCGTCTACTGGGATGGGCAGGATCAGCCTTCGATCGAGGCGCCCTTAGGCGATCTGCTCGCCAACTCCTGGAATTGTCGGCAGGATGTCGTCGCCGTGCCGATCAACGTCAATCCCAGTGGCGGCATGAATATCTACTTCGCCATGCCCTTCAGAAAACATGCGCGCATCACCGTCGAGAACGATTCAGTCAACGAACTGCGCGGTTTCTTCTACACCATCAACTACACCCTCGAAGACGTGCCCGAAGACGCGCTGTATTTCCATGCCCAGTGGCGACGCACCAATCCCGTTCCCTACGCCGAGGAATACGTCATGATCGATGGCATTGAGGGCCGTGGGCAATATGTGGGCACCTTCATGGCGTGGCAGCAGAATAGCGCCGGCTGGTGGGGCGAAGGCGAGATCAAGATGTTCCTCGACGGCGACACCGACCATCCAACGATCTGTGGCACGGGCACGGAAGACTACTTCGGCGGTGCCTGGTGTTTTGGTCGGGACTTCTCCGCGCCCTTTCTCGGCTTTCAGTCAGTGACGGGTGAGTCCGGCAAGGTCGGCACGCGCATGACGATGTATCGCTTCCACGTACATGACCCGGTGTTCTTCAAGAAGAATCTGCGCGTGAACATGCAAGCTCTCGGTTGGCGGTCGGAGCATCGCTATCTGGCTCTGCAGGATGACATCTCCGCCGTCGTCTATTGGTATCAGACCCTGCCCACAGCACCCTTCCCGGTGTTTCCCGAAACGAACCTGCGCGAAATCATCTAAGGCAGTGTGAGTGCATCCCAGACGCCGACGATCGGGGACGATCCTTATAGGGGCGATCCTTGTAACCTCTGATCGGCCTTCGTATTTTGCCCCGCCTGCTTACTACTACCAACCGTCATTTACCAACCGTCATTCCAGGAGTAACAATCCATCATGGCTGAGCGCCAACTCGTCTATATCGGCAACTATACCCGCGCCGAAGACGCCGCCATTTATCACGGCGAAATCGACAACTCGACAGGCGCCATCACGCTGCTGGGTAAGACGCCTTGTGAAGACAACCCCTCCTACCTGAGCCTGCATCCCACCGGCAAGTATCTCTATGCCGTGTCCGAAACCAATACGCATGATGGCGGCGGCGCCGTCAGCTCCTTCGCGGTGGACGCAGACTCAGGTGCACTGACACCGATGAATCTGCAACCCACCGGTGGGTCGCCATGCCACAACACCGTCGACGCCTCGGGACAGTTTGTCCTGTCTGCCAACTACGGCGGCGGCTCTGTGGCGATGCATCCCATTGCCAGTGATGGCTCCCTGGGTGAGATGGCTGACTTCAAGCAGCACGAGGGATCCAGTGTGACCGAGCGGCAGAGCGAGCCGCACGCACACTCCATCAACATCGATCCATCCAATCGCTTCGCCTTTTGTGCTGATCTTGGCCTCGATCAGGTCGTCATCTACCAGCTCGATCTCGACGCGGGCAAACTCGTGGATCACGGCGCCGGCACCGTCACAGCAGGCGCCGGACCACGGCACTTTGCCGTGCATCCGTCACGCCAATCTGCCTACGTCATCAATGAAATGGGCAACACCGTGACCGTGTATGATTGGGACGAAAAAGCGGGCACACTGACTCAAAAGCAGGAAATCACCACCATCCCCGACGGCTACACAGAAACGACACATACGGCAGACCTCCACGTCTCTGCGGATGGCAAGACCTTGTATGGATCTAATCGAGGCCACGATTCAATCGCCAGTTACCGCATCGATGGCGACGGAAAACTCACCGTCCTCGGACACCAGGACGTGCCGGCCACACCGCGGAACTTCGCCCTCGATGCGAGTGGCTCATGGCTCTATTCAGGCGGCCAGAATACCAACACGATTCCCGTCTTCCGCGTAGGCGCCGATGGCGAACTGTCAGCAACAGGAGATGTCTGCGAAACACCTTCTCCCGTGTGTCTGAAGTTTCTCGCTCAGTAGGAATCCACACCCCGGACAATCCATTATCTGCTACCCGAGAGAGGCTCTCCATCCGACCTAACAAGCTGCGGCAATTGCTCGATGCCGGAAAACCGACCCTTGGCACCCACGTTCACACCATCTGGCCCAATGTTGTTGAGGTTCTCGCCCTCACAGGCTGCTACGATTACGTCGAATTTGTCGCCGAGTATGGCGCCTACGATCTGCATGCCTTCGATGATTTCTGCCGTGCCGCCGAACTGCACGATCTGAGCACGATGATCAAGGTCGAGCAGGAGCCCAGATCCTGGATTGCCTCACGGGCCATCGGCTCAGGCTTTCAGTCGGTCCTGTTCTCAGATCCGCGTAACGTCGAGGATGCCAGGGAGTGTGTCAGCATTGCCCGCCCTGAAACACCGGAAGATGGCGGCACCTATGGCGTTGCGACGCGTCGCTTCACCTATATGGCCTATGGTGGCTCACCTGCCTACGTGCAGGCCCTGCGCGATATCGTCGTGGTACTGATGATCGAGAAGAATGGCGCCGTCGAGCAGCTTGAAGAGATTCTCGCCGTACCCGGTGTCGATATGATTCAGTGGGGACCTGCTGACTACTCCATGAGTATTGGCAAGGCAGGCCAATGGGGCTCTCCTGAGGTTAAGGCCGTTGAAAAGCGCGTGATTGAGACAGCCCTGGCCGCCGGTGTGCAGCCACGCGCCGAAATCGGTTCGCCTGATGCGGCCAAATACTATCAGGATCTGGGCGTGCGACATTTCTGCATCGGCACGGACATCAACATCCTCCACGATTGGTGGAAGGAGAATGGCGACGCCCTTCGACGCGAGGTCGAGGGTTGAGCGAGACACCGCCTCGCAGGCGTGTCCACAGTGGGGCACCCTGGGAGGCGCAGGTCGGTTATTGCCGCGCCATCCAGGCAGGCAATCACATCAGCGTCTCGGGCACGGCGCCTGTCGCCGAGGATGGTTCCGTCCACGCCCCGGGCGACGGCTATGAGCAGGCCAAGCGGTGCTTGCAGATCGCCCTTGCCGCCCTCGCCGAACTCGACGCCGATGCCTCACATGTGGTGCGAACCCGAATGTTCGTTACAGACATCTCACAATGGTCGGCGTTTGGTCGCGCCCATGCGGAAGTCTTCGCGGCGCACCCGCCAGCGACAACCATGGTAGAGGTGTCGGCTCTGATCGATCCACAGATGTTGATCGAGATCGAAGTCGACGCCATGTGCCCCTGAGGTAGGGTTCACACAGGTGAGCTGCATGCAGGCGGGACGCTTGCAGGTGAGATTCACGGATGTGAGAAATTCACGGACATCCTCGCGGGCGCTGTCTATGCTGAGATGACTCAGAGCGACAACCGTGTCGCTCGCCTGCAAACGAGGATCGACCGTTGTTTTCCGAACTCTTCTTCGCCGTCGCCGTAGGTGCCGTCTTCCTCACCTATGCCAACGGTGCCAACGACAATTTCAAGGGGGTCGCGACGCTTTACGGCAGCGGCGTGCTCTCCTACCGAGCCGCCCTGGTCAGCGGCACGACGGCGACCTGGTTTGGTTCCGTTGCGGCCCTGTTCATCGCCGACGAGCTGGTGCGCTCCTTTTCCGGCAAGGGTCTCGTAGACCCGGCGATTCTGGCGCAGGGAACCTTTCCCGTTGCCGTCGCCGGTGGCGCCGCGGTCACGGTTCTGTTGGCAACCCGACTTGGCCTGCCGATTTCGACAACACATGCGCTGATTGGCGCCCTCGTCGGCGCAGGTCTGTCTGCAGGGTCCCTCAATGCAGCTCGCCTGGGCACCGCCTTTGCCCTGCCCCTGGCGATCAGTCCGCTCCTGGCCGCCACACTTGCTGCCGCCGTGTATCTGACCGGGCGTACCCTGCGTCGACACTGGCAACTGGAAGCTGACGACTGCCTCTGTCTTGAGCCGGCCCTTCAGCCTGCAGTCCAACTGGTCAGCCAACCCATCAAGCAGCCAATCTCACAGTCATCGTCACAATCTGATCCGATGACGGCGACGACCGTCAGCGTAAGTGAAAGTTCAAGTGCTGGCGCCCCACCCGGTTCCGCCGGTGCTGCACGAGTCACCCCGAGCGTTCATTCAGCAGCCATGCCAGGCCTTCGCATCGGCAACGTCGAGTCCTGCAGCACGGGTCCCCTTGGATCGATCGGCGTCTCCGCCGTAGATGGCGTCGGCATCCTGCACTGCCTGAGCGGATTGCTTGTCAGCTTCGCTCGTGGACTCAATGACACCCCCAAAATTGCCGGCGTACTCCTCATCGGCTCCACGATCGCTGTTGTGAGTCAGCAGTGGTTGATCGTCGCCATTGCGAGTGTCATGGCCCTGGGCGGCCTGTTGTCAGCGCGCCGCGTCGCCCAAGTCATGGCGAAGGACATCACGACACTGAATGAGGGACAAGGTCTGGCGGCCAATCTCGTCACCAGCTTCCTCGTGCTGGGTGCATCTAAATTTGGCGTGCCCGTGTCCACGACCCATGTTTCCTGTGGCGCCCTGTTTGGCATCGGTGCCAGCACCCGGGGTGGACACGTCCGTACTATCATAACCATCCTCGGCGCCTGGTTGATTACCCTGCCCCTTGGTGCGGCCTCAGCGGCCATCATTTACTATCTGACACAGACATTTCTTCAACCTTGATCACAGGAAAGGCCCGATGACGACGACACTGCCTGCCAATGACGTCTCCGCCGTCACCGAAAGTGTGCGGGAGCGCTACTCTGCTGCCGCCGAAGCGCCGGAGGCGCTGTTGTGCTGTCCCGTCGACTACGATCCGCAGTATCTGAAGATTCTGCCCGACGAGATCCTCGAAAAGGACTACGGCTGCGGCGACCCTTCTGCCTTCGCCAAGTCCGGGGACATTGTCCTAGATCTTGGCTCCGGTGGTGGCAAGATCTGTTACATCGCCTCGCAGATTGTCGGTGCCGAAGGTCGTGTCATCGGTGTCGACATGAATGACGACATGCTCGACCTCGCACGACGCCATCAGCCCGCGTTGGCCGCGACGATCGGCTATGACAACGTCGAATTCCGTAAAGGTCGTATCCAGGATCTGACACTGAATCGTGGCGATCTGGAAACATGGTTGCAGAGCAATCCCGTCGGTGATGCGTCGTCCCTGGAGCGCTACGAAGCACAGGTCGCGGCCATGCGCCGCGATACACCACTGATCGCTGATGATTCAGTCGATTTGGTCCTGAGCAATTGTGTGCTCAATCTCGTGTCAGATACAGAGAAGAAGCAGCTCTTCGGTGAGATCTTCCGCGTGCTGCAGCGCGGTGGTCGGGCAGCCATTTCGGATATCGTCGCCGACGAACCCGTGCCAGAGCACCTGAAGGCCGATCCGGAGCTGTGGAGTGGATGCATCTCGGGCGCCATGGAGGAGAGTGAATTCCTGCAGGCCTTCGTCAATGCAGGCTTCTATGGTGTAGAGATGGTCAAGCGCGATGAGACCCCCTGGAGAACAGTCGAAGGGATCGAATTCCGTTCCGTCACCGTCACCGCCTGGAAGGGCAAGCAGGGCGAATGCTGGGATCACAATGAGGCCGTGATTTACCGGGGCCCCTTCCGTGAGACGCGGGATGACGATGGCCATGTGTATCGACGCGGTGAGCGCGTCGCCGTCTGCCGCAAGACCTTCGAGATCCTCACGCGCGAACCCTACGCTGCCTTCTTTGAGGCTGTCGAACCGATGGAGGCCGTCTCCGAGCCAACACCCTTCGACTGCGTCGGCACCGCCGTGCGTCACCCGCGCCAGACAAAGGGCCTGGAATACGACGCCACGACCGACGCCGCCTGCGGACCCGACGGTTGCTGTTAGAATGAGTACAGCACCCAGCACGACCACACCCGTACTGGATCCTCGCAAATTTCAGGATCCGGATCTGACGGCGGACGGCGACGAACGGGCCCACGTGGCCCTGACGAAACTGGATACGTTGTGGTTCAATACGGGCACATTGTGCAACCTCGAATGTGTGAACTGTTATATCGAGTCGAGTCCACGCAATGATCGACTCCTCTATCTGACGGCGGATGAAGTCGCGACCTATCTCGACGAAATCCAGGGTGGCCCGTGGGACACACGTGAGATTGGTTTCACCGGCGGCGAACCCTTCATGAATCCGCAGATCATGAAGATGCTGGAGGATTCGCTGCGTCGTGGGTTCGAGGTGCTCGTGCTGACGAATGCCATGAAGCCGATGATGAAGTGTGGCGACGAACTGCTGCAGTTGCAGCAGACCTATGGCCGGAAGCTGACCTTGCGGGTGTCCGTCGATCACTATGGACAGGCTCTGCACGAGCAGGAGCGTGGCGAGCGATCGTGGGCACCCATGATCGAGGGACTCCGCTGGCTTTCCGAACACGATTTTCACATTGCCGCAGCGGGACGAACCCGTTGGAGCCATGACGAGGCCGAATTGCGCGGTGGTTATCAGCGACTCTTCGCTAATGAAGGCATCCGGATCGACGCCGACAGCCCGTCACAGTTGATCCTTTTCCCTGAGATGGATGAACACGTCGATGTGCCGGAGATTACGACGGCGTGCTGGGGCATTCTCGATCAGTCACCAGATGATGTCATGTGTTCCTCGTCGCGTATGGTCGTGCGCCGCAAAGGCGCCGAGTCGCCCGTCGTCCTGTCGTGCACGCTGCTGCCCTACGACGAGGCCTTCGAGATGGGCACGACCCTCGCGGAAGCCTCCACGCCGGTCAAACTGAACCACCCCCATTGTGCAAAATTCTGCGTCCTGGGTGCCGCTTCATGTAGCGCCTGACGTCGGCCTCACTGTCCAACCATCGGCCTGCCCTGTCCAACCATCAACGGGCACCTGGTGCCCACCGCTGGCGATAGACTTGTCGGCGCTGTAGCTTGCTTGGTCATGATGCTGATGACACCTGACGCCTGGATGCGCGGCGCCAACCCGTGGTGCGGTTGGTTGCGCTATTTCCTGTTGCCCTCGGCCTTGATCCCACTGTGGTTCGGCCAGTCCATGGGGGCGATGATGGTTGTGATGGCGTGGATGATGATACCGCGCCTGTTTCGTAAGCCTGTCTCCGACTCAAATTGGATGACCCGGGCACAACTCGGCGTGCGCATCTGGCGCTCCAGCCCGCTGCACGACCCGCGCCCCCTGCTGATGATGTGTTTGGTCCTATTGTCGTTGATGCGTGCTGCGCATACGGTCATTGAGAATCGACCTGCGGCGGCGGCACTCTACGTGGGCGCCTAC
>Ga0233428_1001419_pt1 | contig 25418 bp, 25 predicted proteins | sample SI_118_April2016_4_FD_179890 | JGI IMG/M metagenome (GOLD analysis project Ga0233428, IMG submission 179890) | Seawater microbial communities from Saanich Inlet, British Columbia, Canada - SI_118_April2016_120_MG | ecosystem: Environmental > Aquatic > Marine > Inlet | place: Canada: British... | reverse complement strand
GACAAACCGGAACTTTTGGCATTATGGGAACATTCTCAACCTTCTTCTCACATCATATGGCAACAATGGAGGGTGGATTTGTAACCACTGATGATGAGGAGCTTTACCATATTTTGTTATCATTAAGGGAGCACGGCTGGACTCGAAACCTTCCGCAACAAAATCATGTGTCTAATAAGGATGATGACTGGTTTGAAGAGTCTTTTAGGTTTGTTTTGCCAGGCTACAATGTAAGACCTGTTGAAATGAGTGGTGCTATTGGTATAGAACAGCTTAAAAAACTCCCATCTTTTTTAAAACAAAGACGAGAAAATGCAAAGTTATTTGTTGAATTGTTCAAAGATAATCCAGACTTTATAATCCAGAAAGATATTGATAATAGCTCTTGGTTTGGCTTCTCTTTAATTATTAAGACAGGCTCAAGCTTAAAAAGAAAAGATGTGATCAATAAACTACAAGAAAATAAGATTGATTGTAGACCCATTGTTACAGGAAACTTTACAAGGAATGATGTTATGAAGTATTTTGATTATGAAATACATAAAGAATTAAAGAGCGCTAATTACTTGCATGAAAATGGTTTTTTTGTTGGCAATAGTCATATTTGTTTAGAAAATGAATTAAAAATATTGCTAAGTATTTTAAGTAATGTTGTGCAATAGACACAATACTCAAGTAGATTTAAATATGGGTCTAGATAATTTTAGGGGCATAAAAATATAAGGGTCAAGACAACTTAAGCATGTTTAAAAAACTGTTAAAGTACTGTCATGAAAGTAAAAAACAAGTATGTAAAACATACCCATGTTTCTGAGGCTAAATTTAGACAGATAATTTTGTTGTTTTCTGAAGATTTGAGTGCAACTCAAATCTCTCATTTAACAAAAATATCAAGACCAACAGTCAACAAATATTTGACTGCAATTAGGCTTAGGATCTTGGGATTGTCCTTGCTTCAATCTGACCCACTAGTGGGTCAGATTGAAGTTGATGAAAGTTATTTTGGCGCACGGCGTGTCCGCGGAAAGCGTGGTGATAAAGTTTATACAGAAATAGTGCCAAACTGTAAGAGTGCTATTTTACAAAAAATTATCAAGAGTAAGAACGGACGTTGGTAGTGTTATCCATTCAGATGGTTGGCGTGGGTATAATGGTTTTGTAGATTTTGGTTATAAGAGGCATTTTAGAGTGCACCATGGAAAGAATGAGTTTGTTAGAGGCAACTCTCCATTGAATCATTCTAGGATTACGCTAAAAACAGACTGGTAAAATTTAAAGGAATGGATAAAAAGATGTTTAATTTACACATGAAAGAATGTGAATTTAGATTCAATAATCGCAAGCAAAATATTTATAGAGTTTTGCTTGCGATTTTTAGAAAAGAGCCTCTAAAGTTATCTTGATCCTTAAATAATTATGAACTTTATAGATCTAGAAGCACAACAGAGTAGGATTAAAAGTCAAATTAACATTAATATAGCTAAAGTTCTTAAGCATGGGCATTATATTATGGGCCCAGAAGTAAGTGAGATTGAAGAAAAATTGGCAAACTATACAGGAGCTAAGTACTGTATAGGTGTTTCATCTGGCAGTGATGCCTTGCTTATTGCTATGATGGCATTGGAAATTGGCCCTGGAGATGAAGTTATTACCACTCCATTTACTTTTATTGCTACAGCTGAAATGATTAAACTACTTGGTGCAGAGCCAGTTTTTGTTGATATAGATCCTGAAACATACAATATAGATCCTAAAAAAATTAAATTAGCTATAACAGATAGTACTAAACTAATTTTACCGGTTAGTCTTTATGGGCAATGCTCAGATATGGATGCTATCAATATTATTGCAAAACAACACAATATTCCTGTGCTTGAGGATGCGGCACAAAGCTTTGGTGCTACTTATAATGAAAAAAAATCATGCAATTTATCTACTATTGGTTGTACTAGCTTTTTTCCTAGCAAACCCCTCGGATGTTATGGAGATGGAGGTGCGATATTCACTAACGATAAGTTTTTAGCTAAAAAAGTTAAAGAAATTAGGTTACATGGGCAAAATAAGCGTTACAATCACCCAAGACTTGGTGTGAATGGTCGTCTAGATACTATTCAGGCTGCGATATTGCTAGCTAAATTTGAAATATTTCCAGATGAAGTTATATTAAGGGGTGTAGTGGGTGCGCACTATACAAGTCGTATTAATACAATGCAATCAAAAATTATAACTCCTAAAATTCAGACTAATTGCACAACAGTTTATGCACAATATTCAATTATGGTGCATAATCGAGAGAAAATTATAGCCAAGTTAAAAGAATCAAAAATACCTACAGTGGTCCACTATCCAGTCCCATTACACCTCCAACCAATTTTTTACAATAAAAAGTTAAGTCTACCTATTTCAGAATATGTATCCACGAAAATAGTTAGCCTTCCAATGCATCCTTATTTGAGTGTTAAAGATATAGAAAAAATCAGTCAAGTGCTAGTGTCGTAATTTATTTTAGGGGCATAAAAATATAAGGGTCAAGACAACTTAAGCATGTTTAAAAAACTGTTAAAGTACTGTCATGAAAGTAAAAAACAAGTATGTAAAACATACCCATGTTTCTGAGGCTAAATTTAGACAGATAATTTTGTTGTTTTCTGAAGATTTGAGTGCAACTCAAATCTCTCATTTAACAAAAATATCAAGACCAACAGTCAACAAATATTTGACTGCAATTAGGCTTAGGATCTTGGGATTGTCCTTGCTTCAATCTGACCCACTAGTGGGTCAGATTGAAGTTGATGAAAGTTATTTTGGCGCACGGCGTGTCCGCGGAAAGCGTGGTGATAAAGTTTATACAGAAATAGTGCCAAACTGTAAGAGTGCTATTTTACAAAAAATTATCAAGAGTAAGAACGGACGTTGGTAGTGTTATCCATTCAGATGGTTGGCGTGGGTATAATGGTTTTGTAGATTTTGGTTATAAGAGGCATTTTAGAGTGCACCATGGAAAGAATGAGTTTGTTAGAGGCAACTCTCCATTGAATCATTCTAGGATTACGCTAAAAACAGACTGGTAAAATTTAAAGGAATGGATAAAAAGATGTTTAATTTACACATGAAAGAATGTGAATTTAGATTCAATAATCGCAAGCAAAATATTTATAGAGTTTTGCTTGCGATTTTTAGAAAAGAGCCTCTAAAGTTATCTTGATCCTTAAATATTAGACATAAAAAATAGAAATAAATGCTTTAAAATTTTTCTAGATTGCTACAACGCAAAGAAGAAAGAAGTGGTGTTAGTTATTGACTTTATTTTTTATAAAAGGTATTTACATACGATAATGTGTATAAATTATAAGAATTTTTAAATGCTATTTAATTCATACGAATTTATTTTTCTATTTTTGCCTATTACTTTGGCTGTATTTCATTTAATTGGAAAGCAAGGAAGGCATAGAATGGCAATTTCTTGGTTGGTCGGATCATCACTTTTTTTTTATGGGTGGTGGAATCCGGCATATCTTGGCTTGATGTTGTTCTCAATTTTATTTAACTATAGTGTGGGCGTCGCCCTTGGTGGTGTTACCAATAAAAAAAATAAATATATATTAGTTTTTGGTATTGTATTAAATTTATTTCTTCTTGGATACTATAAGTACGCAAATTTTTTTGTAAAAAGCATTAATGATATTGTTGATAGTGATATTGTATTTAACGAAGTCATACTTCCTTTGGCAATATCATTTTTTACTTTTCAACAAATTTCCTACCTTGTTGACACCTATCGTGGAGAGACTAGAGAATACAATTTTCTTCACTATTGTTTGTTTGTAACATTCTTTCCTCAACTTATTGCTGGCCCTATCGTTCATCATAAAGAGATGTTGCCACAGTTTGCGCGTGATTCTCTATACAGTATTAAGGCAAAAAATATTTCAATTGGAATAACAATATTTGCAATTGGTTTATTTAAAAAAGTTATTCTTGCTGATGGTATATCGGTATATGCAACACCAGTCTTTAATGCGGCTGATACAGGAGTTATACTCACATTCTTTGAAGCATGGGGCGGCGCTCTAGCATATACTTTCCAACTTTATTTTGATTTTTCTGGGTATTCGGATATGGCAATAGGAATAGCCAGAATGTTTGGTGTGCGACTACCATTAAATTTTAATTCACCATATAAATCTACTTCAATAATAGAATTCTGGAGAAAATGGCATATTACACTATCAAGATTTTTACGAGATTACTTGTATATTCCTTTGGGAGGTAGTTATAAGGGGGAGATGGAACGCTTAAAAAATTTGATAATAACAATGCTTCTTGGCGGATTATGGCATGGTGCTGGTTGGACGTTTATCTTATGGGGAGGGTTGCATGGATTTTTTCTTATTGTAAATACAATTTGGAGAAGGATTAGAATTAAAGCTAAAATACGCCAATATAAAATTTTTGAGTTTGTTAGTTGGGTAATTACAATGATATGTGTAGTTATAGCATGGGTTCCATTTAGATCTCAAAGTCTTGATGGCGCAAAAAATATACTATCTGCTATGTTTGGGTTTAATGGCATGGTTTGGTCTCCATCATGGTTAGGTAGTGGAAATGAATTGAAATTGTGGCTGTTGGATCATGGTGTGGTTATTCAAGAAATGTATCGTTTTGGTGAATTTAGAGAATTAGTATTGTGGATACTATTTATGTTGGTAATAGTTACTACGTTACCAAATGTTAGGCAAATTATGTGTAAATATGGACCAACATATGAGATTTATAAAGGAAAAGTGATATCTTATAAAAATAAGTATAAATACTTTAAATGGAATCCTAATATTTATTGGGCTATTTTTACTTCAATTATCTTTTTTATGTCAGTATCATCTATGACTAAAGTTAGTGAATTTTTATATTTTCGATTTTAGCAGTTTAAGAGTGTATTAGTGGAAAAAAATTTTTTTGGTGCGTATATTAATAATATAGTAATTAGCATATTATTATTATTATTATCGACAGCCTTGTTTAATAGAATCATGAACCCGTATTCGGTATTCGACGGTCCATCAATTAATGGAGTAAATATAAAAAAACCCGCGTTTCAATCTCACTTGAGATTGGCAAAATCGATGGAGGTTAGTAGAATCAAGCCGACTGCGATAAGTTTAGGGACCTCAAGAACAGAAAGGGGTATTGACCCAAATCATGCAGGATGGTCTGAAAATATTACATATAATCTTGGATTAAGTGGCGCTACTATTTATGAAGCGTATCGTTACATGCAGCATGCACATAATACTAATCCATTGGATAAAGTGGTATTAATGCTTGATTTAATTATGTTTGATGCATCAAGAGGTAAGTCGGTAAAAGGATTTGACGAGCAAAGGTTGTTAGTTTCAAATGATAAGTTTGAGTCAAAAATATATATTAACGACATACTGTTATCATTATTTACACTAGATGCATTTATTGATAGTGTTGAAGTACTTACAGGGCAGGATAATGCTCAAAAATATTTAAACAACGGTATGCATGACCCTTTGTATGAGAAAAATAATTATGTTGTGCAACACAGAAAGTCATTCAATATGATGAATGAGGGTTATTACTCTAAATACAAAAAATTAACGTTAAAGTCAGATGATGTGGATACTTTAAAGGTATATGAAGATATTTTGAATTATGCATCTGAAAAAAATATTGAATTATTTATTGGGATATCGCCAGTTCATGCACAACTACTTGAGACCATGTATGTATCTGGCAAGTGGAAGATGTTTGAGAGATGGAAAATGGATTTAGTAAAAATTAATGAAAAAATATCTATAAAGTATGGAAAATCTCCATATCAATTGGTAGATTTTTCTGGCTACAATAAGTATACTACTGAAAAAGTGCCGCTAAAGGGAGACTATACGTCAGAAATGCAATGGTATTGGGAGTCATCTCATTATAAGAAGGAACTTGGTGATTTAGTATTGTGTCATTTTTTTAAATACAAATCATTAGAGTGTTCAATTAATATAAATTTTGGAAATTTATTATCAACTTTAACTATTGATGATCATTTAGAAAAAATTCGTTCTAACAGGAAGAATTGGATTTTAGAGTTTCCAATTGATAAAAATGAAATTAATAGCTTGGAAAAATGAGATACGCACTTATAATAATGATTAAAAATGAAATAGAAGGGATTACTCATCTTTTTGATAAAATACCATTTGATAAATTTGACGAAGTTTTGGCGATTGATGGATTGAGTACTGACGGTAGTACTGAGTTTCTTAAGGATAATGGTGTAAGAGTAATTACCCAAACTATTGATGGGAGGGGTCAAGCCTTCAGAGATGCGTTTAAAAATACAGAATCAGATGTGTTGGTATTTTACGGTCCAGATGGCAATGAAGACCCCGCAGATATTTTAAATTTTTTCAAAGAGTTTGGTGGTGGTGTTGGAATGGTTGTGGCTCGTCGTTTAGGACCAGGAGCAATTAATAAAGAGGATAATAAGTTATTTAAGCCAAGAAAGTGGGTAAATGTATTATTTAATATAATTGCCAACTTCTTATGGAACCGCAATAGTTATGTTTATGATACGATTAATGGTTTTCGTGCAATTACAAGAAAAACATGGAATGAAATAAATATAGATACAGATGGCTATACAGTAGAGTATCAAAGCACTATTCGCTGTTTTAAAAATAATATAGATATTGTGGAGTTCCCCACACATGAGTTGCAGCGTATTGGTTCTAAATCTGGGTCACCAGCATTTCATACCGGCATAGCATTTGTTAGACTTTCTCTAAATGAAGTTTTATTGTCTATAATGCACTTCTTAAAAATAAAACCCAGGATGTAAAATACATTGAATGAAAATAATAATATTTAGGTTGAATTTTAATGCTTAATAATGCATCAATATTAATAACTGGAGGCACCGGATCATTTGGTCATGCATTTGTTAGAATGACTTTAGAAAAGTACAATCCTAAAAAAATTGTCGTACTATCTCGAGATGAGATGAAGCAGTGGGAGATGCAGAAATTATATCAATCCGATGCAAGGGTTAGGTTTTTTATTGGGGATGTTAGGGATAAAGAAAGATTGTACCGTGCACTGGACGGCATTGATTATGTGGTGCATGCTGCTGCAACAAAGATTGTTCCAACTGCAGAGTACAATCCATTTGAGTGCATTAAAACAAATGTAAATGGTGCAATGAATTTAATTGACGCATGTATTGATTGCAATATCAATAGAGTTGTTGCTCTATCTACTGACAAAGCTAGTAAGCCGGTTAGTTTATATGGGGCAACAAAATTAGCATCAGACAAGATGTTTGTGGCAAGTAACGCTTATTCAGGGGAGCACAAGACTAGATTCTCCGTTGTTCGTTACGGAAATGTTATGGGATCCAGAGGGTCGGTAATTCCTTATTTTATAGAGGAAAAAGTAAATAAGGTGTTGCCAATTACAGATGACCGTATGACTCGCTTTATGATTACATTAGAAGAGGGGGTTAAACTTGTTTGGAAGGCTTTTGATGACATGTGTGGAGGAGAAATTTATGTTAAAAAAATTCCATCTATGAAGGTTACTGATATAGCAACAGCAATAGATAAAGACGCCACTCAAGAAATTGTTGGAATTAGGCCTGGCGAGAAGTTACATGAGGAGATGATAGGGGAGGACGATTCTATTTATACTTATGAATATAATGGATACTATAAAATTTTACCAGTTATTAATAATTGGTCTTCTTCTGAAAAGCTAATTAAAAATGGTAAACGAGTAGAAAAAGGTTTTAGTTATACAAGTGATAATAATAGAGATTGGATGAGTGTAGAAGATCTTCAAGAATGGATTGAAAAAAATAAAAACAAAATTGGAAAAATCTGAATTTATTCCTTATGGCCGCCAAGATATCAGACCACAAGATATTGAGTCTGTTATTGATATTTTAAACTCTGATTTTATAACTCAAGGTCCAGCTGTCCCTGTATTTGAAAAGAAACTATGTGACTATACAGGGGCAAAGTATTCTGTTGCAGTTAATAGTTGCACTTCTGCTCTACATATTGCATGTCTCGCATTAGATTTGGGCCCTGGAGATATACTTTGGACGTCTCCAATCACATTTGTTGCTTCTGTTAATTGTGCCCTATATTGTGGAGCGAATGTTGATTTTGTAGATATTGAACCTGATACCGCATTAATGAGTATTGAGAAATTAAAGGAGAAACTTGAATGGGCAGAAAAAGAAGGAAAACTTCCTAAAATAGTTGTACCAGTTCATTTTGCAGGGCAGCCTTGCGATATGAAAGAGATTTACACCCTAGGACAGCATTATAATTTTAAAATTATTGAAGATGCTGCTCATGCTATTGGAGCAAAATACCAGGGTAATCCCGTTGGGAATTGTCATTATTCAGATATCTCTGTATTTAGTTTTCACCCAGTAAAGATAATTACTACTGGTGAAGGAGGCGCTTCCATGACTAATAATCCAATAATTTATGAGAGAATGAAAGTTTTAAGGAGTCATGGCATTACTCGTGATCCTCTAGTGATGAGAAAACAACATGAGAAATCTTGGTATTATGAACAGATTGATCTTGGGTTTAATTATAGAATGACAGATATTCAGGCCGCACTTGGCAGTAGCCAAATAACTCGTCTTGATGAATATGTGTTGCGTAGAACTGATATTGCAGAGTGGTATGATAAACAATTTGAAGATATATCTATTATTGATCCGTTATCACAGAAGGCAGAAAGAAAATCAGCGCATCATCTTTATGTAATTAAAGTTATAAGTGAAAAAAAAATTAGAGATAAAGTGTATGAATTTCTGCGTGAAAAAAATATTGGAGTAAATTTGCATTATATGCCTGTATACAAGCATCCATATCATCAGATGAAATACACTATTAGCAAGAAAAATAACGCAGAACATTATTTCGACAGAACATTAACATTGCCTATTTTTCAAGGGTTATCAAATAATCACACTAATTTTGTTGTTGATAGTTTACTGGAGGCTGTTCTAAGTAGTTAAAGCTTTAGGTCTAGTTGGTTATTAATATCATGCAAAAGTATTTAGAAAATATTATTTTAATTATGGAAGTGTTGCTTAGTTTGGATGGTAGATAAAATATATATGATTAAATTAAATAAAGGAGAATTTTATGGGAAAGGGAATAATATCATCAAAGCAAATTTACCTTAGACCTATTGTAGAAAGTGATATTGATAAAGGCTGGATGGAGTGGATGAATGATGGTGAAATAAATAAATTCTTAGTTAATAATAACCCCACAACAAGAGAGGATTTGTTAAATTATCTTTCAAATTCGAAACCGCCATCAGCTTATATGTTCGCTATTTGTATGGTTAGTGATGATAGTTATATTGGAAATGCAAGAATCAGCTCTATAAATTGGATCAGTCGTAGGGCGTCATATGGAAGACTTATTGGAAGTAAAAATTCTAGAGGAAAAGGACTGGGGACCGAAGTTTTGATATTGCTCGCATACTATGCGTTCTACCATTTAAATTTAAATCGAATTCAGACCGGAGTAGTGGATACCAATATAGGGTCATTGCGTAGTAATGAAAAATCTGGCGCCGTAAAGGAAGGCATTATTAGAGAGGCTGAATATATAAATGGAGTTTACCATGACAGTATTATGTATAGTATCCTCAAAAAAGATTTTGATAAAAGAGCGTATAAAGATATAATTTAGTAAATTTTTCTATGAATAAGCTCTATGTAAAATATTTAATAAGACTAGCTAAAATACATAGACGCTGATGCTTTGATTTGCACTACTACCTCCTTATGTTTTATTATAAGAAAATTCTACTTTTACTGGGTGTTAATTCTTGGGAGGATTACACTATAGATACAAATTTAGTTAAATAAAAATAAACCAATAGTGACTTTTCATTAGGCAGTATATTGCCAAAATAAAAATTGCAAACAATATGAATGCAGTTAATCAATTCTCTACTTGATAATGAAATAGTGAAAAATATGCATAGGGTAGTTATGTATACCTGAAATTGTAAAGGAGTTTATTTAACAATAATGTCCTATAAACTTAAACTTAAACTTAAATTTAAGTTTAAGTTTTTAATGTAGTTTTATGTAAATTTTGGAGAAAGTTGATGAGTGATTATTGTGAAAAGAATAATATAATATGGAATGAATCATACAAATCATATGATGAAAATATATTAATACCAGGTGTTAAGTTTCCAAATGAATATCTTATAAATTTTATTTATAATTTAAACAAAGTTAATCCAGGAAAGAATCTTAGAATTTTAGAGCTTGGATTTGGAGGGATCACAAATATGATGATGATGGCTAAACACGGGTGTACTGTTGATGGGTTAGAAGTTTCTTTAGATGCAGTAAATAGAACTAAGGCTGCAATTAAGCAATATGGGTTAGAAGAAAAGCTAAGCGTTGAACTATATAATGGTAATAATTTAATACCAAAGGACGATAGTACATATGATGCAGTTGTCGGATTGCAGTGTTGTTATTATAATTTGGATCAAAATAAATTTGCTAAGGAGTGTAATCGTGTTTTAAAGTCAAATGGAGTAATGCTACTTTCCTTTTTTTCTAGAAATCATGAATACATGAGTTATATAGAAGAAGGTAATAATAAAGATGGGATTGTGACATTTAATAATAAACATCCCAATAGTAAGTTGCGTGGCTTAAATTTGTATCTGTATACGAAAAGTGGATCATTTTGCAAAACATATGGTAGATATTTTTATTACTCTGTTGGGCATCAAGATTTAAATTATGCGCCAATTTATTCATCATGGAATTATTTAACTTGTATTAAGTCACAAGATCAGGCTGATATTCTTAACAATACTCCTGTTCCTGCAAGAGCAGATCTAATAAATCAAACAAAGAACAAGGTCAATACTAGCAGTGGGTCAATATTAACTAGTAAAAATGAGTTTATCTTCGAAAAAAATACCTATTATAACGATTATAGTGATTATCCATCTGAGCATGTTGTGAGGTTCTTATCAACAAAAAATAGGAAAAATATTAATAATTACTTTACTAAAAGACATTCATTGTCAGATAATTCATTGCCAGGAGTCGGGCTTACTGCGGTAGATTTGGGTGCAGAAAGTTATGCAAATGTTGGTGCTGCATTAACATTTGGATATGATTGTATTGCGGTGGTAGAAGGTCCATCAATAGCTGATTTAATAAAATCTAAAAATAAAACTGAAAAATTAGTAGATATTAAGTTGTGGGATAAGACATACATACCTTTGCCCGATTCATCAGTAGATGTTATTTTTTCACCATTGTTTGCATCATTTTATTTAGAGCAGGATTATTTAATAAAAGAGTTATCAAGGATATCTAAAGATGGAGCAGAGATATTTTTTATGTATATATCGCCTAGGCACGGAATAATTAAAGATCTAGAAAGATATAATAACTTGTACGTTAAAAAAAATCAGGCGTCATCAGCCCAATCAGTCGAAAGGTCAATCATAAAATGTGATAAAGAAATTTTGGAGAATACATGGGGTGCTTATTTCGATGTCGATGTTTATTGGGTGGAAGATAATATGTCAAGTATTTTTAGCTCTTACTATGTAGTTAAAGGAGTAAAAATAACAAAATAAGGGGCTGACACCTAACATTTAAAATGTTAGGTGTCAGCATGTATGTAAAGCATTGTAAATTCAGCAATAATAAGCAATTAGAGTTGATGAAAGTTATTTTGGTGATGTCAGAAAGGGTAAGAGTGGTAGAGGTGCAGCAGGAAAAGTTGCAGTTTTTGGTATTTTAAAACGAGGTGGTAAAGTTTATACGCAAATTGTACTAGATGCGAAGACAGATACATTAATGCCCATCATACGCAATAGAATCAAGCCTGATAGCGTTGTTTATACAGATTGTTGGCGTTCGTATAATGCTTTAGATGTATCAGAATTTAAACATTACAGAATTAACCACTCGAAGCTATTTGCACAAAAACAAAACCATATTAACGGTATTGAAAATTTTTGGAACCAAGCAAAAAGACACATGAGAAAATTTAATGGAATTCCTAGGCAACACTTTCATTTATTCTTAAAGGAATGTGAATGGAGGTTTAATACTGGTACGCCAATGGATCTGTTGGTAGACTTAAAAAAGTTACTAAAGGAGAATTATTAGGTGTCAGCCCCCAAAATAATTATGTTGGTTTTATTATGCTTTTAATAAAAATATGAGTAAAAATATAGTTTTGGGCACAGTGCAACTGGGGTTGACATATGGCGTGTCAAGTTGTAGAGGTCAAACTAACAAAGTAGAGTCTGAGAAAATATTAAGCTACGCTTATAGGAAGGGGATAACGTATTTAGATACAGCGCCGTCTTATGGATCTTCAGAATCAATAATTGGTGATTTTATTTGTAGTAATTCCAGCATGAATTGGAATGTAATAACAAAAACTTCTAATTTTAAAAGTCGCGCTATTAAAAATATCCATGCCGATAAGTTGCTGAAAGATTTTGAATTGTCTAGAAAAAAAATGAGACAAGAGAATTTACATGGGTTGTTGTTACATGGATGTGACAGCTTATTCTATCCGGGAGGAGAAAAGTTATTACGAGCAATGGAGAAGCTAAAGCAGAATGGAGTTGTAAAAAAAATAGGAGTATCTCTTTATAGTGGGGATCAGATTGATTGTTTACTGGATAATTATTGTGTAGACTTTGTACAATTACCTATTAGTATACTTGATCAAAGGCTTATAAAAGGTGGGAAAATTGCAAGATTGAAAGCACATAATGTAGAGATTCATGCAAGAAGTATTTTTCTGCAAGGCCTTCTTTTATTGCCAATTAAAGATGTTCCTTATTGGTTTAATCCAATTTTAGAGACTTTAAAAAAAATTCATATAGAGGCAAAAAAACGAGATATTAGCACGCTACAGCTTGCATTAGGGTTTGTACAAAGTATTGATGAAATTGATGCACTTGTTGTAGGTGTGCATACGGTGGAACAATTGCGCGAAATTGTTAATGCAAGATCAATATGTGTTGAACAAGATGATCTTAGTTATTTGTCGATTAATGACCCTGCTTATGTAAATCCATCAAACTGGAAGATATGATTTTACTAGAAAAAGAAAAATTTTGAAACCTATTGACTTTTCACAACAAAATACAGTCTTTTGTGATAGTTTAGAGGCATTAGAGTGGGCTTATAATAGTGGGTTGCCAAGGTCTGCTAGCATTAAAACTAGCTCACCCGCCCTGTTATGGAATAATAATTCTAATATTCAAAATATTGAAGCAAGGTGGAATGTCGAGGAGTTGAAAAAATTTCAAAGTTCAATACAGAATCTATCTGAAGATATTTTTAATGCTGCAATTAATGTTAAAGACATAGGTCGGGAGCGTGCTCTTTCCGTTTCACGATCAGCAGTTATATTTCATAATGTGCTTTATAAGGCAGCTTGTTTGGAAGAGGATGATTTTAATAATTCAAGATTATGCATATGTGTAAATGGAAAAAGCGGGCCTTCTGGCAATAAACTAAACCCTCCTTGGGGCAGTTTAATGTCTTCTAATGAGTTACTAACTACAGCACACTATACATTGTCGGATGATAAGTGGGATGTGCTCAATACACAAGAAATTTCTTATTGGAGGCGTTATAAGCTGGCTGGATTTGAAACTATGGTATATCGTTTTCTTGTTAAATTAATGAATAAACTTCCAGATTGGCTGTTTAAAAAGAAAGTTTTCATACCTAATGAAAATGAATTAATTATAGAGACTGCCGCACATCTTATGTTGAAAGGGGTAAAAGTCGTAGAATTAAAAGGCATTCCAGAAAAAAATGAAGAAGAAGTTTTAAGTGTGAATTATGAAAAATTATGTGATGCAATTACACCTATTATTAACCAAAGAGTAAGGGAGTGGGTGGTTCCTTCAGCTGTAAATCCTACTATTTTGTTGTTTAAAAAATCTATGCACAAAGACCTTTTACAGTTTGAAGAATTAATTAAGTATTGGGATGAAATTTTAACAAATAGTGGAAAAATGAAACAAGCTGTATTAATGAATGCACCTGGAAATATTAAAGGGCAAGCGCTATCATATATTTGTTCAAAAAAATCAATGCCATTGATAGCGGCGCAGCATGGAGTTACGATAGAAATCAGTAAATTACATGGAGAGGTTAGTGTAATATTCGATAATAGTGTTTCTGATGCTGTTTTGACTTACAATATAAAAAATTTGGAAAATTCAAATAAAAGTTATTTTTCTAAAGCCAAACAGTATGTAGTTGGAGCGTCTGCTAGACACATAAGGATGAGCAATATTAAGACATCGGGCAATCAATCAATTTTGCCAATAGTTTATATATCTACACATGTTTATAGGGGCAACTTAGGAATGTTTGTAACTTGGAATTCAGATTATGTTAGAGGAAAAAAAGAGCAGAAACTTGTAATAAATGTTTTACGTAAGTTGCCACATAAGGTGCGCTATAAAACTTACCCAGAGGACAATAGAAGATATTCTGACCATGATCCAGTTTTAAATGATGTTGCGGATAGTAAGAATATTGAATTGTTTGATAAAAAAATAGATATGAGGTATTTACTCTCTGAGCACAAAGTTATAGTGACATCTATAGCAACAAGCACTTTAGGATGGCCTGTAATGTCCGGAATGCCAGTTGTTTTTATTAATCGCAAAGAGAAGAATCCCCTTACAAGTGAAGCACATGTTAGCTTATCAAAGGGGTTGTTTGTTTTTGATGATGATGATAATGATTTTTACCACAAATTGAGAGTATTTCTTTCGCAACCTATTAGTGAGATAGAAAAACTGTGGGAAGAAAAGAAAGATGCGCGTGAAGAAATGATTAGGAAATATTTTAGTGCTTATTTATCTGGTTCTGGAAGACGAGCTGCAAAAATAATAATGCAAGAATACCTGTAGTTTATTGATTGTGGATAACAAATGGGTATTCAGAGTTTCTTCGGCACCTGATGCTGGTGGAGGGCATGTTATGCGCTGTTTGTCAATTGGTAGAGAGTTGCAAAAATATCAATCAATCCATTTTTTATTGTGTAATAACGGGAAAGATTGGATAGATCGTATTAAATATTATGGAATAACAGCGTCAATTTATAGCTCACCATTAGAAATGGAAAATACTAATGTGCTTGTTGATGGGTATACATTTTCTAAATTAGAAATTCAAAGTTGGCGTGATAAGTGTAAGTATATGGCACTTATAGATGATGACGAAATAGCTCCTAACTATATTGATTTAGTCATTTCAACACGCATGGATAGTATAATTTATAAAAATTATAAAAGTCAAAAAATTCTTCAGGGGAGTAAATATGCACTTCTTGCATCTGAGTACGCGGGTAAAGTTTCTACTAATGACAACAAAGAAGTAGCAAATATTTTAGTAAGCTGCGGGTTAATAGATTCCAATAATTTCACCTGCCAAGTTTTAAGTGCATTATCAGAATGTAACTTTAATGGTAATGTGAATATTGCAATTGGAAGTCAAGCACTCAACCTACAACAGATAACAAATTCTATTAATAACTATAATTTTTCAATAAATTTAGTGTTAGATTCCAATGGCTTACATAATTTATTAATTAAATCTGATATAGTAATTGGCGCTGGTGGTGTTAGTTTATTAGAGAGAATGTCTTTAGGAAAACCTTCAGTTACAATAATTGCAGTAGAAAACCAACGGAACCAAGCTATTTGGAGTAAAAACTCTGGAGCGACAATTCTTGTTGATCCTTTAGAGAAAAAATTTCAAAATAATCTTATGAATTCAATAAATGTGTTGTTAAAATCAAAAGAAAGAAGGTTGGAAATGGGCAGCAAAGGAGCAGCTATTATTGATGGAAAAGGTGTTACGCGTGTGGCTAGATGTATGGCTTTTGGAGAATGTTAATTATGGATGATAAAGTATACATTATTGCAGAAATAGGCATAAACCATGAAGGGGATGTTGAAAAGTGCCGTAAAATGATCGATTTGGCGTCCGAATCTGGTGCAAATGCGGTAAAGCTTCAAACAATTGATGCAGATGCTAACTACGTACAAGGAACAGATAGTTATAAGGTTTTTAAGAAGTCAGAATTAACTCGTGATGAAACGGGAGATATGTTTCAATATGCTTATGATATAGGCATAGATATACTCACAACTTGTGGAGATTTTCCAACAGCAAAATGGGTAAATGAACTAAATCCAGTGGCGTGGAAAGTTTCTTCTGGCCTTCTTACGCATATACCTATGGTGAGATATTTAGCCTCTTTTGGTCGCCATATGTTAATTTCTACCGGTATGGCAACCATTGATGAGATTGATCAAGCGGTCAGTGTTGTAGAAGAGCAGGGTAATGATATTACAATATTTCAATGCACATCACTGTATCCAGCTCCTCCTGAGAGTCTCAATCTTGCAAGTATGACCTTTTTAAAAGAAAGGTACGGCCATAAGGTTGGTTTCTCTGATCATTCAATTGGTGATGATGCTGCCTTTCTTTCAGTTGCAGCTGGTGCAACCACAATAGAGAAGCATTTTACTTTTGATTCACATAGACAAGGTTTTGATCATGGCATTTCACTTGAACCTTCTAATTTTAAAGAAATGGTTAAAAAAGTTAAACTTGCTAAGGAAATGTTGGGAGTAGTAGATAAGACAATTGTCAAAGATGTTTTTAATAAACGTGATAAAACTCTACGTGTTATTGTTACCAATCAATATATTAGAAAAGGAGAAGGGTTTACTTTAGAGAATATTTCTATCAAGAGACCAATAGATGGGAATAATGGAATCATTCCAGCAAATTTTAGCAAAGTTATAGATTGTATAGCGACGCGAGATATTAAAATGAATACTACTATTGTAGATGGCGATTTCATGATTGATAAATAAGGAATTATAGTGTTAAAAAATATTAATTTACTGGTAACGTGTGTAGGCGGCTCAACTGCTGAAACATTATTAAGAGAAATTAAAAAGAGCCACAATTACAATTACAATTTAGTTGGTGTAGATGCTAATCTTGAATCACATTATGATAATAGTATTGAAACAACATATGTTGTTCCATCAGGTAATGCAGAAGGGTATATAGAATCTATGCTAACCATTTGTGAGAAGGAAGAAATTGATTTTATCTTGCCAGGCTCAGATGAAGAGGCGTTGGCCTTATCAAAAAATCGAAGTTTATTTGATAATATTGATGTACATGTGCTAGTAAGTGGCGAAAAGTGCCTCTCTGTAATTACCGATAAATTAGCAACCTATCAAAGATTAGAGCAGGCTGGTATTCGTGTACCAGAGTACAAAGTGGTTAACAATGGATATGAGCTAACAAAGGCGCTGTATGAATATGGTTATCCTGAGTGTACAATAATTTCTAAACCGGCTGTAGGTAGGGGTGGTCGTGGACTTTATGTTTTTAAAGGTAAAGGCTACACCCCAAATTGGTTAGGCAAAGGAAAAAGAGAAAAAATAGTACCTATAGAAAAATTTAATGATCAAATAGCCAATGAGGCAATATTTGGTCAGACTTTAGTAATGCCAATATTAGATGCGCCTGCGTATGATGCCGATGTTGTAGCAAAGTCAGGGAGTGTAGAAGTTGTGGTTGTGCGAGAAAGAAAAAATCCTGCTGGTATACCATTTACAGGTAATATAGTTAGCATGAATGGCCCTATCATTGATTATTGCGCCTCAATAACATCTGCACTTGAATTGAATTCATTGCATGATATTGATTTAATGACAGATACTAATGGAAATACATGCATAATAGAAGTGAATCCACGTCCAAGTGGAAGTGTAGCTGCTGCTTTAGTTGCAGGTATCCCGGTTATAGATATTGCAATTAAGAGTGTAATTGGAGATGAGATAGTTCCAATTAAGCATAAAAAAAATAATATAGAAATTATTGAAAAAGATGGTTGTATGTACATAGAATAATAAGTGACGCCGAATGTCTATAAATAATAAAATAAGTATTTTCGATACCACACTTCGTGATGGTGAACAAGCGCCCGGATCAGCTTTGTCGCTTGAGAAAAAAATTGAATTTGCAAGGCAATTATCTCGTTTGAATGTTGATGTTATCGAGGTAGGATTTCCAGTTGCGTCAACTACAGACTTTATAGCTGTACAAGAAATATCATCAGAGATTAAAGATAGTACAATTTGTGCCTTTGCTAGGTCTGTTGAAAAGGATATTTTATCAGCATCAAAAGCTTTAGGTGCATCTACAAACAGTAGAATACAAATAGTCACCCCTATTAGCGATAGACATCTTGCAACACGTTTAAAGATGGGAAGAAAGGACGGTTTGCAGTTAATTAGAGATAGTATTAAATTAGCATCAAGTTTAGCTCATGAAGTGGCCTTTATAGGAGAAGATAGTAGCCGTGCAGACCCTGAATATCGTCTTCAATGTTTTGAAGTGGCAGCAGAATCAGGTGCAAAATTTTTAACATATGCGGACACTGTAGGATATTCAACACCTGAGGATATACACACCGACATACACAATCTTGTAAAAATCTTAAAAAGTGAAGAAGTAAGTATTGGCATACATTGTCATAATGATCTTGGCCTGGCGGTTGCTAATTCACTTTCAGCTATTCTTGCTGGAGCAAACGAAGTGCAGTGTACTATTAATGGCGTGGGAGAACGTGCAGGAAATGCTGCACTTGAAGAAATCGTAATGGCGCTTTATGTGCGTGAAGATCATTACAAAGTTAAGACAGACATTGATACAAGATTACTAACCATAACAAGTGGACTATTGTCCCAATACACTGGTACAGAGATACCCAATGATAAAGCTGTGGTTGGTCAAAATGCATTTGCACATTGTTCTGGTATGCATCAACATGGCATGATTATGCATCCTAAAAATTATGAAATTATGATGCCTAGTACTGTGGGTGCAGATAGTAGAGAGTTTATTATAGGTCGCCATTCAGGAAAGCACGGGGTTAGTCATGTTCTTTCTGAAATGGGCTATAAGGTTAAAGATAAAGTTATAATAAAGGTTTTAAAAGAAATCAAAAATTCTCTTGGCGAGGCTGAGTACATAGATAAAGAGCACTTGGCAAAAATATATGAAAGATTATTGGCGATTGAAGTATGAATGTACTGGCAATATTGCAAGCAAGAGTATCATCAACAAGATTACCAGGCAAGATTTTAAAACCTATCTTGGGTAAACCCATGATTATACGACAGATAGAACGTGAAATACATGTTGCATCAATTGATAAACTTGTAGTGGCTACAAGTACTGATTTTTCAGATGATGAATTGGTAAAAGTACTAGATAAGAATCATATTTCTGTATATCGAGGTAGTTTAGATAACGTATTAGATAGATATTACAAGACTGCAAATTTATACAAACCAGATCATGTTGTGCGTATTACCGGAGATTGCCCATTGGCGGATCCTGATGTAATAGATAGAGTAATACTAGAACATATTAAATATGATGCGGATTATACGACCAATTGTTTACCACCTTCATGGCCAGACGGGCTTGATGTGGAAGTTATGAAAATGAATGTTTTAAAAACTATATGGCAGGAGTCAAAGTTGCCCTCTGAACTTGAACATGTTACTCCTTTTATTAGGAAGCACTCTCATAGGTTTAAGATACATAATGTTGCATCGGAGGTTGATTTGTCTATGTTGCGGTGGACTGTAGATGAAAAGGAAGACTTTGAGTATGTTACCAATATATATGAAAATTTGTACCCAAAAGATAGTAATTTTAGAACTATAGATATATTAAATTACATAGATAGTAATCCCTATATTTCTAATATAAATTCACACTACAACAGAAATGAAGGCTCTAAATCGTCTGCCATCAAAGACAAAGCATATTTATCGGAAAAAAATAAGTGTTAAACAGTAGATATAGAAATTCAAATAATTTAATTAATGAAGCATTAAAGGTTATACCACTTGGGTCACAAACATTTAGCAAAAGTATTACAGCATACCCACAAGGAGTTTCTCCACTTTTTATAGAAAAAGGTGATGGTTCAAAAGTATGGGATGTGGATGGAAATAAATATACAGATTTTGTTAACGGTCTTGCATCAGTAACAATTGGTTACAATGATGCTGAAGTAAATAATGCAGTTATTGAGCAACTAAAAAAAGGAGTTACATTCTCACTGCCAAGTACAGTTGAGTTGGAGGTTGCAAAATTAATAATCGATATGGTGCAATCTGCTGAAATGGTTAGGTTTGGTAAAAATGGCACTGATGTTACGTCTGCTGCAATACGTTTAGCTAGAGCACATACAAAGCGTGACCATGTTTTAGTTTGTGGATATCATGGATGGCAAGATTGGTATATTGGATCAACCAGTAGAGGTCTTGGTGTACCCAGTGAAGTTAAAAAACTAACTCATAAATTTGAATATAACAACATTCAAAATCTAAAAGATTTATTTGACAAGTATAAGAACAAAGTTGCCGCAGTAATTATGGAGCCAATGAATATAAATTGGCCAATAGGAGATTATTTGCAACAGGTTGAAAAGGTAACTAAACAAAATGGTGCGTTATTCATTCTTGATGAAATGATAACAGGATTTAGATACTCTAAGGGCGGGGCGCAGGAACTGTTTGGAGTGATGCCAGATTTAACGGTTTTTGGCAAAGGCATAGCAAATGGATTTCCTTTATCTGTAATTACTGGTAAGAAAGAGGTAATGAATTTAGTTGAAGATATTTTCTTTTCAGGAACTTTTGGCGGTGAGACTGTTTCGTTAACTGCGGCAAAAGTAGTTCTTAACAAGATAAAAAATGGAGACTTAATCGATAAAATCGATCAACTTGGAACAAAGTTAATGAGGGGTGTTAATAAGCTGATAGATAAATACAATCTAAATCAGTGTATAACAATAAGTGGACATCCATCTGTAAGTTACTTACTGATAAGTGACTCAGAAAACTATACAGCGTTAGAAATTAAAACACTATTTCTACAGGAAGTATTTTTAAGAGGTGTGCTTGTACTCGGAAGTCATAACATTAGTTATTCCCATACAGAAAATGATATTGATAAATTGCTGGATGTTTATGATGAGGTCTTTCGAATAATAAAAGACAGTATTTTCAACAATACATTACACGCAGTGTTAACTGTGGAGCCATTGAAGCCTTTATTTAAAGTAAGATGATAAATTTAACAGATGTTAGTTTGAGACGTGTTGATATCGGAGACTCAGATAGGTTAATAAAATGGAGAAATTCTGAGCATATTAGAAGTAAGATGATAAATTCTAACATTGTAAAAAGTGAAGATCATAAAAAATGGCTTAAAAATACGCTAAATGATTCAAGTAGCCAATGGTTTGTAGTGAATTACAATAAACAAACAGCTGGTGTTATTTATATAACTAATATTATAAATTGCGATAAAACCTCTACATGGGGTATGTATGTAGATGGTAAATACATGAATTCTGTGGTCGGTGTTTTAATGGAGATTGTTGCGATAGATAAGATGGTTTTTGATCTTGGAATAAGAAAAATATGGGGCGAGACTTTAGAGACGAATAAAAAATTACTCTCTATGCATCAAAAATTTGGGTTTGATATTGAAGGAGTGTATAAAAAACAAATATATAGAGATAATACATACCTTGATGTGTACAGAATAGCTCTTTTTTCCACTAAATGGAAAACAATCAGAAATGACCTTATGAGGTCATTAGGGGTTAAAGAATGATATTGCTAACAGGTTCAACTGGTGGTATAGGTTCATTGATTGTAGAAAATTTATCTAAGATTGATAAGGTAATTGCACTTTATAACAATACCAAGCCTGACCATAAAATAGATAATGTAATATATGTGCAAGTAGATATTACTAAAGAAAACCAACTTGATTCTTTTGTAGATAATTACATAAAAGACTCCGATAACCTAACTGTTATACATCTTGCAGCAATTAAGGTTGATGGATTGGCGTTGTCATATTCTAAGCATGATTGGGACAAAACTATTCAGACTAACTTAACAAGTAATTTTTTATTAACAAAAAAAATACTTCCTATAATGATTGAGAGTAAATATGGAAGAATAGTTTACACATCTTCAAAAGGGGCTGTAAATGGAGATGTTGGCGCTTTATCATACTCTGCAACTAAAAGTGCAATTATTGGCATGTCTAATGTTTTAGCTAAAGAATATGCAAGATTTAATATTACATCAAATGTTTTAATGCTAGGCGCGTTTGAGACTGGAATGTATCTTAATCTTAGTGAGAAAAAAAAGAAAAAAATTTTAGAATTGATACCGTCAAAAAAATTAGGATCAGTGGATAATATTGTTAATGCGATAGAATTTTTAATGAAATCAGATTATGTCAACGGATCAATTATTAATATAGATGGTGCTAGTTATTAGACAGCAACTATTTACAATATACTAGAAAAATATATGCCTGATAAAATAGAATACAGTTATAAAGATAAAATAAATATAGACCTTGCTTTAAATAAGGATGTATTTAGGCCGACAGGTACTACTGATGTGCTGATTGATGCTGTTGTAAATAATATAAAAAAATCCGGGAAGTTGCTTGATCTTGGTTGTGGGTCTGGCGTAGTCGGTATGGTGCTATATAAAATGGGAAAAATAGATAAAAAATTGTATGCTTCAGATATCAGTAAGAATGCAATATCTCAACTTGAAAATAATTGCTCGAACAATAATGTCTTTGTTGATGCGAGGGTGGGTAGTACATTTGATCCTTGGGATGAAATGAAATTTGACTATATAGTAGATGATGTTTCCGGTGTATCTGAATCAATTGCAAAAATTTCACCATGGTTTGATAACACCTCTTGCGCGACAGGAATAGACGGCACTGATTTGATTATTGATGTTATTAATAAATCTAAATTGCATTTGAATAGTACTGGAAAGTTATTCTTTCCAGTACTATCCCTATCAAATGTTAATAAAATAGTTAACTATGCACAAAAAGAATTTGATAATGTGGTTAAACTATCAAGAAAAGAATGGGTTATGCCTGAAGAATTAACAAGTCATATTGATGAATTGAAAAAACTTAAAAAGGAAAATATCATAGACTATAACGAGAAATTTGGCATGTTAGTTTGGTACACTGATATTTATGTTGCATGGTAGGAGATAAAAAAATGAATAAAATTATAAAAAATGATCTATTTAATTTGATTGCAACAGCATTAGAGTTACCTAATGGCTCCATAGATGATAATTCATCTGGCGACAATGTAGATGCATGGGATTCTCTCGGACATTTATCAATATTAGTTTTACTTGATAAGCGTGTGGATGGCAAAGCATCAAAAATTTCTGATTTAGCGGTAGCAACATCTGTAAAAAAAATTAGCAAAATACTAATAGACGAAGGCATGATGTGAGTAAAGATAAGTATGGTGTAACAATAAAGGCAATTGAATATTGCTTACCAAAAACTTATGAAGATAATGACATGTTGTCTATTGAGAATCCTGAATGGAGAATGGAAGACATCTTTAATAAAACAGGTATTAATAAAAGATGGATATCTGATGAAAATGAAACATCGGTTGATCTTGCATATGTTGCAGCAAAAAAAGTAATAGATAAGTTTGACGCTGAAAAAATAGACACATTGCTTTATGTGACACAATCTCCAGAATATTTTCTTCCTTCGTCAAGCTGTATACTACAAGATAGGCTATCTTTATCATCTAACATAAAAGCATTCGATATAAACCTTGGATGTTCTGGTTATATATATGGATTATCAATGGCTTCAGCATATATAGAATCTGGTTTGTCAGAAAATGTGCTATTAGTCTGTTCTGACACTTATACAAAATACATATCACCAGATGATAGGACTAATAGACCAATTTTTAGTGATGCTGCGTCAGCTACATTAGTATCTAAGTCAATATCTAAAAATATCGGGTATTTCTCATTTGGAACTGACGGATCAGGTTTTGACAAGTTAATAGTAAAAGAGGGTGCCGCAAAAAGTAATTTTAAGGTTTCAGGTGTGCAACCAGTATTGCATATGAATGGTGCAGAAGTTTTTATGTTTACAATGAGCAACATCCCGGACAATGTGGAAAAAGTTTTACTTAAATCTACAAATAAAACTAATGAAATAGATTATTTTTTCTTTCATCAGGCTAGCAAAATTGTTCTTGAAAATCTTAGTAGAAAGTTAGAATTACCCCAAGAGAAAGTTTATTCATGCATAGAAGAGATTGGGAACACTGTATCTTCCAGCATACCAATAGCTTTAAAAATTGCAAGCGATTCTGGATTATTAAAAAACAATAATAAATTACTATTATCGGGATTCGGTGTTGGCTTATCATGGGGGTCATGCATCATAGAATGGGATGCACTATTGTAATATGTTGAAAAAAGTTTTAATTGTTGCGGCTCATCCAGATGATGAGATATTGGGATGCGGAGGGGCCATGGCACTTCATTCTGATAAAGGTGATAAGGTGCACGTGATTTTCATGACAAATGGCACTACATCACGTGGTGCTAAAAATAGATTATTAGATGAAATCAATCAGCGCAAACAATCAGCGCTAGATGCATGCAATATAGTGGGGGCACAGCATCCTATATTTTTAGACTTCCCAGACAACCAAATGGATGCATGTTCGATGCTTGAAATTACACAAAGGTTAGAAGATGTAATTAATAGAATCGAGCCAGAAATTATATATACGCATCATAGTAAAGATCTAAATATTGATCACCAATTGACACATCAGGCTGTAATGACCGCATGCCGACCCCAGCCAAATAATTTTGTATATGAAATATACAGTTTTGAAGTTCTTTCAAGTACAGGATGGGGATCATCAGCTGTAGATAATGCATTTGTGCCCAATACTTTTATTGATCTCAATAAGACGTGGGAAAGGAAAATGAAAGCACTACACTGTTATGAATATGAGTTAAGAAATTTTCCACATGCTAGATCATGCAAAGGTGTGGAGGCGTTGGCAATATATCGCGGAGTGAGTATTGGGGTAAGGCATGCTGAAGCATTTCAGCTTGAGAGAAGGCTAATAAAAACTTGAATTCGCACATTAAGTGCAATTATTTCTAAGCCGTTAATAAATCAACAGCCTTCCCTAAAAATAACTCAACAGGTTGTTTGCCACCTCGCGTTTTTCGAGGTCTTGTATTGAGTCGCTTCATGACAAATTCAATCTGTGAATCTGTCACTTTGTTAAAATCAGTACCCTTTGGGAAGTACTGTCTAATCAAACCATTGGTATTCTCATTAATACCTCTTTCCCAAGAAGAGT
>Ga0233428_1001412_pt1 | contig 25570 bp, 27 predicted proteins | sample SI_118_April2016_4_FD_179890 | JGI IMG/M metagenome (GOLD analysis project Ga0233428, IMG submission 179890) | Seawater microbial communities from Saanich Inlet, British Columbia, Canada - SI_118_April2016_120_MG | ecosystem: Environmental > Aquatic > Marine > Inlet | place: Canada: British... | reverse complement strand
TCACAGATCACAGTTCACTGTTCACAGTTTATTCAAATAGTCAATTTAAAGGACTTTATGACTTTCCGACTTTCCGACTTTCCGACTTTCATCCGTTCTCACTTTTTTTCAATAGTCAATAATCAATTATCAATTCTCAATTTAAAAGTCAATTATCAATTCTCAATTCCAAGGTCAATCCAATTTCTCCTGACAAAAAATTAAGCTTGAATCATGGATAAAATATTAGTCACCGGCGGTTCCGGTTTTATCGGATCCAATTTCATTCTCAAACAAATTGAGGAAACAGATAATCATATATTAAATCTGGATAAACTTACCTACGCCGGAAACCCGGATAATCTTGTTGCTATTAATAACAGTTCAAATTATGAATTTGTAAAAGGTGATATAGCAGATAAAAAATTAGTGAATAGTTTGTTTCAAAAGTTCAAACCGGATGCAATTGTTCATTTCGCCGCTGAATCGCACGTGGATAGATCAATCGATAGTCCTATGGATTTTATTCATACAAATATTGTTGGTACATCTGTTTTACTGGATGGGGCGACGGATTATTATTTAAACATAAACAAAAATATGGATAAAAATTTTCGTTTTTTACACGTATCCACTGATGAGGTATTTGGGTCTTTAAATAAAGATGGATTTTTTGTAGAAACCACTCCTTATGACCCCAGCTCGCCCTATTCCGCTTCTAAAGCATCTTCCGATCATTTGGCTCGTGCCTGGAACCGCACTTATGGGTTGCCAATCTTGATCACAAATTGCTCAAATAATTACGGACCCTATCAATTCCCGGAAAAACTTATTCCGTTGATGATTGCAAACTGCGTGGATGAAAACCCGCTCCCGGTTTACGGAGAAGGTTTAAACATCCGTGACTGGTTATATGTGGAAGATCACTGTGATGCGGTTTACACTGTTTTACAGCACGGAGTAATCGGCGAAACATATAACATAGGCGGCAACAATGAAATCCGAAATGTTGACATTGTAAAAACTATCTGCACCATTCTGGATGAATTCAGCCCTATGCCAAATGACAAACATCATAAAGATTTAATTTCTTATGTAAAGGACCGACCCGGTCATGATTTCCGATATGCAATTGATGCATCAAAAATCAACACTGAGCTTGGATGGATGCCAAAGGAAACTTTCGAAAGTGGAATTAGGAAAACAATTCAATGGTATTTGGATAATGAAGATTGGTGGCGAAAAATCCAAAATAAAACATATAAACAGGAAAGATTAGGGTTGTAAGTATGAAAGTCAAAAGCCACCGCCACCCGCGCGTTCTGCCGTAACGGTAGAAAAGACCAGCTGACAAAAAAATGGTTATCTTCAGTTGACTTAAAAACCAAGAAAGGTTAAGTAAAAAAATATGAAAGGAATAATCCTCGCCGGAGGCAGCGGCACTAGGCTATACCCGGTCACCAAAGTTGCCAGCAAGCAGCTACTGCCCATTTATGATAAACCCATGGTTTATTATCCGTTGTCAACCCTGATGCTGGCGGGTATAAAGGAGATTCTGGTTATTTCCACACCGGAAGATATACCAAAATATGAAATTCTACTGGAGGATGGATCGCAACTGGGAATGTCTATTTCTTATAAGGTTCAACCTTCACCAGACGGATTGGCGCAGGCATTTATTTTGGGCGACGAATTTATTGGCAGTGACGACGTCTGCCTCATCCTTGGGGATAATGTATTTTATGGTGGCCAGCTTCCAGTCCGCCTTCAAGGGAGTGTTAAAACTGTTGAATCCACACAAAATGCCGTTGTCTTTGGATATTATGTGAACGACCCTGAACGATATGGTGTGGTGGAATTTGATTCGGAGGGACAAGCTGTATCTATCGAGGAGAAACCGGAATTCCCAAAAAGTAATTATGCAGTATCAGGCTTGTACTTCTACCCAAATGATGTGGTCACAGTTGCCAAAGAACAAAAGCCGTCCCCCCGTGGTGAATTAGAAATTACCGATGTAAATAAAACCTATCTTACCCAGGGTCGCTTAAAAGTAGAACAAATGGGACGTGGATATGCCTGGCTTGACACGGGAACCCATGACTCTTTGTTAGAGGCCTCTCAATTTGTTCAAACATTGGAAAAACGTCAGGGAATGAAAATTTCCTGTATTGAAGAAATAGCATTTAGAATGGGCTATATTGACAAGGTTCAACTGGCATCCCTGGGGAATGAAATGGCCAATAACCAATACGGTCAGTATTTATTAAAAATTGCTAAAGCAGAATAGTTAAACAAGAAAGTAAATAAAATGAAAAAAATATTAATTATTGGAGGCGAGGGATATATCGGCAATGTGGTAGCACAATATTTACTTGAGGAAGGATACTGTGTTGTTTCCTATGATAATCTACTATTTAACAATAATCACTGTGTTTTATATAAAATTCAAAATCCTAATTATCAATTTATTTATGGTGATATGTTAGATATAGAGCATTTATCAAAGACTTTGGGTGGTGTAGATGGTGTCATTCTTTTAGCCGGATTAGTGGGAGATCCAATCACTAAAAAATACCCAAATGAATCTGTCACCATAAATGATATAGGTGTAAAAAATGTGATTGATTTATGCGCTAAAAAAAACATTGGTCAATTTATTTTCGTATCAACCTGTTCAAATTATGGTTTAATTAAAGATGATGAATTAGCTCATGAAGAATTTATACTTAATCCGTTGTCATTATATGCAGAGTCTAAAGTGAATGCTGAAAAACATATTTTATCACTTAAAGGTAAAACGAAGATGAGCTCTACTATTTTGCGTTTTGCGACAGCATTTGGGCTTTCTCCGCGAATGCGTTTTGACCTTACGGTAAGTGAGTTTACCCGCGATTTAGCAATGGGAAAAGATTTATTAATTTATGATGCCAATACTTGGCGTCCTTATTGCCATGTAAAAGATTTTGCCCGACTTATTCAAATGGTAATGGAGGCACCATCAGATAAAGTATCATTTGAAGTCTTTAACGCGGGTGGAGAAATCAATAATGCCACCAAACAAATGATTGTTGATATGATACTTAAGAAAATTCCAAATGGGAAAGTAAAATATCAGGAGCATGGTAGCGACCCAAGGAACTATAGAGTGAATTTTGAAAAAGTTAAAACTGTCCTTGGATTTCAACCAAAATATTCGATTCAGGATGGTATAGATGAATTAGTTGATGCCATTGAAAATCATATATTTGACCATGTTGATGAAAACAGAAATTTTCATGGTAATTATGAAATTAACTATCGGATCAGTAAATGAGTGCATACATTCCACTTTCTGTTCCAACCTTAAAAGGAAACGAATTAAAATATGTTAAAGAATGCATTGATACAGAATGGGTGTCATCTGCTGGAAAATATGTTGAATTATTTGAGCAAAAGATTGCAGAATATACTGGATCTAAATATGCAGTTGCTTGTGTAAATGGTACAGCTGCTATTCAGGTTTCATTGCGTTTGGCTGGTGTAAAGCCTAGTGATGAAGTCATTGTAAGCACATTAACATTTATAGCTTCCGTGAATGCTATTACTTATAATAATGCAACGCCCATTTTTATGGATGCAGATAAATATTATAATTTGGATTCTGAAAAAACGATTGAATTCATTAAAAATGAAACAGTTTATAAAAATGGATTTACATACAATAAAAATACGGATAAAAAGATTTCTGCTATATTACCGGTTCATGTTTGGGGAAATGCGTGTTGGCTTGATGAGCTCATTGAACTATGCGAAGAAAGAAATATTGCTGTTGTAGAAGATGCCTGTGAAAGTTTAGGCACTATTTATAATTCTGGTAAATATAGTGGAAAACATACAGGTACAATTGGAAAAATGGGTTGCCTTTCTTTTAATGGTAATAAAATTATTACTACTGGTGGCGGCGGTATGATACTTACTGATGATGAAGCATTAGCTGAAAAAGCAAAATATCTTACCACTCAAGCCAAAGATGATTCCATTCGATATGTCCATGATGAAATTGGATACAATTTTCGACTTACTAATATTCAAGCGGCATTGGGTATGGCTCAATTAGAGCAATTGCCGAAAATTCTAAAAAGAAAAAAAGAAATATATGATTTTTATCATAAAGAAATTGAAAAAATAGATGGATTATCTTTATCCAAAGTGCCTGATTACGCAGATAACAACCATTGGCTTAATCTATTGCAAATTGACAATAGCAACTATAGCGAAGATAGAGAAGAACTCATGAAAAGATTAGAAGATAATGGTATCCAAACCCGTCCGGTATGGAAATTGAATCATGAGCAGAAACCATACAAAGAATATCAAAATTATAAAAATGAAAACGCTAACAAATTGGTAGCAAAAAGTCTATGTTTACCTTCATCTTCAAATCTTACAAATGAGAATATCGAAAAGATTATTAATCAATTAAATGGATAAAATTCTTCTAATTGGTGCTGGAGGGCATGCCCGGTCCTGTATTGATGTGATTGAAACCGCAAGCAAATTCAAAATTGCAGGATTGGTTGAAAAAGACAAGGGTGTGACTAATACGAATCTTGGATACCCTATTATTGGTAATGATAATGATTTAGATAATTTGCGAAATGATTATGATTATGCCTTGGTTACAGTTGGGCAAATAAAGACGCCCGAAATCAGGATAAAATTATTTAAATTATTAATAGAATTAGACTTTACTCTGCCTACTATTATTTCAACCCATGCTTATGTATCAAAACATGCTCAAATTGGTGAAGGGTCAATTGTTATGCATGGAGCTATTATAAATGCAAACGCTAAAATAGGTAAAAATTGTATTATTAATAATAGGTCACTCATTGAACATGATGTAGTTATAGGCGATCATTGTCATATTGCTACCGGTGCAATCATTAATGGTGAAGTTTCTGTGGGTAATGAGACATTTATTGGTAGTGGTGTGGTTACAAAACAATGTATCTCAATTGGAAATAATTCCATAATTAGTGTCGGTGAGATATTAAAAACAGATGTTGATTCCAATATTGTAGTTATAAGTTGAAAATTTTTCATACTATGATTATTGCTGAAGCTGGTGTAAACCATAATGGTTCAATAGAATCTGCTAAAAAGCTTATTGATGTTGCAACTGAATCCGGCGCTAATTATGTCAAGTTCCAGACTTTTAAAGCAGAAACGTTTGCCCTCCGAATATAGAAGATGAGAAATGATACGTTATTATTAGCTGTAGTGTTCGAGGAAGTAAAGCCTTTCTTGGATGAATATTTTACATCGATTGATAGTCAAACAGAAAAAAACTTTGATTTACTTATTCTAAAAGATAAGTATAAAGATAAAATACCAGGTGGTAAAACAAAAAATATTGTTATAGATATTGAAAATAATGATTCGCCAGCACAAATAAGGCAATACGGTATTCAATACGCAATTAAAAATAACTATAAAAATATAATCTTTACCGATACAGATGATAATTATTCACAAAACTATGTCGAGAGCTTAATGTTGGGTTTAGAAAATAATGATTTTGTTTATAGCAATATTGTGCCTGTGGATAATAACGATATTACAATTAATAATTATTTCTCATTACCCCATGAAACAAAGAGGTATGAACAGATTATTAATTACAATTTTATAGGCTTGGGATGTTCAGCTGTAAGGTCAGAAATTATAAGGGAAATAAATATACCGTCAGATATTATCGCTGTTGATTGGTATCTTTATACAATTCTTCTTTTAAATGGTTTTGCTGGAAAATTGGTAGAGAATGCATCTGTTTATTACCGGCAACATTATAATAATACTGTGGGCGGGTTAAAGCAACTTGATCGTGTGCGCTTATTAAAAGGTATAGATATAAAAGAAAAGCATTATCTTTATATTTATAATTATTGTCTTGAAAATAATTATAAATCGGTCGCGAAAGAATATGAAATAAAATATCAAGAAATGCTTGCACTGAAATTATTTTTACAAGAAAATATTAATTTAGAAAAGTATATTAATACTATCAATATAAATTTGAATACGGTTTATAAAGGTTGGTGGAGTGAGATAATTTCAATAGAGGAGCTTAATAAAATATGAAAATACAATTAACGAAACATAAGACAGTCTTTAATTATTCTGAACCTTACATTATTGCAGAAATAGGCTCAAATCATAACGGTGATATGGTAATTGCAAAAGAATTGATAGACAGTGCAAATGCATGTGGTGCTGATGCTGTGAAATTCCAATCATTTACGAACAAATCTTTAATTGCCAAGGAAGAGTATGATCGAAATCAATCTTATGATGATGGAGATGGTGGGAAGAAGCATTTTGGATCTTTGAAAGAAATGGTTGATAAATATTACTTGAGAGAACAACAACATTTTGAATTGGCTAAATATTGTAAAATGATTGGGATAAGCTTTTGTTCTAGTGCATTTTCTAATTCTGAAGTTGATTTACTCCAAAAGTTAGATGTTCCTTTTTACAAAGTAGCTTCTATGGATGTTAATAATTATCAATTGTTAGCATATATCGCACAAAAACAAAAACCAATTATATTATCAACAGGGATGGCAACTTTAGCTGAAATTGATAATGCTGTTAAAATCATAGAAAACGAAGGTAACCATCAAATTGTTATTTTGCATTGTATTGCAATATACCCACCTAAAATTGAAGATATAAATTTGAACAATATTGTCATGCTACGGAAAGCCTTCGATTATCCTATTGGGTTTTCTGATCATACCATAGGTACAGCAATCCCATTGGCTTCTATTGCGATAGGCAGTTGTTTAATCGAAAAACATTTTACACTTGATAAAGATATGGCCGGTTGGGATCATGCTATATCGGCTAATCCACAAGAACTAAAAGAAATAGTCAAAGAAGGAAAAAATGTACACAACTCTTTAGGAACTTTTAAAAGAAAAGTTTCAAAATCTGAAGAAGAGAAAAAGTTGAAATTTAGGCGGAGTATTGTTGCATCTAGAAATATTCCTAAAGGGAAAATTATTGAAGTGGCAGATTTGGATGTAAAAAGACCTGGTACTGGCATCCCACCTGATAAAATGAAATATGTAGTTGGTAGAAAAGTTTCACGAGATATCGAAGAAGATGATTTGTTACATTGGGAAGAGTTGAAGTAAATGATTGCAATTATTCCAGCACGCAGCGGTTCAAAAGGGTTGCCCGGAAAAAATATAAAATCTCTATGTGGTAAGCCAATGATTGCATACACAATAGAATCGGCATTAAAATCGAAATATATTACAGAAGTAATAATTTCTACCGATTGTAAAGAGATCGAAAAAATTGCATTAAAATATGGGGCAAAAAGTTATTTTTTAAGACCAAACCACCTGGCATCTAATGATGCAAAAGCAATAGATGTATATATCTATACTATTGAAAAGCTAATTAATGAATATGATTACATAATAAATGAGTTCATTGTATTACAACCTACTTCACCATTGAGAAAGGTTGATGATGTCAATTCAGCTATTGATTTATTTTTTGGGAAAAAGGCTGATTCAGTAATTAGCTATACAAAGGAAAATCATCCTATAGAATGGCATCAATACATTAATTTAGAAGGTAAGTTTGAAAAAATATTTAATAATAATAAATTATTAAACAGGCAAGAATCAAGAGAAAGTTATTATCCTAATGGGGCAATATTTATTTTTAAATATAACTTAATAAAACAGAATAAATATTATAATAGTAATAGTTATGCTTTTATCATGCCGATAGAAAAATCGATTGATATAGATACACGATTTGACTTTGAAATTGCTGAATATTTAATAATGAGAGAGCATAATGACTAATATTAAAAGTATAACAGTAAAAAGTAATTTATCAATTCGAAAAAGTATTAAGAAAATGGATGAAAATGGGTATGGGATTATAATATGTTTAGATGGAAATGATTTTGTTGTTGGTATTGTAACAAATGGAGATTTCAGACGAGCTATATTAAGTGGTGTGGATTTAAGTTGCCCTATTAAAGAAATTACAAACACAAATTTTATATACTTAACTCAAGAATATACTAAAGATGATGCTTTGCTTATATTTAGAGAAGAGAGAGTCGATCAAATTCCGATATTAAATAATAAAAAATTAGCTGACATAATTTTTAAACATAATACTGTTGATAAAGTGAATTCTGGGGAAAAGGTTATCAAAAATAATATTGAAATAATAATAATGGCAGGTGGAATTGGTACTAGATTATTACCTTTAACAAAAATTATTCCTAAACCCTTAATCCCCATTGGAGACAAAACAATTTTAGAAAGAATCATTGATCAATACAAAGTATTCAATAATAAAATTCATATTAGCGTCAACTATAAATCAGAAATGATAAAATCATATCTTGAGAGAAGCGTTCATGATTGTAACATTGTATATTTAAATGAGAAAACACCTTTAGGTACCGTAGGCGCATTATACCAATTAAATAAAAAAATATTTAACACTATTTTATTAACAAATTGTGACTCAATAATTAATGAAAATTTAGATTCTATTATTGAATATCATAAATCTCAAAATAATAATATTACAATAATTGGAGCCTTAAGACATTATCCAATATCATATGGTGTTTGTGACATTAATAAAGATGGTCAACTAATAAAGTTGGATGAAAAACCGGAATTAGATTTTGTTGTTAATTCAGGGACATACTTATTTGAACCGGATGTATTAAACCTAATTCCTATTAATAAAAAGTTTCATGCAACAGATCTTATCAAAATTGCATTATTAAAAAAAATGAACGTAGGAGTATATCCAATTACAAGTGAAAAATGGATTGACATTGGGCAGTTTAAAGAGTATAAACAGTTACTTAATAAGATATCTTGATATATAATTATAAACTGAATTTTTGCAGATTTAAAACGATAATTTGAAAAAGATAGTTTTTTCTTCGAACGGTGGGGCTTTTAGAGCTAGTGATGTTTTAATGGGTGCATGGTGTCTTAATAATGAAATTAACCCATTTGAGTCTATTTCTAAATTTAATGTAGTTCCTGACCCTGTTAGTGGTGCTGGGTTATGGCGATATTCTCAATCAAGCATAGATATAGCAGAGGCACTTTTAACAATTATTATTAAAGGATTGAATAAATCAAACAATGTTCATTTTTCATATGAATTCTGGAGAATAATGGCTTTCCCCTGGCTGCTAACTTTAGTACAAACAGTGTGGGAAAGAAAACTTCGAGTTGACTATGTGTTGGAAAAATATGGCGACGAAAAATTTTCAATCAAAATAATACATAATAACATTAATTGGAATTTCACCGATTCTTTGGATTTTTTTGAAAACGGTATACATAACACTAATTATAATGATTGGTTATTTTCGATGTTATTTGATGAATATTTACCTGATAAATGGAATGTCAAATACTATAGTCCAAGTTCAAATAATAAAAACAATAGATATAGCGAGAAATATTATAAAAACAATATTAAAGATATTATAAAAACAATATTAAGGTGTAGAGGTGTTTATGGTCTTAATAGAATTGAAGAAAGTTTATTTTCATTTATTTTGCACATCAACCCATCCACTCCAAGTAGCGATAAAAAGGGGATAAATAAACCTACTTTAAATGAAAAAGAAATACCATTAATTAGGTTCATAGAAAAGATAATTCCATTCACAATTCCTAATTCCATATTAAACGTTCCTGAAGAAAAATTGATACAAAAAAAGGAATCAAAAAATATTAAATATTATGTAATTGGACCATATTTAAACTGGGAAGATAAAGACAAATATTTCTATGCTAAAAAAGTTGAATTAGGAAACCGATTAATATTAACCCAACATGGGTCTAATTATGGTACTTCAAAATCATTTGCATTCCCAGGGGAAATTGAATTCAAACAATCACACTTTTTTTCTTGGGGTTGGGATGAACAAGATGAGTATAAAAAAAATATATTACCATTACCATCCCCATTTTTAACAAAGTTAACACAGAAGAAAAAAAAACGTTCAAATAAATTGATTTTAGCCGGAACAAAAGAATATTTGTATCCTTATAGGTTTTCTTCATTGCCACAACCCATAGATAGAATCAAATCATTCAATGAAAAGAAGCATTTTATCCAAAACCTAGATTCAAATGTTTTTTCATTATTGGAGTATTTCATTTATCCGGATGAGACAAGTTCTTTTACTAATTCAAAATATTTAATTGAAATATTTCCAACGCTTAATATAAAAAGAGGGAACCTTATTAATGATATATTTAAATGTAGACTTTTAGTTTTAGACCATCCCGGAACATCTCTTAATATCGCTTTAGCATCAAACATACCAACCATATGTTTTTTTAACAATGAAACTTGGGAAGTGTGTAGTCAGGCGAAGCCTTACTTTGCAGAATTAATAAACGCAAACATAATTTTTAATTCAGGAATCGAAGCTTCTGAAAAAGTAAATGAAATATGGTCTGATGTAAATGAATGGTGGGGACAAAAAAATGTAATAAATGCACGAAAATTGTGGGTCAATAAATTTGCTAATACAAATAAGAATTGGAAAAGGAAGTGGTTAAAAACATTATGGAAATTATAGAGGTAACAAATATTGTTTAATAGCGAAAGAATTGCCTCTCGCTTTTTATTTTCTATATCCTTTAATATCATTAGGGGTGTTTTTTCGTTTTTGGCAGGATTATATATTGCAAAAGGGTTGGGGCCGGTAGAATACGGGAATTTCACTTTTCTGTTAGGTAGCTTTATTGCAATTAGGCAGTTAATAGATCTTGGTACTTCATCAGCCTTTTTTACGTTTATTTCTCAAAAAAAGCAATCTAAACTTTTCTATTTGATATATTTTGGTTGGCAACTAGTACAATTAATAATTGTTATAATTATTATTTATACAGTTTTTCCCCAATCTTGGATATCACATATTTGGCAAGGTCAAAACAATTATAGAATATTAATTGCATTTTTTGCATCTTTTATGATGAATAATTTGTGGTTTACTACAACATCGATTGCTGAATCAATTAGAAAAAGTATTATGATACAATTTATCAATATGGCAATTATGATAATTCATTTCATTATTATTTATTACCTATTAAATTTTTCATCAATTTCAGTTGATATAATATTTTACCTTATTTCTGGGGAATATATTATAGCAATTTTAATAAGTGCATATATTTTAAATTCAAAAATACAATTCGAGAAAAGTAAAATAATATCATTAAATGATATTATACACGAATATTTTAAATACTGCGCACCATTAATAGTGTTAGCGTTTATAAGTTTCGGATACCATTTTTCTGACAGATGGTTTTTGCAAAAATTTTCTGGTTCTATGGAGCAAGGTTTATATGCTATCTCTGCTAAATTTTCCATGGTTTCGCTTGTTGCTACAGCTTCGATAATAAATATATATTGGAAAGAAATTGCAGAATCTTTTGAGGATAGAAATTTCACAAAAATTAAATATTTATATAAGTCAACAACCAGAGGCTTATTTTTTATTGGTGTATTTATTGCTTGTTTAGTTATCCCATGGTCAAAAGAAATAATATTTGTAATGTTAGGTGAAAAATATTTAGGTGCGTCAATACCTTTAACAATTATGTTTTTTTATCCCATTCACCAATCTTTAGGGCAAATAAATGGTAGTACATTTATGGCTACAGGAATGACAAAAGAGTCAGTTATAATTGGTAATATATTTTTGGCTATAAGCATTCCAATAGTTTATTTACTAATAGCACCACCACATTATAAAATACCGGGTTTTGATCTTGGGGCAATAGGAGTTGCTTATAAAATGGTTGGTTTACAATTAATTGCAGTTAATGTTCAATCATATTATCTTTCTTATAAATTTAAATTTAAATTTGATTGGATTTACCAACCTGTAAATATTATTGTATTTTTATTATTTTCCTATTTTTTAAAATTATATTTACCCTCAATAATTAATGGTATTTCTGAAGAATATTATAGAATATTTTTAAGTTTTTCTGTTGTATCATTCTACTCATTATTTTCTATTCTTTATGTATATTTATTTCCTTCTATGGTTGGTCAAACTAGAGCCACCCTTAAATCTTATATTAATATTTTTAAGTAAATGGTCGCCGTAAGAATTAAAATTTTATGGTTAGTATTAATTTCTGTTAAAACTTGCCTTATGTATGGTCAAGAATTCCCAATTATTGACACTGTAAGTGTTAATCGAATCTGGGATAATGAATTACATAATGCATTTACTGATTTAGTTGTTTATAATGAACAATTGTATTGTGTTTTTCGTGAAGCATCTCACCATAATCCTACTGATGATGCTTCAGTTGTAATTTTGTCTTCTCCAGATGGCATTAGTTGGGATTATTGTAGTTCAGTTACATCTGAAGATACATCGCTAATTGATATTCGCGATCCACATATTGTAGTAACACCTAATAATGAGTTAATGTTAGTATGCGGTATAGCATCAATAGATGCTATTTACTACAAAACTATTCGTTGGCTTTCGACGGATGGTATAAATTGGAGCGAACCAGCGCAAATTGGTGATGATTATTTTTGGCTTTGGGATATAATATGGTACAATGGGTTAGCATATAGTATCGCTTCCCCGGCTGGGCATGGAAGCACAATAAATAATATTTTAAGATTATATATCAGTAATAATGAAACAGATTTTACTTCTTATATTGATACTTTATTCTATGATTCCACATACACAGCATCAGAAGCATCACTAATTTTTACAGAAAATGGAGATGTAATATCATTAGTTAGAGTTGATCCCTTGATTCCAGAGCCAGGGTGTACTAATATATCTTTGATAGGATTTTCTAATCCCCCATATATAGATTGGCAGTGGGAAGAAGAAGAAACTCGAATAGGATCACCAAATATTTTACATTTACCTAGTGGAAATATAATTGTTGCTGCTAGGAAACATCTAGATTGGAATTACTTTACAACAAATTTATTGTGGCTGGATTATGAGAATATAAATTTAGTGGATGTTTTAACATTGCCATCACTAACAACAATATATGGAAATACTGGAAATGCTGATAATGGCTATCCGGGCATCACTATATTTGATAATTATTTATGGGTTTCATATTATTCATCACACGCTGATACCTATGCGCTAACAAATTCAGATATTTATATTGCTCAAATATCAATAGATATGAATCTGTCAACTGATAACAAAGATAACATAAATACCGATAATTTTAATTTATATCAGAATTATCCCAATCCATTTAATTCTGTAACAACCATCCCTTTTTATGTAGAGGAAAAATCTATTATCTCGCTGGACATTTTTGATTTAAAAGGAAGACTTATTCGTACCTTTTTATCAAAAGAATATGCTACTGGTTTACATACAATTAATTGGGATGGCACCGATGAAAATGGTAATAGCATACCTTCAGGGTTATATTTTTATTCACTTGAAAGTTCAAATAAAATAGAACTCAAAAAAATAACTATTCTAAAATAATATTATCTATCCAAGTTCATACAATTACATCGGATAATGGAAAAGAGTTTGCCAATCATGAGAAAATCGCAACAAGATTGAAATGTGACTTTTATTTTGCTCATCCATATGCTTCTTATGAACGGGGATTGAATGAAAATACCAATGGGCTTATCAGGCAATATTTTCCTAAAAATAGAGACCTTAGAACCATAACAGATAGTTAGATAATCCATGCCATGAAAAAACTTAACAATCGTCCAAGAAAAAAACTTTGGTACAAAACACCCAATGAAGTATTTTTTGACATGGAATTAACTGTTGCATTTACAACTTGAATCCAGGTTAACAGAAGAAATATGTTAGATATGACAACATTATTACAGCGTGTGATCGAAAATGGAGATCCAATTTTATACGGAATAAAGTTTGAAGGATTGTGGGGAGAGATTGACACAATTAATGATCTAAAGGTATTAGCATGATGGTTAATGAGTCAATATCAGAATTACGAGAAATGTGTCAAGTTTCATATGAAGATTGGGAAGAGCAACCATGGTTATTTAGGAAAATCAGATTGGTCTCGATATATCTCACATGGGGACTTTTGCATACATCTATATCGGCAAACCAAACAATATTAATGGGCACTTTAATTGGACTAATGTCAAGTGCATTTTACTCACAGGGAAAATTGTTAATTGGAGCATTATTATTATTATTTTCAATTATTATAGATTATTCCGATGGTGAGGTAGCACGCTATAAGAATCAAAAAAGCGCTGAGGGATCATATTTAGATAAATTTTATCACTTTACTGTTCACTCTTTTATATTCTTAGGTTTAACAATAGGTGCTCAAGAAAACAATAGTGACCAATTGATTTGGATTTGTGGTTGGATTTCTTCAATTTCAATAATACTACTTTCCTTGACTAGAGGTTATATTATTTTAATTGTTTTATCTATTAAATTTAGGAGACTATTAAATAATATAATATCAGATGAAACTGCTGTTAATGATATTCAAAGTCAAGTAGGGATAATAAAGAGAGAGACTAGACCTATTGATCCACTAATGTATAAAAAAGATAATAATTTAAACCAATCTAAGAATAGTAGAATGCATAGATATATTTCCTATATAACCACATTTTGGGATTTTCCATATTTTTTATTATTAATTATTATTGTGTCAATTGTACAATATTCTCTATCACCAATAACTTATTGTGGATATACACCTCTAGAATTATTAATAGTATTTTTTGGAATAACCACTCCGTCATTAATATTATTATTTGTGTTCAATCGTTTAGTTACAATGAAGGTAAGTAAAAAAGTAGATGAGCTTCAGAATGATTTATTTTATATATTTTCTTGTAAAAATTCTGATCATTAATCATTTTAGAAATATTTTAACTATTAATTTGAATTTAGAAGTAAAGAACTTCATTGTTTCTGGCCTGAAAGAGTTATGGATAGATGAAATAAATGATAAGTATATACTTGATCCATTTATTTTTTATGAATTAAAAAAAGGTAATTATGCATAAAACGGACCAAAGTGAATTTTGAGCAATTTATGATAAGAAGTGGAAACAGAAATATTAAACATATATGATGGTTTAGATATTTATAAAGAAAAAAGAATTCAAATGAATTATATATTTAATGAATATAACGACGGTAAATCGTCAACAAGGCTATACAATATAATTTCTAATAATAAATAATATTGGATATATTAATAAAGCTTATTGTTATAATTGGATATTGTCTCTTTTTCGTATATCTAATTCATAAAGAAAAAAGAGCTGCATTGTATTCTATTATAGTGTTCGGAAATGTGGGCGTGTTAGTTTCGTTAATTTTAATTGAAATGGGTTTATATATTACGGAGCAGCGAGTCTTTGGCTTTCAAAATGGAGCATTTTTTATTTATTCTCTTTTTAGCTATATGGGATTAATTACTTTTTTTACTTTTTCTAAAATTACAGAAACTGGCAACTTTAATTTTTTGAGTAAACCAAAAAAATTATTTTTACCTATATATATTTTATTTGCATTGATCATCTTTTTGGCGTTTTTGAAAAACCCCGATTTTAATCGTTTTAACATTTTTGATGGCCCCTTTAAGATGACCCTTGTTAGGATAGAAAATATTTTCTTTTTCCTATTTTTGTATTCACTATTTAGAAAAAAACATATTAATGAGAAAATAGTAATTTATGTATTTTATTGTATTATTATGTTCGCAAGGGGATCTCAATTTGGTGCTTTTTTGATTGCCGGTTTATGGTTTTTCATGTCTTTAAAAATTGATGAAATTAAAATTAGGCCTAAATATTATATATTATTGATTGTTTTTTCAGCGTTACCCTTTGCAATTAAAATATATTCAAACGATATATCATATTCTTTAATGAGGATGGTGCTTCAAGGACATGTGTTTTGGGGGACGGTAAATATTTTTAATGAAAGTGGCGCTAATCCTGACTTTAGCGGGTTTATAAGTAATTTTAACGATTTGTTTTCTAGTTTTCAAATGGGGAATATTAATTACGGTTTTGGTAAATTAATGAAAGAAGTATCTCCTCAGTTTGGTGAAATGTATATGGAGGGCGGTGTCAGGTTTTCTGCGGGATACCCTGCAATTCTAATTTATCATTTTGGTTATTTATCAGGTTTATTTTTACATCTATTTTTTACTATAACATATTTTTATTTGATCAATTTTATGATAAAATGTTTTAAGTATAAAGATGTCTTTTTCAGCTATTTTTATTATTTAATTTTTATTGTTTATAGTGATTTACTTATAATGGGAGAGTATGCTCATTTTCGATTAAAATTTTTAATCAAACTTGGAATTTTGTTTTTAATACATTTATTGTATAAAAATTATTCAAATAAGAAAAACACATCTTTTGTTGCTCCAAATTAAATGAAATTATTCATTGTAGTTACTGTTTATAAGGAAAAAATACAAAATTCTATTACTGTAAAATCAATTATAGAAAATAATCATATTATTAGAAAACTGTTTCGCCAAGTTGAATTATTAATTTATGATAATAGTCCAGTAATACAGAATGTAGAAATCGATCTTTCATTTCCATTTACTTCCCACTCTGATATTAAAAATGGAGGCTTAACCACCGCTTATAATTATGCTTATGAGTTAGCAAGATTCCAATTTGATTGGATTGTGTTTTTAGACCAAGATACCGAATTGAATGAAGGTTATTTTAAAGAATTAAAAAAAGCAATGGAAAAAATAAATTTCAATAATGAGGTTGTTTCTATTGTACCAAAGATGTTTCATGGTAATAAAATTTTTTCTCCAGCACAAGTTAAATGGGGTGGTATCCATCGATCAATAAATCCAAAATACACAGGTGTATATAAAAATGGAGAATTGATGGCAGTTGGATCAGGAATGGCGTTAAAAACATCCTTTATTTCTTCTATTGGAGGCTTTAATAAACTTTTTTGGTTAGACTGTCTTGACAGATGGGTATTTAACAAAATATATAGAATGAAAAAAAAGTGTTATATTATTCCTTCAAAAATTAACCATGAACTTTCAATAATGAATTTTGAAAAATATATGAATCCCAAAAAATATTCAAATCAAATTCATTCTGAAGCAATTTTTATGCACCGCTATAAAACTTTTTTCGAAAATACTTTTTTTATAGTTAGGTTAATAAAAAGGGCCATTGTCTTGCCTATACAAACAAAAAATATATATTATTCAAAAGAATCATTACAAATTATTTATAGTATTCTTTTTTCAAGGTTTACTAAACAACAAACATTCAACGAATATGGGAAATAAAAAATGGATTTAACTATTCACAGCCACAGATGCTATATATGTAATAACAACACAGGGTCATTTATGACTTTTGGCCCAATGCCCATAGCAAATGGGTTTTTAGCGAAAGACCAATTTGAAAATGAATATTTTTTTGAAATGGAAGTGGCATTTTGCAACAAATGTAAAATGTTCCAATTGGTTAACCAGCCGGATCCAGGCCAAATGTTTAATGAGAATTATGCCTTTTTCTCCGGTACCTCAAAATTGATGGCCAATCATTTTGATGAATTCTCCACCCACGTATTAAGTGATTATATAAAGGATAGTGTAAACCCTTTTGTCGTAGAGATTGGAAGTAATGACGGCATTATGTTAAAACATTTTGCCCAAAAAGGGATTAGACATTTAGGCATTGAACCATCCGCGAATGTTGCACAAGTTGCAATTGATCAAGGGGTTAATACGATAGTAGAGTTTTTTGATAAATCGTTGGCAGAAAAAATAGTGAGTGAACACGGTAAGGTAGATGCATATATCGCAGCGAATGTTATGTGCCATATCCCATACATCAACTCAATCGTAGAAGGAGTCAAAGTATTGCTTAAGCCAGATGGAATAGTTATGTTTGAAGATCCGTACCTAGGGAATGTTGTTGAAAAAACGACCTACGATCAAATTTATGATGAACATACATTTTTATTTTCAGTACACTCGATTCAATATGTATTTAATCAATTTGATATGGAAGTAATTGATGTGGAACCACAATCAACCCATGGTGGTTCTATGCGATATGTTATTGCCCATAAGGGGGCCAAAACAATAAATAATAATGTTAAAAAACAATTAGAATATGAAATTGAGCTTGGACTAACAAATATTGATTCATTTAATCTGTTTAAAAATAATTGTGAAAAATATCGTACTGATCTATTGGCGTTATTAAGTGATATTAAATCACAAGGTAAAACCATTGCTGGTTACGCCGCGACATCTAAAAGTACAACTATTATTAACTACTGCGGTATTACAACCAACCATCTTGATTGTATCTACGATACAACACCAATTAAGCAGGGAAAGTTTAGTCCTGGTGCACATATTCCCATAAAACCCCATAGTGAATTCAAAAATAACTATCCTGATTATGCATTATTATTTGGATATAATCATGAAAAGGAGATTATGGCTAAAGAACAAGAATTTATGGACCAGGGTGGCAAGTGGATTACCTATGTCCCTGAGGTAAAAATATTTTGATAATTCCCTGCGCAAACCCTAAAGCACAGTATCTTTCATACCGGCATGAAATATATTCCGCTATTCAGCGTGTCTTGAATAGTGGCTGGTATGTGTTGGGTAATGAAGTGAGTGAATTCGAAAAGGAATTTGCTCAATTTAATAATACGTCTCATACCATAGGCGTGGGGAGCGGAACCGAGGCGTTACATATTGCATTGCGAGCTTTGGATGTTGGGACTGATGATGAAGTAATTACAGCGGCTCATACAGCAGTTGCCACCGCATCGGCAATTGGTTTAGCAGGTGCAATACCTATATTTGTTGATATTGAGCCAGATCACTTTACCATTGATCCTGAATTGATTACTGCAGCAATAACACCCAAAACAAAAGCAATTATTCCGGTGCATATTTATGGGCAACCATGCGATATGGATGCCATCATGGAAATAGCCAATAAAAACAATTTAAAAGTTATAGAAGATTGTGCCCAGGCCCATGGTGCAGAGTATAAAGGTAAACGAATTGGTTCAATAGGAGATGTAGGTTGTTTTAGTTTTTATCCCACCAAAAACTTGGGTGCTATTGGAGATGGTGGTGCATTAGTAACAAATAATAATCAATTAGCAGAAAAAATAAAATTAATTCGTGAGTATGGTTGGGAAGAACGATATGTCAGCAGTAAAGAAGGATGGAACAGTCGTTTAGATGAATTGCAAGCAGCAATCTTGCGTGTAAAACTCAAAAATCTTGATATGGACAACCATCGTCGTCGACAACATTCGGAAAAATATATCGAGTTGCTAAAGGGATTACCTTTAGAATTACCAATAATAAGGGATAACTGCTCTCATGTATTCCACTTATTTGTGATAAAAACAAATAATCGAAATAGTCTAAAAGAATATTTACAAAATAAGGGTGTGAATACAACTATTCAATATCCGGTTCCTGTTCATCGACAAAAATATTTTCAAAAAATGCATAATGGGCAACCCTTACCTGTAACCGAACAAGCAGCAAAAAATATATTATCTTTGCCCATGTATCCGGAATTGGGAGAAAATGAAATACTTATTGTATCAAAAATGTTAAAGGACTATTTTACTTGATTGAGGGAGTTAGAATAATTAAACTGACCACCCATGGAGATGAAAGGGGTTTTTTTCGCGAGATATTTCGTTTCCCGGAACAGTTTTCTAATGTTCCTATTGGGCAGTTAAGCCATTCACAGGTTAAAGAGGATGTTATAAAAGCATGGCATGGACATGTCTATCAATCCCAATGGAATTATGTTATATCCGGGCAGATTAAGGTTGCCCTGTATGATAATAGAGAGGATTCGAAGACATTTAAACAAACTATAGAGCTTATTGCAGGAGATGAAACAGATCAAATAGCCTATTTTTTCCCACCAGGCATTTTGCATGGTTATAAGTGTAAAAAGGGACCGATGCAGATCATTTATGTGACATCGGGAGTTTATGATTTGGAGGATGAAGTTAGAAAATCCAACAAAGAACTAAATATTAATTATAGATGGCGTTAAAGAATCAACAATCCTTAACTAAATTTTATTACAATAAGCGTATTCTAATCACAGGCGCTTCCGGATATATCGCTTGGAATTTGATTAAGCAACTAGTAAAGTTTGATTGTACTTTAATATGTTTTTCAAGAGATGTTAAAAAAGTTGAACAATTCAAAGGAAAAGCAAAATTTCAATTTTTAGAAGCCAGTTATCAAGATGAGATTGCTTTTCAAAAAGCAATAAAAAATAGTGATATAATTTTTCATTTAGCTTCGCAGACAAGTGTGTACGATGCAGAAAAGGAACCACTGGCAGATTATGAAGCAAATGTCAGACCAATGCAGTTATTGCTTGAAGCTTGTAGAAAAAGTGGCAACTGCCCAATCATCGTTTTTTCTGGTACTTCAACCCAGTGTGGTATACCAAAAGCACTCCCCGTAGATGAAAATGTAATAGATAACCCAATAACAACATACGATTTTCATAAACTTCAAGCTGAACGCTGGCTAAAATTTTATACCAATCAAGATTATGTTAAAGGTGTTTCTTTGAGGTTAACCAACGTGTATGGTCCTGGACCAAAAAGCAGTAGTAGCGATAGGGGTATTCTAAATCTCATGATTAGAAAAGCTCTGCGTGGAGAAGAACTCACTATATATGGCGAAGGTGAGTACATTCGGGATTATATCTATATTGATGATGTAGTTTCGGTTTTTTTATCGGTACCAATTTTTAATAAGGAATTAAATGGTAAACATTTTGTCCTTGGTAGCGGTGAAGGTGAATCAATCAATAATGCTATTCGTTTAGTGGGGAAACTTGTTGCTTATAAAACCGGGGATAAGGTAAATATAGAAAATATTGATATGCCTACAGGAATGGTAAAAATTGAATTTAGGAATTTTACAGCAGGGATACAGACTCTCCAAAAAATTGGTTTGTGTAATGAATTGTATTCTCTTTATGAAGGAGTAGACAAAACAATTGAATATTTCATTAAATGTAAATGAAAAATAATAATAGTTTAAAACTAATTAGGTATTCCTTTCCGTGTATAATAGAAGAAAAAGCCCAAGGGAAATTAAGAGTCTTTGAATCAGATGATTTGCCCTTCCAAGTTAAAAGAGTATTTAGCGTTGTTAATGCAAAAGGCGGTTCAAAACGGGGTCAGCATGCCCATAAAAATTGCAACCAACTTATTTGTTGTGTTTCGGGTGAAATCAATTTGATATGTGATAATGGGAAAAACAAAGTTAAGACACGGCTTTCACCTAGAAGTGAAGCTATTTTAGTACCCAGCGGTGTTTGGGCAGAACAGCATTATTTAATAGATAATTCGGTAATAATTGTGTTTTGTGATCAGCCATTTAATGAAAATGATTATATTCGGAATTATAAGGAATATTTAAATTGGAAAAAAGAACAAAAATGAAATTATTGATTACTGGCGCATTGGGTCATATTGGCTCCAAACTAATTCATAGTATCAAACCTGGTGAGTTTGAAGAAGTTCGTTTAATTGATAATATGTTAACTCAGCGTTATTCTTCATTGTTTAATCTGCTCAAAGGAGTAAACTTTAAATTTTATGAAGAAGATATTCTTAAAACTGATTTAGGTGGTTTGTTAGAAGGAGTTGATTCCGTTATTCATTTGGCAGCCATTACCGATGCCGCGGGGAGTTTCAACCGTAGAGATGAGATAGAAAAAGTCAATTATGATGGCACAAAACGAATATCAGAAGCATGTATCAGAACGAATGCGAAACTCATATTTCCATCTACAACCAGCATCTACGGTTCTCAATCGGCGCAAGTAGATGAAACATGCCCTTTGGAAGAACTGAAACCCCAAAGTCCCTATGCAGAGTATAAACTTAAATCGGAACAAATGCTTCAGGAGATGGGCAAAAATAAAGATTTACAATTCGTCACCTTCAGGTTTGGAACCATTTTTGGTACATCGATTGGAATGCGTTTTCACACTGCGGTGAACAAATTCTGCTGGCAAGCAGTAATGGGGCAGCCACTAACTGTATGGAAAACAGCAATGAATCAGAAGCGTCCTTACCTTGGTGTGAATGACGCAGTCAGGGCTATCAAGTTCATCGTCAAAAATAATATATTTGATGGTGAGACATATAATGTTGTTTCGTCAAATAATACAGTTAGAGATATTATTGATTTTATCCGAAAATCTATTCCTGAATTAAAAGTTGAATTGGTTGAAACAGAAATAATGAACCAATTAAGCTATGAAGTAATTTCAGAAAAAATTCAAAGACATGGTTTTATCACGTCTGATCAGTTGGAAAAAGGAATAAATGAAACCACCTCATTATTATATGGTTGATAGTTTTTTATGGTCTATTTTCAAATTGAATTAATGGTACTTAATTCTATATATAACTTGACATTAATATCGGTTAATTAATCGTGGGCGCAATTTCCCCTATTTTTTCGATTGGGATTCCAACATATGATAGAATTGAATTGCTTCGTCATACAGTGCTATCTATACTTAATCAAACCTTCAAAAACTTTGAAATTTTAATCGCTAATGATTGTACCCAAAAGAAGTTAACATATAAAAAATTAGGTCTTATTGATAAGAGAATAAAAATTATTAATAATGAGGAAAATTTAGGCGAAGCAGGTAATCTAAATTTTTTATTAACACAAGCATATGGGGAATATTTTACTTGGCAATTTGACGATGATATTTATTTTAATACATTCTTTGAATCAGTTTATAATCTATTCCAGCATAAAAATGATTTGGCATGTATTTATACAAATCTAGGATATATTTATGGGAAAAAATATCCTGAAACCATATCAAAAAACAAAACAAAACATAATATCTATAATGGTGTAGATTTTGTTAATAAAGTTTTTCAAGGAAGTATTTCCGCCGCAGGCTGTTGCGGAGTTTTTAATAGATTAATCTTAAATGAGATTGGTGGTGTAGAAAAAATAAGTGAAACTCCAATTGCTATACATTCTGAATTTTTGCTTATTGTTCACTTAGTTAAGTATAAAGAAATCGGATATATAAAAACTCCTTTATTTTTTTCTCGTGATTATGAAGAAACATTTTCTGGATCCACTAAGGACTATCAATCATATAAAATAGCCGGTTTAAATTTATTAAAAAGGGGGATTTCAATTTATTATAGCTACTGTAGTGATGTTAATAAACGACTTGATTTTTTAATTGCACTAATTAATACAATTATGGAATTTTATATTATGAGGCTCGCTTCGGTAAACATAATAAACCATAGTTATGAAATAAGGAAATTTTATGAGGAAATTCTTGATACATTACAATTAAACAAAAATCACATTTCAAAAAAGGAAATTAATTATTTATCAAATATTTATAAGAAGAAAAGATGGGTAAAAATTAGAATAAAAGCAATTCTAAAATGGCATTCCCCAAAGTTTTTAAACATAATTTTGAAAAAAATTAGAGCTTCAATATCTAAATTGAATATTTAGATAAATATCATTAATAATATGAAAGGCCAAAAGAAAAAAGCTTCCATAGTTATATTAACAATGAATGCTGGGAAAACAATAACACAATTGCTATCTAAAATCAATACAAATCAATATGAAGTCTTTGTTATTGATTCATCTTCAACCGATGATACTCTTGAATATTGCAAACAATTTAAATGCAAAATAATTACTATTGATAAATCGGATTTTAATCATGGCGCTACGAGAGAGATGGGTAGAAAGTTATGTAACACAGATATAGTAGTACATATGACACAAGATGCATTCCCGGTGGAAATGAATACTATCGATAAGTTAATAGAACCTATTCAAAAGAACAAAGCATCAGCCTCCTATGCTAGGCAGATTCCAAGAATGAATGCTGGAATTATTGAATCGTTTCCAAGATACTATAATTTTCCAAAAATAGAACAAATAAGATCTTTAAAAGATATATATAAATATGGTGTTTATACTTTTTTTTGCTCTGATAGCTGTGCTGCATGGTCTATTATTGCATTAGATAAGGTTGAAGGTTTTTCGCCAACTTTAACTAATGAAGATTATATTGCATGTGCAAAACTATTAATTAAAAAGTTTAAAGTAGCTTATGTTCCTGAAGCAGTTGTAACTCATTCTCATGATTATACTTTAAAACAAGAATTCCAAAGGATGTTTGATACAGGTTTTGTACGAGCAGAGAGGCCCTGGATTCAAAATGCTGTGGGGAATGCAAGTAAACGTGGCGCTGGCTATTTTATTGCCCTTATTAAAAAACTGGCATTAGAAAACCCTCTTCTAATTCCGTATGCATTTTTACAAACAACTGTTAAATATCTTGGTTATAAAATAGGTTTTAATGCAATAAAATTTCCAAAAGGATTAAAAAAGAGTTTAAGCGGACAAAAATATTATTGGGATTCAAAATATTATAAAGAGCACTAAATGAAACAAGCGATTGTATTTGGTGGCTCTGGTTTCATTGGATCTCATCTAATTGAAATGTTAGGGGTGGGGTCGATTAATTATGATCTGAATCTAAATATTGATTCATCAAAATTATGTGATATCCGCAAACCAATCGAATTATATGTTAACAATATTTCAGTAATCTATAATTTAGCCGCTATCCATAAAACCCCCGGCCATGAATACCATGAATATTTTGTAACAAATATTAAAGGCGCAGAAAATATCTGCAATTTCGCCCGTGAGAAAAATGTAGATACCATTGTGTTTACAAGTTCAATAGCCCCCTATGGTACGTGGGAAGATGAAAAAACGGAAGATTCACTACCTTTACCTACAAGTGCCTATGGTAGCTCGAAACTAGTAGCAGAAGAGATTCACAAACGCTGGCAGGCAGAAAAACCGGATGTAAGAAAACTTATTATTGTTCGTCCGGGGGTCGTATTTGGTAAAGGTGAGGGTGGAAATTTTACCAGACTCTATAGCGCAATGAAAAAGGGTCAATTTTTTTATCCTGGAAGAAAAGATACTAAAAAAGCAACTATTTATGTAAAAGACCTTGTTCGTCTCATGGTGGAAATGGCAGAAAAGGAAAATCACGGTGTTCATTTATATAATACTGTTTATGCACCAATTCATACTATTGAAGAAATTTGTAAAACAATGGCGAAGGTTGTAGATGCAAAAGAACCAAAATTAACAATACCCGCTGGTGCTTTAAAAATGGCCGCGTCCACTATCCATTTATTGGGTAAACTTATTGGTAAATCTTTCGAGGGCATTCATCCCGATCGTGTTAAAAAACTTATGATATCCACAAATATCAATGGTCAAAAATTATTAGACCATGGCTATAAAATGGAATATTCATTGGAAGAAGCAATAAGTGACTGGTGGAATGATTGCAATCAAAAAGGGCTTTATTAAAAAGTAGTTATTTAATTAAGAATCATTTCTATATA
>Ga0233428_1001411_pt1 | contig 25586 bp, 20 predicted proteins | sample SI_118_April2016_4_FD_179890 | JGI IMG/M metagenome (GOLD analysis project Ga0233428, IMG submission 179890) | Seawater microbial communities from Saanich Inlet, British Columbia, Canada - SI_118_April2016_120_MG | ecosystem: Environmental > Aquatic > Marine > Inlet | place: Canada: British... | reverse complement strand
AGCCGCGCGAGTCCGTTGTTTTGCACACGATCGAAGACAACCGGCCTGATGCAGGCCATATGCAGGTCTGCAATCCGTCCCCTCTGACAGGGCTCTTCGAACCTCGTGTCTCATTGGGAGCCCACGTCGTCACAGGTCAGATCATCGGTGTTGTCTCGGATGTGATGGGTGACAGAATCGTTGAAGTCGCTTCCAGGGAGGCGGGGATCGTGCTGACCCTGCGCGTCTTCTCACGCGTCCACGAAGGCGATGCCTTGGCCGTCATCGTCGAGGTGTGAATCTTCACGAACCTTGCCATTGTGCGGTTGTCACGTGTGGTTTGTAGTGGATCAGACACTTCAAGCATGAGGAATCGATGACGCCCGAGACGCATGATCTGCAGCAATATCTGAAATCGACACCCGTCATCGATGCACAGCACCCCGACATCGTCGGCACGGCTCGAGACATTACATCGGATACCCAGAGTGATGTGGATCAAGCGTCTCGACTGTTCGAGTGGGTTCGCGACACGATCCCCCACTCCTGGGATATCCAAACACGTGTCGTAACCTGCACTGCCTCAGATGTGCTGGCGCGCAAGACGGGCATCTGCATGGCCAAGAGTCATCTATTGGCCGCCTTGTGCCGTAGCGTTGGTATTGCCGCTGGTTTTGTCTATCAGCGCTTCAAGCGCGATCTCGACGAACCGGAATTTGGCCTGCACGGACTCAACGGAATCTATCTCGCAAGCCTTGATCGGTGGATTCGCGTCGATCCACGGGGCAACAAGCCTGGTGTGAATGCGCAGTTTAGTCTCGACGAGGAGCAACTCGCCTTTCCACCCGATCCGGCCAAGGGCGAGCGGATCATCGAGACGATCTTCGTCGATCCGGATCCGGCAGTCGTCGATTTCCTCCAGACCACACCTGATCTGCTCGAAGGCTGGGAGACTCTCCCGGAGCAGTTGCAACACACGGTCTGATTCGCAAGATCACCCGGAGCCCCTCGCCACTACCACCAGACGATCGCCTCCGCGAGTTCGCCGTAGGATCGACCATTCCAGGTCACGTCAGCGACGATCGTCCATGCGTGAACGTCACGTGTCTGCGGCAGGGAGACGACCACGGGCGTCGACGTGTCTGTCTTCGCAGCGACATGCAGATCGACGGCATCCGGTAGCACCGTCGCGCCACCGGATGCTCGCAGAACGACACGACAGTCACGTGCCTGGCTCTCGTGATTGCGGATCCGCACATCGAAGCGCAGTTCGCTTCCCGGTTCGGCGCGAACCTTGTACGGATAGAATTCCACCCAGTGTGGGTCCATGCCCATGTTGGCATGCGGCTGATCAATGATCCCCTCGAAGATCTCTGCCCAACGATCCATCCAGATTTGCCAGCGTGCCACCTTGTCGGGCGAGCAATCGACGGCTCCCCCATGGCCTGTCAGCAGGACCTGCGGATCACGTTCCTGAATCTGTCGCGGCATGTCGCGATAGCTGGAGACAGGGGTGCGATTCTTGGGAATGAAGGAGTGGATGAAGTCCCGCTCTGGAGCGAAACACATACCAGAAATATTGTCGCCTATCGACAGGTAGCGTTGACCATCTGCCTCAAAGGTGATCAGATGGTGATACCAGGTCTGCCCGGGAAACTGCTCCATGCGAAAATTGAAGCCGCGCCACGCAAAGACTTCGTCACGCTCTAGGACTCGATCGACCTGGGTCGCATGCGGCACCAGACAAGGCATGTCGTAGCGCTCGGGGTGCTCAATGATATCAGTGACTTCAGGTGAACAAGCCACCTTGGCTCCGTATTTCATCTGTAGCGCAGGCAAACCGGCGAGATGATCGTCATGGTAGTGTGATGGTAGAAACCACTCGACCTGACGGATACCGGTCTCCTCCTCCAGCCAGGGGGTCAGGTGATCGACAAAGCGGTGCGGATTGGCGTTGATCGGCGCCCCCGACGTGTACCCGCAGTCGATGAACAGTCCATGCCCTTCATCATCGCGCACGATGTATGTGTTGGCGGCAGAGTTGCTCACCTCGAAGACGTGCTCACTCAACTGGCGGAATACGGGCCGATAGGGCTCATAGGGTCGACCGTAGAACAATTCGTAGAGCTCTCGCAGGGCCGACTCAAGTCGATTCAGGTCCTCCACTTTGTAGTCGAAGGGCTCGCCGTGCCCCGGCAGAATCACCTGCGGCGCCAGCTGCCGCACCGTCGCCAGACTCTCGAGCAGATTCACATGCCCCTGAAAGGACATATACGACCACTGAGCGCGGGCGTAGTCGTGCATTTTCCCTGGCGCCGACAGCAGATCTCCGCAGGCGAGATAGCGCACGCCCTCTATGTCGAACAGGTAGCCGGATGAACCGAAGGTGTGCCCCGGCAGTGGCACGACGGACACGTCGAGATCTTGCCAGCGAAGGATGTCGTAGTCAACGGCCCAGCTTCCGCGAATGTCCTGCAAGGAGCTGAACCCTGGAAAGAACGCAGTATAGTTGTCGGAGGTGTCATAGGAGGCGCGCAGGATATCGGCCTCCTCGAAGTATCTCTTCTCGCAAAATGGCACAGCCACATCGACCCCGGCGCTGGCCCAACTGGCGGCGGCACTGCATTGATCGCGATGAAAATGGGTCAGCAATAGCCGATCGACATCAGTCGCGGTGATTCCAGTTGCATCGGTGTCAGATGGCTGATGTGCACCGCAGTCGATCACCAGCCCCCGCGACGCACGAGAGATGACATAGGTACTGCAGGATCCTGGCAACCATGAGATGTAATCGTTGATCCGGTTCAAGTGATATCCATCTGGCAAAACCTATCTGGTCGAAACCTATCTGGTCGAAACCGACCTGGTCGAATCCACCGGGTGATCAGACTGAGGATTGATCGAAGACTGGCCGTGCCGTAGTGTAGCGCCGCCCACTTCTTCGTCCAACAACGTCATTCAGGATGTCTTCCAATGAGCGCCGCTGCCCAACCCAATCCATTCCCTGCCCTCACGCCTGCTCAACGACTTCATATCGAGATCTATGGCTATGTGATTGTCGAAAACCTGCTGTCTGCTGCCGAAGTGAATGGCCTCAAGGACACACTCTACGAAATTGAGGATCGCTTCCGAACATCCGGCCAGATGCCAGGGCCAAATTGTTTCAATACGAGTACGACAGAGCAGTTCTTTCGTATCGACAACCTGCCGCATCTGGCACCGACCTTCTTCGACTATGTCACGCATCCACGGATCGTTGGCATGGCCCAGGAGATCATCGGCGGCCCTGCTCGACTGCAGCAGTCCGATGCCCACATCCGGCGCCCCGTGCCCGATCAAGATGGCCGCTATGGCTTCCACCGCGGTATCAATCCTGCATACGATCACACGGAGAACGGACTCTACCACTTCTCCTTTGTAAAAGCCTTGACGAATCTCACCGATCTTGGACCGGACGACGGTGGCACGACGGTCATCGCCGGCACACACAAGGTGCCCGTCGATGTGCCCCAGGAAGCGATCGTGGCAGCCGCCATGGACGATCCATCCATGATACATCAGGTGGAGGCCCCTGCTGGTTCGACCCTCCTGTTTTACGAGTCACTGATTCATGCGGCGGGCATCATCAAGTCTCAGAAGGATCGTCTGCTGATTTTGGGTGGCTACATGCCGACCATGTTTCAGGCCTGGAATGGTTACGATCCCGATATGGATTTTGCTGCGACCGTGTCTGACGAACACAGAGCTCTGCTCACGGGCGAGAGCAAGTTCAACTGGCCACGCCAACGACGTGAACTCGCTGAGCCCATGGAGGTTGCCTGACCATGCAGACCCACCCCGTCTGCCTGGGGACGGCTGCCTTTGGCACAGCGATGTCGAAGGCGGAATCCTTCGGGATTCTTGATCAATACGCGACCATGGGTGGCCGCTGCATCGATACTGCCAACAACTATGCTTTCTGGCGGGGTCAGGGTGGAGAGAGTGAAGCCGTCATCGGCGAGTGGCTTGCCAACGTCGATCGAGCGCACTTCACGGTGATGACCAAGATCGGCTCTCAACCCGTGGAGCAGACCCCTGACCCGCGCGGTCTTGAGGGTCTGTCTTCGCAGGCAATCCATCGTGCCGTGGATAAGTCGCTGGAACGACTGGGGATCGACCAGATCGATCTGCTGCTGGCGCATCACGATGACCCGCATACGCCCCTGCTTGAGACCTGGGAGGCCCTCGGCGAGCAGGTCGCACAGGGCCGGGCCGCGAAGATTGGTGTGTCGAACTATTCTACTCAGCGTCTCGCCGAACTGGTCCAGATCGTCGATGACCACCAACTGGTGCCACTGGATGTGTTACAGCTGCAGTATTCTCCCCTCGTACCCGTGGCCCAGACCGATGCGATGCTGGTGAGATTCGATACATCCATGCGAGATCTCGTGGCGCAGATACTGCCACAGGCGATCGTGTTTGCCTACTCGCCACTGCTTGGAGGTCGAGTCTTTGACATCCCCGAGGATGCCGACTGGCCCTCTGCCTACGACACGGAGGCAAATCGAGAACAGGTGGCCTATTTCCGCCGTCAGGCACAGACGATGGGTGTCTCTGTCTCAGCCTTTGTCTTGAAGACGATCGCCGACGAGGGTTTGCACCCGATCACCGCCACCTCCAAGGTGGACCGACTCGTAGAGAATCTCGCGCTCGTTGCGGGCGCAGCAGGCTAATAGGAATCCAGTCACGTGCGCGTCTGGAGCCACAACGCCTACTGGTTTCAGGGGGCACCGAGCCTGTGGGGCCAGGAGCGCCAAGTTCCCCATCCTGATGCGGTGTCGGCCCTCACACAGCTTTACGCTTCACTGCGGCCTGACGTCCTCTGCCTGCAGGAAGTACCATCCGGCGAAGTCGCCGCTGACTTGGGCCGACTACTGGGGATGCGGAGTTACTTTGCACCGGGCGGCGAACGAGTCGCCTATGGTGGCGCATTCCTGTGGCGAGGCGATCGCGATGGCCAGACTGAAGATTTTACATCCTTGAAAGTCTCGGAGGATCGATGTTTCGAGCGAATCTGTATGAAGCTGACTCTCGAAACGGCTTCAGGCACGTTGGCGATCGTCAACGTTCACCTGTCGAGCAATCGCTTTGCACCGGGCGGCAATGGTCATTTGCTACGCAGACCCGAACTCGACAAACTTTTTTCTGCAGCTGGCCTGCCACATGTCGTCGCTGGTGACTTCAATGCCACCTTCGACAGCACGGTCTGCGAGCAGATGCGCTTGCAGGGATACGGCGATCCTCACCAGAGCACGGGTCACGTCATCGACTATGTGTGGATTCGCGAGCCCGACATGAACGTGACGGAGCCACTACCCTTCGACGGCTCTTTTCATGTGCCGGGCCACAGCAAGATTGCCTTGAGTGACCATCGGCCTGTCGGTGTCCGCATCCAACTGAAAGAGAATACAGATGAAGTATGATGGAATCTTCTTCGACTCAGGCGGGACGATCTATGGCTTCTCGGGAGAAGCTTCAGAGGATCCGAGCCACTCTCAGGTCGCCGCACGTATGGCAGAACGCGCCTATGCGGCATTGAGTTGGTTGGGGATCGCGACGACGGAGCAGATCGTTGCGGATCACATCACCGAGCTAAACCAACTGGCTCGAACCAGCCCACCGGGATACACGGAGGAAACACTGGTACGATCTGTGTTTGAACGCCTTGGCGAGGAGCCACGCAACGACCACATCGTCTATGTCACCGGTGTTGTGTCGGGCCCGCGATTTCGCTCGTGGCTGTTTCCCGGTGTCGCCGAAACCTTGTCGGCCTTGTCCACAGCGGGAATCTATATGGGGATCATCGCCAATACGCATGTCCCGGGCTGGGTCATGGATCGAAACTTCCGCGGCGTAGAGGTGGGGCAACATTTCCAGGAGCGGATCTATTCAGGCGACGAAGCGGTGGAAAAGCCCGATCCGAGAATCTTCCGAATCGCTGAAGATCGTGCGCAGATGGCAGGAAAGCGTCTCATCTATATGGGTGATCGTGTCGACAAGGATGTCGCCGGGGCGGAAGCCGCAGGTTGGGATTCGATCCTCTTCCGTTCGACAGAATCATCGAGCGACGGCAGGGCGACGTACGAGATCGACGACTGGGCAGAACTACCGGCAATTCTCACCTGACAGATCTGATCTAAGACGCTCGATCAGGTGGTCCGCCGGGTCACAGGGCAATGCGACAGGTCTGCGCTCCAGCGCGCTCACATAGATCCCCAGCACCGTATTGAACTCTACGAGGGCTTGCTGCAGGCACAATGGGTGGAGGTTGTTGTCATCCTCCATCCAGTCGAACATGGCCTCGGTCATCCGCGCCTGTCCCAGGATGTCCTCGTCGGGATATTCGTGAACGCCTGATTCTATCCGACCATCGACACCGATCTCCCACGACCACATAGTCCAGTGCACGAATCCACGCGTGCCATACACAGCAACCCGCTTATGTGTGTGAATTCCATCGCGGCCGAACTCTGGCGCCATCTCACCACTCTGCAATACCGCCTGCACGCCACTATCAAAAGTGATCACCGCCGCCGCACTGTCAGGGGCGAAGTGCTTTCGCCGTGTGTCCGCCAACCCTTGCGCCCCTGAGACCTGCCCGAAGACGTGCGTCGGTGACTGGCCCGGCAAAAAGGCGCCGATCGCCTGCAGCGTATGTGTCCCCTGATACGCCAGATTCATACCGCAACTGGCATCGACACAGCGCACGTCGCCGATCTGACCATCGGCGACTCGTTGCTGCAATTCGTATCGGCGCGGTTGAAAATGCAGTTGGTGATTGATCGACACTTTGAGAGGATGACTCTGCGCGAAAGCGTGAATTTCGCGATAGTCCTCGGCATCAATGGCGAGAGGCTTTTCAACAATGAGCGCGCCAACCCCGCTTTCATGCGCCGCCTCCATCACCTCCAGCCGAACACTGGGCGGCGTATTCACGTGCACGAGGTCGGGCTTTTCCCGCGCAAACATGTCGCGGTAGTCTGCATATCGTGCGGGGACATCGAATTCGTCAGCAAAGTCGCTCAGATGCTGAGGCGTACGCGCTGCGACGGCCGCCAGTGATCCTCTCTCTATGTGTTGATAGGCTTCTGCGAGGCCGCGGGACCGATTCGGTCCGACGCCAATGATCGCACACTTGTACACGAGGATGTCTTTCGTCATGAGAGATGGGCAGACAGTTGCCGAAGGTAACCTGATAGCGGACGCCACACACTTGACATCGAGAAGCTTGGTTGCGTGTTTGCTATAAAAGGACACAATTGTCCGATTTAACTCACATCAGGAGTAAATTCGATGAAAATCACACAGGCGTTGCTCGGAGAGCACGCCATCTTTGCCACTCTCTTCGATCATCTGGAAGAGCAGATCCCACAGGCGGACTGTGCGGGCAAAGTACGTGCCCTTGGCGCGATGCTACAGTCGGCACTGGCCTCCCACGCACAATTGGAGGAGACGCTGCTCTTCAGCTCGCTCGAGAGCGTGATGGATACGCAGATGGGGCCTGTGGCGGTCATGCGCATGGAGCACGAGCAAATTGAAGGTGGACTCGAAGCACTGCCCTCAAAAGACGAGGTGACCTCTGCACAACGGACGCTCCTGCAGGTGATTGTGACGGCGCGATCTCACTTCGCCAAGGAAGAGCAGATATTGTTTCCTCTGGCTGCCCAGTTGTTGGGCGATGAGACACTCGAAGCACTTGGGGAGCAGTGGGCAACGGCTCGTCACGTCATCGAGGCAGACGTACCCGCCTGCGCCTGAGCCGATCGTTCTACCAGTGATAGCCAGTCATTCTACCAGCGATACAACTTCGCCCCACGACGCGAGACCTGCGCCAGCTTCCATGCCGCCAGCCACAGCTGGCGATCATCGACGATGAGTTCGGGTGACTCGACACTACGCACGAGCATCCCTGGCAACTGCGGCCGGCCATTCGGTTTGCGCGCGTCATTCCAGCGCAGATCCATACTCCAGCGCACGTGGTCCGAGTGATTCGGGTCACTTGCGTGGGGTGTGCGGCAATGCAGCAGGATCATCCCGCCTCGATCCACCGGCACCGTGATCGGTTCGACATCTGGTAACTCATCGGGGGCGATCGTATAGCTGCCCCCATCGCCGCCGGTAGGCCGCACGTGCCGCCGCAGGGGTTGCTTGTGACTCCGAGGCAACACACGCAGTGTGCCATTCTCGGCACCTGCATCCACGAGGGGAATCCACGTCGTCACGATCAGGGTCTCATCCGCCTCGGGTAGCAGCACACCCAGATCCTGATGCCACGCCGTAGAGCGAGCCCACTCGTTGCTCGATAGATCGCCCGCATAGTCACCGGTCGCCGGCAGCTTCGCGCGAATGTGCTGGCATGAGTGTGCGTAGATCTCCGTGCCGACGAGGGATTCCACGATGTCGAGCAATCGCTCATTATGGAGAAAGGCGAAGATCGCCGGGCCGAGATTGGCAGGAAAGTTGATACCCCCGGCAGCACTCGCATCCGCTCTCACGAGAGGGATCAGACGCTGTGCGAAGGGTAGCTCGGCATAGTCCCGGTCGATACTGCCTTCTGCCAGCAGACGAGTCGCTGCCCGCGCGACGATCTGCTGCAGTTCCTCCTGCACGGGGTCGAGATCTGCTGTCCTGAGTGCGTCCGGCAGGTGCAGATATCCCTCGTCGTGGAAAAACTCAAGTTGGGTTGCTGTCAGTCCGCTCATGACGCAATCGTAGCGGTTCCTGCTCACGGGTCAAGGCAAACTGCCGCCTCTCTTCATGACCACACCTTGCCGAGCCGGGCACATTGGTGTAAACATCCTTTCTCCCTCATAAGTTGTGAGGACCTCAACCAGCCGATGGGAAGATTCAGCTGAGCCCCCCCTCCAAAGAGACCGAATCAGCATCAGATACGGATGGCTCGATACATGATCGTGTGTCCGCTGGCGCGTATCTGAAGCTTCTCGGCCACTATCTGCGCCCCCACAAGCCCCGTGTTGCGCTGTTGGCCGTGTTCATCTTCGGATACATCGGCGTGCGCCTCAGCTTTCCCCAGATCGGGCGCTTTTTCATCGATACGGCGCGTGCCGATGGCCCGCTGGACAGCCTGATGTGGGCAGCCGGTTTCTATCTGATTGCCGGTATTGGCAGACAATTCTTCTTCCTCGGTTCCAGCTATCTGGGTCAGGATGTCGGCTGGCGGACGACCAACCGCATGCGCGGCGAATTGTCCGAGCACTGTTTGCGACTCGACATGGGCTTCCACAGCGCCCACACGCCGGGCGAATTGGTGGAACGGGTTGACGGCGACACGACGGCCCTATCGAACTTCTTTTCGGCCTTTGCTGCCCATGTCATCGGCGCCTGCCTGCTGTTGATCGGCGTGCTTGTCTTTGTGTGGCGCGAGGATTGGCGCATTGGCCTCGCCCTATCCCTGTTCGCTCTCGTCGCCTTTATGGCGATCAATCTGACCCGCAGCATCGCAGTACCGATTTACGCCGCCGAACGGGAGGGCTTCTCTCGGCTCTACGGATTCCTTGAAGAACGCCTCGCCGGTATCGAAGACATCCGCGTCAATGGTGCGGTCGGCTTCATTCTCGATCGCTTCTTCCGGGTGAATCGTGATGCCTATGGACGCGTGATGAAGTCCGCTGTGATGGGTGCCATCCTGCGCTCGATCACCACGATCCTCTTCGCCTTCGGCCATGCCATGGCGATGGCCATGGGATACTGGCTCTACGTTCAGGGAGAGTTCACGATTGGCACGGTGTATCTCGTCTTCGAGTACACCACCCTATTGCGCTTTCCCTTGTTTCAACTCAGTGAACAGATCAATGATCTGCAACGGGCAACGGCAGGTTTCAAACGCATCGAGGCGCTGCATCGGATTGAGTCACGCGTCCTCGATGGTGACGGCCGGATTTCCCCCGGTCCACTGGCGGTCGCCTTCGAAAATGTCGACTTCGACTACTTCCCAGGCAGCCCCGTCCTGCGCGATGTGAGTTTCCGCCTGGAAGAGGGTCAGACGCTGGGACTGCTGGGACGCACGGGTAGTGGCAAGACGACGCTGACTCGCCTGTTGTTCCGCTTTTACGATGTCCATGAGGGTGGCCAGATTCGCCTGGGCGGCGAAGCCCTGACCGATGTGACCCTGAATAGTCTGCGGCAACGTGTTGGCATGGTCACGCAGGATGTGCAGATCTTCCGCGCCACGGTGCGTGAAAATCTGTCGCTCTTCGACGAGCAAGTCGAGGATGACCACATCCTGGCAGCCATCGACGCATTGGACCTCTCCGATTGGTACGACACGTTACCAAACGGGCTCGACTCGACGATTGCTGCAGGCGGCTTGTCCGCCGGCGAATCACAGCTTCTTGCCTTCGCTCGAGTCTTTCTCAAGGATCCAGGTCTCGTCATTCTCGACGAGCCCTCTTCACGGCTCGACCCGCTCACGGAACGCCGCATCGAGCGCGCCGTCAATGAGTTACTTCGCGGCCGCACAGCCATCGTCATCGCCCACCATCTGGCCACCGTGCAGCGAGTCGACGACATCATGATCCTTGACGAGGGCCGTATTCTGGAACATGGCCGGCGTGAGACGTTGGCCCAGGATCCCACTTCAGAATTCGCTCGCTTGCTGCGTGTCGGCTTGGAAGATCACACGGCATGAGCGAAACCGTGAAATCACCCTCGACGCTGCGTACAGCGTGGTTGTTGGTCCTCTATCGACCGTGGTTGTTCCTCGGTACGGTACTGTTCCGCGGCATCGACGATCTGGTGCCCTTCGCCACGGGCCTGATCATGAAGGCCTTCTTCGACACCATTACGGGCGATGCCGCCGCAGGGTTCACGGCGTGGACCCTTGTCGCCTTCTACGTCGTGATCGAACTCGGTGATCGAGGCGTGTTGTTTGTGGCCACCATCCTCGGCCACCGCTGGTGGTACACGGCGAGTTCTCTATTGCGCAAGAATATGCTCATCGCCGTGTTGGCCATTCGAAATCCCCTGCAAGTAGCCTCCGCGTCGGGTGAAACCACGAATCGCTTCCGCGATGATGTGGATGCTGTGGTCACGTACATCGAGCAATACATCCATCTATGGGGAAACCTGGCCTTTGCCGCCCTCGCCATCACGTGGATGGCCCGTATCGATGTGATGGTAACCATCGTCACCGTGATTCCAGCAGTGGTGATCGTTACCATCGTCGATGTCGCACGCAAGCAAATCATGAAGTACCGCACTGCACAGCGTGAGGCGACAGAGGCCTCAACGAATTTCGCCAATGAAATGTTTCAGTCGGTACAGGCACTGCAGGTGGCCACTGTCGAAGGCAAGGCCGTCGAACACTATCGACATCTCAACGATGCACGCCGGAAATCAACGCTCATAGACAATCTGTTCAACCAGATGTTGATGTCGGTAAATGTGAACATCAGCCACCTGGCGACGGGTGCTATTCTGATGCTGGTGGCGCAGTCAATGAAGGATGGAACCTTCTCTGTCGGCGACTTTGTCTTGTTCTCGACCTACGTCGGTGAAGTGGCACGCAGTGGATCGCTGATCGGTAGGGTCATGGCGCAGCACAGACGAGCCGAAGTCTCCCTGGGACGCATGACCAGCACGATCGAGACCCAGTCGACTGCCGCGCTTGTAGAGGCTGGTCCGGTCTATCTGACCGAGCCCCTGCCGCCGATTCCGCCACCTGATCCGCTGGCGACGCATCAACTCAACGAGCTGGAAGTTCGCGGTCTGAGTTGCGTTTACCCCAACAGCCCCAATGGCGTCCACGACATAGATTTCCAACTGCGTCGTGGGTCCTTTACGGTGATAACCGGTCGGATCGGCGCCGGCAAAACGACCCTCGTTCGCGCGCTATTGGGTATCGTGCCCACGACTTCCGGTCAGATCCTGTGGAATGGCGACCAGATTGAGGAACCGAAGGATTTCTTCCTACCCCCTCGCTGCGCCTACACACCACAGGTACCGCGGCTGTTCAGTGAGAGTTTGCGCGACAACATCCTGCTCGGACTGCTGGAGGAGCATCAGATGGTCGACACGGCAGTGCGCATGGGTGCCCTGGAGGAGGATATTCCAACCCTCGAACGAGGTCTTGATACCATTGTAGGGCCGCGCGGTGTGAAACTTTCAGGTGGACAGATACAGCGGGCAGCGGCAGCGCGGATGTTTGTCCGCGAGGCCGAGCTTTTCGTCTTCGACGACCTGTCTTCTGCCCTCGATGTGCAGACTGAGCGCCTCCTGTGGGAACGACTCTTCGAAACGCGCCAGCAGACCTGCCTGGTCGTGTCCCATCGTCGACCCGCCCTGCAGCGCGCCGACCAGATCATCCTACTGCACGAGGGGCGCATCAGCGCCACGGGAACATTGAGCGAATTGCTCGAGTCGAGTGTCCAGATGCGTAGTCTATGGCATGGCGATGACGGCCTCTCGCAAGAGTAGACGTCTTAGAGGGTTGACGATGACAGACAGGGCTTTCCAGACTCGTAAGGGTGCATTGGCACAGGCACGTACCATCGTCGCCGCCACCAATGCCTGCTCACCTGATGATCTGCTACGTGATGAAGTCACCATCGTGCCGGCCGCCCTGCACGCAGACCGGATGCCCTTTCATCTGGGTCGCCCGCATCTGAGCTTGACGACCTTCGGCGTCGGCGTCGTGGTGACAGTCAGCGACGAATGGGTGCAGTGGATCCGGCGCCTGGTTCGCGGCCTGAGCCGCGATGACATCTTCGCGACCCAGTGCCTGTCACGGATCCAACGCCACGTACAACGCTCCCGTCAGCCTTTCGCTGGCCCGCAACACCGCTACGTATGTGCCCAGGAGCTGTGGCGTGAGGTGCAGCCACCGATGGCTGTAGAAATCGAGTGCGTGCAACCGGGCCCGGCGATGGATGCACTATACGACCTACCCTTCGAGCATGCCCTGGGTGACCGTGGCAACACGGAGCGTCCCGATATGGTTGGCGTCACGGCACGCAAGGACGGTGAGGTCGTCGCCCTTGCAGCCGCTAGCGCCGACCACGAGCAGATGTGGCAGATTGGCGTCGATGTCCAGCCGTCGTATCAGGGGGCTGGCATTGGTGCAGCGATCGTCAGCCAGTGCACGCGCGCCGTGCTGCGTGCCGGCCGCGTGCCCTACTACTCGACACACTTGTCCAACCTGCGCTCGCAGTCGGTGGCGATACGCTGTGGATTCGTTTCGGCGTGGACGGAGGCGTATGTATACGTGCCAAGGGGAAGGCGTATTGCCGGGGACTATCTTGGGGAGCAGCGAGTTTCGATCCGCGATACTTGACGATGCGGAGCCCTTCACATGAATCCCGGCGGTAACCTCGTCCTCTAACAACTAACTCTCACTCGAAGGAAGAACCATGGCTACAACCGAAGATGTATTGACCCATCACCTGACATGTTTTGGAGAAGGTGACCTCGACGGAATCCTCTCCGACTATACGGCGGAGTCCATCTTTTTCACGCCCTTGGGAACACTCAAGGGCATCGATCAGATCCGTCCGCTCTTCGAGGGACTGATTGCCGAATTCGGTAAGCCCGGCGCGTCCTTCGAGATGACCTGTCAAGCCGTAGAGGGCGACTGTGCCTTCATCACGTGGACGGCTGAAACGGCGGACAACTCCTACGAGCTGGGCACAGACACGTTTGTCGTGAAAGACGGCAAGATTGTGGCACAGTCCTTTGCGGGGAAAATTGTCCCCAAGGCGTAAAGAGGGGAAGGCTACTTCACCCGCTCTCCCGCCTGAAACACAGCGACGACACGACTCACGGCGCTGACATCCCGTGTCGGATCTCCGTCGAAAGCGACCAGGTCGGCGACCTTGCCCACTTCGATCGTACCAAGTTCATCCGCCAGACCGATCGCCTCGGCGGAGATCCGCGTTGCTGCCTCCAATGCTTCACCCGGTGTGAAACCGACTTCTACGAGCAACTCCAGGTCGTAGTCGAGGTGACCGAAGGCGAGATCATTCACACCGGAATCTGTACCTGGCACAATCCGTTCTTTCATGCAGTAGTCCAGCAATTGGCGCATCACATCGAGCCGCCCCTGGGCGCGTGCCTCCAGAGACTCGAGCATCTTCAGATCCGCGCCGGCTGCACTGCCATCATCGCGACGACGACGCAGTTGTGTGATCTGCGGCCAGCGACACCAGGCCTGCAATGTGGGACTGATCCAGATGCCGCACTCGGCCATCATCTCGGCCAACTTCGGATCGAAACGAAGTTCGCCATCGGGATCTAGAAATTCGGCGTGCTCCATCAGATCGATGCCGGCTTTCACGGCATTCACCATCGACTCCGAGGCTCGACAGTGAGCAGCTGTCAGACGGTGAAAATGCTGGGCTTCGTGTACGGCGGCATGCAGCTCCGCTTCTGAATAGGAAGCTCTTCCTGGAATCGTGCCCTCCGTGCCACCGCCAGAGGCCATGATTTTGATATAGTCGGCTCCCTCATGCACAAGGCGGCGTACACTGCGTCGGATCTCCTGCTCGCCATCTGCAACTTCATTGCACATGTGGAAGTGGCCGCCAGTACAGGTAATGGGCCGCCCTGACACCTGCATTCGCGGACCGGGGATAAGCCCTCGACTCAACCCCTGCTTCAGGGTAAAGCCCACTTTGTTTCGTGCGCCGTGTTCACGGATCGTCGTGATCCCCGCCTGCAGGTGACGGTGCATATTCATTGCCCCCGTCAGAACCATCATCTCGTCGGTCTCGGAAAACATCTCAGAATAGGGGCGACCGTCCCCTGCGAGGCTCAGGTGTGTGTGCCCATCGATCAACCCTGGGCTCAGGCAGGAATCTCCGAGGTCGATCGTCTTCGCCCCAGGTGCAGCCTGCCCGGTGATCGCGCCAACCGCATCGACTGCCACAATCCGGCCAGCAGAGACAAGAACAGCCTGATCTTTGCGTGGCACCCCACCGCGGCCATCGGCGAGAAGACCGGCGCGAATGATCGTCTGCGTCATGGCATCCCTCATTCCACCAGCAGAAGCTGTCCGAAGCCTGAAGGATCTCGTGACGCCCCACCGGTAGACCACAAGCGATGGTGCGAGACTCGGCCGTCGTCGAGATCGTTGATCATCGCATCAAAACGCACGATGTCACCCACTGCGGGGCGTGCCTGTGTGTCTCCCCGGATCTGAGAGAAAGGGACCGTGATCTCCAGTGTATAGCCACCGTCGTGCCGTTTCGCCGCCCAGAGGAACCCCTCCTTCCAGGCATTTGTGCCCTCCACTGCGTCATCCGGACGTAGAGCAGGCAGCACATTCTGACTCACGAGCGCATCGTACGATGCCGTGCGTGCAGACTCGGCACGACCATCGATGTAGATCTCGACACCATCGACTCCCCAAGGTGACGCGCCGGGTGAATTGGCAACATCTTCATCCTCAACACGGAAACTCAGGTGCAGACCCGCAGCAGACCAACCGGCCTGCACATAGGCGGTCATATCAGCATTGCCAGCGTAGTTAGCAGCAGATACGATCGTGCGTGACTCTGCATCGATGATCATTGCACTGATCTGGGACCATTCAGCCAGGTCACCATCGAGAGTCGGTGTGTCCATCGGCGACACATTGTAGAAGGCCTCTCGCAGCACAGCCTGATCCTGCATCGTGACGTCCAGAGGAATCCCATCTCCTTCGCCACGCAGAGCCACCGTCATCGGCAGAGAAATCGCCCCTCGCCACGCCGGCCGGGCCAGATCTTCCTGAGAGGGGATGACATCGATGGCGACACCGGCCACGCCACCACTCGGCACCCTGACATCCTTGGTGGCTGCACCCTCTACTGCCAGTGACAGCTCCACATCGAAATCCAAGGGATTCATGAGCACCACCTTTGACTGCTCACCCTCGCGTGAGAACTCGATCGCTCCCATCAGCTGCTGCGACCAGCCCGAGTTCATACGGTCGCGGGTGGCTCGACCAACGGGGACGACAAACTGATCGATGATCTCACCCTCAGCATCAATCGCCGTTGCTTCCATCTTCGCCGCTGTCACATCGATGGCGAGGTAGTGATTCGTCGACTTGGCAACCTGCTGATAGCGATTTTCTGCACTGTTGATCTGGTAGAGCGGTGCACCGCCACCACCGGTCACGACATACGTCACGCCGTCCTTGGCAGAGCGCTCGTAGATGTGATCGTGACCATTGAGGACCAGATCGACACCATACATCTCAAACAGCGGCATGAGGAATCGCTGACCCTGATCGACGGGCCATTCCCGTGGTGTGCCATCCGGCTGCCGGCGACCATGTGGACCGGAGGTCAAAGGGGCATGATGAAAGGCCGCCACCGTGTAACGATTCCTGGACGAACGCAACTGCTCGTGCAACCACTCGTATTGCTCAAATCCGGGGGCCAGTTGCGAATTGCTGTCGATGATGAGCAAGGTCAGATACTGATAGTCGACACGATACCAGTGTTCGTTGCCAGGCAATTCGAAGAGACTGAAGTAGTGTGAACGCTCCGCCTGTTCAGGCGTGGGCGGCACCGTGACGAACTGACGCGTCCGTTCGTGGTTGCCAATCGCTGGCCACAAGGGAATTCTCCCAAGCAGATCGCGCGCCGGATCGAAAAATTGATCGATCCACTGATCATATTGGCTGCCATCGGCGGGATAGTCGCCGGTACCGACGATGAAAAGGGCATCGGACTCGTTCTCGTAGATTCGCTGCGACACCTTGTGCCACACATCGGGGAGGGAGCGTACGTCACCGAGAGCAAGAAACCGGTAGGCAGCAGGGCTCTCGGGTAACGTGTGGAATTCGCGCTCGCCACTGTCGAGTCCGCTTCCCTGCAATCGGTAGGTGTAACGCGTGTCCGGCTTGAGTCCATCGAGGGCGAAGATGTGATGACGATCGGCATCATGCGTCGCCGTAACACGTTTGCCTTTGCCGTCAGCACGTTGCCATGTCAGCGTCGCTGCGACTGGCTCGGCGTGATCGACGACAATGGTCATCGCAGCCGGGCCAGGCTGCAACAAGAAGGGACCACAGTCGTATTCAGTGGCAGCAGCGAGTTCACTGACAGCAATACCACTGAACAGGGCGCAGACGCAAAGGTTGCTCAATACTCGCACAGATTCTCCGGATCGTCTAAAGGTGGATCGAATGTCAGGCAAACCGCTAGCGAATCGAATTCAGAATAGGTGTCAGCACCTGCTGTTGAAAGCGCCAGGCAGCGGACATCGTCTCATAGGGCTGGGTCTGCCCGTCAAAATCGACGGGATTCATCGTGATACTGAGCTCAAGACTCGGGAAGCAGATCGCATAGTTTCCTCCCGCACCCCAGGATGTGAATCCATCCCGTGGCAGGTCGGGCCACAACTGGCCGAATTCGTTGCTCCAGAAACCGTGCCCATATCGTCGCATGGCCGGCTCTTCTGCATCACGCAGAAAGGGATTCACACGAGTCGAGGCACGTAGCCACTTGGCAGGTACAATCTGCTCACCCGCCCACGCGCCATCGTTGCACCACAGCCAACCCATCCGCGCGTGATCGTGTAAGGTGGTTCGAATACTCGTTCCCCAGCCAAACACGTCGACCCGGGCTGACTCGGCCATCTTCTGCGAACCCGCATTGTATTGCCAGGCTGCACCTATTCGACCAGCAATCCTGTCCTTGAACAAACCACCCATCTTGGCAGAGCCTTCCGGATCGTCGATGTCGTAGAGACCGTAGGCCCTCTCTATGCAATGCATGAGAAGACACATGCCCGTTGTCTGGTAGTTGAATACGGCCCCGGGCTCCTCCCCTGGCTTGAGAAAGCCGGAGACATTGCAGATGAGATGCCGCAGGGTCGCGCCGCGATTGGCCTCGAAGGCATACCGACCCTCCTTGGGACCACGACCGGGAGGGATATCCATCATCTCTGGAAAGAGATCGACGACGAGGTCATCCGCACTGCCAATACGGCCTTCTTCGATGGCGATACCGAGCATATTCGACAGCACAGATTTCATCGCCGAGGCGATGTGGACTTCCTGCGTTGCCTCCATCTGACGAAGCCACTCAGCCACGAGATAGCCGTGGCGCACAATCGCCACGCGGTATGGTTTATCAGGAACAAGCATATCGAGGCACTGTCGCGACGCGGCGAATTTGCCACTGTCCATGCCGACATCCTCTGGTCTGGCTGTCTTCCAGATCGACATGGGATACATGCTGTCCATTTGTCACGACCTCTTGCGTGTGAGCTGAAACCTGACCTGCTTCAGTGTCCGGACATCTTCACGGCAGAAAAACCACCTCTGACAGCGTGTGAGCAAGTGAGTGATGAATATTCAGAAAATCGCCAGCCAGATTCGTGTGACAGATCTTGAGCGTTCGATTGCCTTCTACACCAGGACACTCGGCTTCACCCTCGCCTTTCGTTTCGAAGATTTCTATGCTGCCGTGGACCATGGAGAGCATCGACTTCACCTGAAACTTGTGGATGACACCGATCCAAGTGTCGAGTTCGTTCGCCGGGGAGAGCATTTACACTTGCATATCACCGTAGATGATCTGGCGACGAGTTTTGATCAGATCAAGGCAGCAGATATCACCATCGCTCTGCCGATCACCGAGCGCCCCTGGGGGTTGTCGGAGTTCGTCGTCGAAGACCCCGATGGACACACGATCTACTTCGCCCAGGGGGAATCCTCTTGAGCGCCCTCCAGACCAACGCCCCCATGCTCTACGAGATGCACATGCACACCCCCATGTGTCATCATGCCTTTGGCGAGCCCGAGGACTATGCCCAGGTTGCTGAGCAAAGAGGCTTGAAGGGCATTGTCGTCACCTGCCATAACCCGACGAACGACGGCTGGTCACCGACAGTGCGCATGAGTGTCGACGAATTCGGTGAGTATGTGGATCTCGTTGATCAAGCAGCGCAGGCGTGGAGGGGGCGGGTAGATGTACGGCTTGGGCTCGAGAGCGACTATGTCCCCGGAATGGAGCCATGGCTTGAAGAGTTGCACACCATGGCGCCCCTGAATCATGTACTGGGTTCAGTGCACCCTCATTTACCGCAATACAAAGAGCGCTTTCATCTCGGTGACATCGAACAGTTTCAGCGCACGTATTTCGAACACCTGGCACTGGCCGCCGAGAGTGGACTCTTCGATACGTTGGGGCATCCCGACCTGATCAAGAACATCGAGCCAGAGGCATATGATCTGCCACGATTGATGGACACGATCTGCGCTGCACTGGACCGCATCGCCACAGCAGGTACGGCGATGGAATTGAATACGTCGGGGCTGAATAAGGTGGTCCCCGAGATGAATCCGGGTCCTGAGATTCTGCGTGAGATGTATGAACGTGGGATCCCCGTGGTCATCGGTGCCGATGCCCATAAACCGGAACGTGTCGCCGCTGACTTTGTGCAGGCCCTCGATACGCTGAGTGCGGCAGGCTACTCAGTGGTGAGCAACTTCCTCGACCGCAAGCGCGTGGAACTACCCATCGACGCGGTCCGTGCATCACTCGAGGGCCACCAGGCCTAGGGCAGCTCCAGTTGCTCACACTGCACATGTTCGTAACCAGGCGGTGCCACCACAGGCTGACAGATCGCTTCCACATCGATCCACGCATCACCGCATTCGAAGCGGTATCGTCCGGGTTCTGGTAAGACAAACCAGCTCGTCCCTGCATCATCGGCCTGCACACCGTAGGCTGATAGTCCTTGTCCGTCCATGGCACGCACGAAGACCTGTGCCGCCGGAACCGGTATGCCGGCGTGCATCACTCTGATGAGAACCTCCGGAACGCGAGTCTCACTGAGGGGCCCCACGTCGCGACCCGTCCAACGACGAAATAGATCCCGCGACCAGCGACGGGTGGCTGTCGGTTGTGAGATGGGTTGCGAAGGATCACACCAGTTGAGCAGAAGCGCTGCCTTGCCCCACGCTTGCTGCGAGCCTGCACCGAATGGATCGATGCGGGCATCGGCGCCACTCTGCGACGGCCAGTGGATGTCCAGATCCAGTGCGGCGCTCAGCATCCCGGGTACCTGTCGGGAAAACACGCTATAGTCCATATCCGCCAGATAGAAGGTCTGCAGCCCGTGCACCTTGAGATCTGGAATACGTAGCAGGAACTCCTCCCAGCCGTCCGTCAGCGTTGGCTCCTCGTCGTGGCCCCACTCGGCGCCGTCGAAGATCCCCGCCTCGCCGACGCGAATCGGTTTGGCAGGCAGTTCAGCTCGGATCGTTTCGATGGCCTCCTGGATCGTCGCCAGACCACTGAAGAGGCGGTAACAGTCGATGAGATCGATCAACTCCTTATCAGCCGTGTGGGGCTCAAAGGTGACCTCCGCAATGCGTGTTTGATCAAGCTCTTTGACCTTCCTTAGCAGCGGCACGCAGAAGTCGGGGTCACGCGCATCGGTGATGTCCCAGAACAGGATGGATGGATGGTTTCGCGAGCGCCTGATCCAGTGGTCAGCCACAGTCAGGTGCGTCGCCATGATCAAGGCCAGTTCGGCTGCAGTCGTCTCTCCCCGCGGTACCTGCCCCGTGCCGACACAGAAGTTGGCGCCAACGACGAAGACGCCCATCTCGTCGGCCACATCGTACAGGACCTGGGGTGGATCGTATCGGTGGTGTTCAACAATGCTGATGTTGGCTTCGGCGAGTTCCTGAAACTTCCTCGTCAGCCACTGCCGCTCGTAGACATAGGGCAACGTATGATCCCCCCACGGCATGAGCTTGTGTCCATTGAGCAGCAGTTGATCACCCTCGGCCCAGATCTCTCGGAAACCGAAACGCGTCGTCGATTCGATGTTGCCCATCGTCGCTCGCAGGAAGTACAGCACCGGCTCACCATAGGGTGGTCTGCCCCAGAGGACCGGATCATCCCAGGACGCCTCCACAACAATGTCCTGCATCGTTTCAGCCTCGACATCGACCTGGCATGCGGGCAGCGACAATGTCAGTTCGCCGTTTCGCTCCACGCGGCATCTCAGCGTCTGCTTGATGGCTGCTCGAGTCTCGTTGATCACCCTCGCCTCGACGCGAATCCTCTGGTCTCGCACCGAGGTGATCACGTGTACATCCTCGATACGGAGATCAGACCTGCGTGTGAGCCACACGTCAGACTCGATGCCCACCGTCGATGGGCTCGTGAACCAGAACAGCGTATCCAGGGCCTGCTGGGTGGCCTCGCCAACCACCCAGGAGTCTGGGTGGGCATAGCTACCGGTGCAGTTGTGGGTATAGATCATCAACTCGTGATCGTGTCCGGGCCGCAGCAACGCGCTCAGATCCACGCGCCAGGGCAGACGCATGTGGTGGTGATCCGCCACGGCTTCGCCGTCGAGGTAGAGTCGCCCATAGTGGCGCACACGTTCCAAATCCAATCCGAGCCCCTGCACATCCCAGTGTGCGGGAATACGCAAGGTCGTGCGATACCAGCCCGATTCTGGTGGATCCTCCTCGAATTCACGCGATCGATGTGGTACCCGCATGGGCAACCAACCGGTTGCGGGTGGGTTCCCGTCGGCGCCGGGTGTAAACTCCCATACACCGTTGAGCAGCAGGCGATCCATGTCTGTTGAGTCGACCATCGAGCCCTCTCCTGTTTTCTGATCATAGCAAGGATAGTGGAGTGCATACGCGAGCAACACTTCATCACGATCTGCGTCAGTTGGGTGTAGTGGACGCTGACACGCTCTTCGTGCACTCCTCGTTCCGGAGTCTCGGCCACGTCGAGGGGGGTGCCAACACGGTCATCGGCGCCCTGCATGATGCGGTCGGACTGGACGGTCGCGTTCTGATGCCCTCCTTCAATCTGGTCGGCTCCCAGGATGAGCGCGCTGCTCGTTGGGATGTTGAACAGACTCCGTCCTCAGTAGGTTGGCTTACAGAGGCCTTTCGCCAGATGCCCGAAACGGCCCGCTCAGACCACTATTCCCATTCCGTCGCTGCCCAGGGTTGCGATGCGCCGAGCCTCGTGTCGGGCCATCGGTCTCAGACTGGCATGTCGTCACCTTGGGATCGTGAGCCTTGGGGCAAGACCTATGGCGACAGGTCGCCCATGATGCAAGCGTTGGACCTGAATGTGAAAATCCTGATGGTGGGCGTCGACTACGAGTCTTCCACCTATGTCCACCTCGTCGAGGTCATGTGGTGGGCCGCAAGACTCGCTCATGATCCAACGTCGACGTTTCGGGGTCTGGACAGGGTCGAAATGGGGCGAATGTGGGACCAGGAGGGCGTCCTGGCTCGAGGCCTGGTGGGCGACGCAGGCTGCCGCCTGTTCGCGGCGCGGACCTACGTCGATCAATTGCTGGCCTGGGCTGAACGGTTGTGAGCAGAAACACCTTTTGCAGGCTGGCGTAACTGTAGTGTTTTCAATGGTCTCAACCGCTCGAGACTACAGCCGCTTGACCGTCAACACCGCGAACCGCTTCGTAACATCATGATTGGTATCGGACCACGATCCTACATCAGTGGACCACAGGCCCGAATCCTGCCGACACCACCTCCAGGAATAGACAATATGCGTACGGCCCTTCCCCCGCGTCTGTGTGTGTGGTTGATAGTCAGTTCACTGGCGCTGGCCTCCGTCAGCCCACTGATGGCGCGCTCTCATCGTGTCGATCAGGTTCCACACGGTCAGACCCTCGGTTGTGCCACATGTCATGTGAATCCCTCTGGAGGTGGCTCACGCAATGCCTTTGGCACGGATGTAGAGAGTTTCCTGACGTCTGTCGACGCCAGTGGAGATGTCCAGTGGAGTGATCTGCTGGCGACGATCGATTCCGATGGCGATGGCTTCACCAATGGCCAGGAATTGGGCGATTGGGATGGACTCTGGTCTACAGGCGACGCAAATCCAGAACAATCACCGACCGCACCGGGCAATGCGGGAAGCTTGCCCGCCTTTGAGGGCGAGTGGACTGATGTTGGATTCGTCGACGTGATCGACGCCAAAGGATTCGGCGGCGAAGGTTTTCGTGTCGTTGTCGAGACCAACATCGAAAGTGCCGGTGGCGATCTGACACTGGGAGAACTGGTTGAGGGCGAGGGAATTCAGGTCAAGGGCGAGTTGAGTCGTGATTACAGCACCGTGTATGCGAGATCAATTTTCGTCGGTGGCGGCACGGAGCCTGAAGAAGGGGTCATCGATCTGATCATTCGCGGTTTGGATGGTAGCGACATCATCATCGGTGACTTTGTTCGCCCCTTCCTGACCAATACCGAATTCGTCAGCGAAGCCAGCGGTCAGACTCAGGCCATCGCCGACTTCCAGTCAGGCGAACTGGTGAAGTTCACCGTCGGCATGTACGACATTGGCCACTTTGTCACCCGCCTCGCCCGCGAACCGGACCTGTCCGACGACGTCCGTGAAACCTTCGACCAGGATGTCGAACTCGCTTTCATGCAGGATGCAGACGGGATTCTGCGCACCTTCGGGCCCACGTTCGATGTGACAGGCACCGACTTCTTCGACGAATTCGGCGCAGCCATCGATCCGGCGGCGATCCCCTTCGAAGCCGAAATCGTCATCGAGTTCACTGATCCATCGAGTGGACAGATTCCTACCGCCCATCGTGTGGATATTCTGGCCCATGGTGCCGAGTGGCCGACGGATCCCGATGTATTGCTGCAGCGTTTCGACGCCGTCCACAGTGGCGTGGAGATGACGACCTTTGATCCGCATCTGCGGCGGCTCGCTCGCGATGCAGATCTCGTTTTCGGCGATGGATCAGCGGCGAACCGCAGCGACGTAGTCAGCGGTTTCGTTCGCCTCGTCGTCAACCACCCGCCCCACGGTCGCTTGTATTATGGCGATGTCATCAGTGCCCTCACCGTCGATCCACCCGACTACACTGGACCCGGAGCGCCAGCGCAAGAGCCGACCGAGTTCTTCAGCGAAGAGATACGTCACGATTTCTTCGATCAGGTGGAAGACGATATGGTCCGCTTCGGCGGCGCCACAGTCGTCGTCGAAGGAGATGTCATCGATGGCGATGGCAACTCGATCGGCATCGGCGGTCTGCAGATCGGCAACTGGGTAGCCATCGAAGCGACCCCTTCTGTCGATGTGAATCTCTTCTATGCGTCGCTCATTCAGCCTGACCCACCGGTTGATTATAACCCCGAATCGGGAACGGGCTTCTGGGCGGAAATTCGTTGGATCGATGGCGATGAACTGGGTGTTGGCGATCCCTGGAAGCAAGTCTGGAGTGGAGCCGACTACATCGATGCCGCGACAGGGCTGGTATTGTCTCTGACAGATTTTTCTTCGGGTGATCTCGTCGAATTTGTCGTGGCACAGACAGACGTGGGTGAGCGGATCGTGAGTATCAGCCGCAATCCTGATTTCGACCCGGGTCCCGACACCGAAATTCGCGACCAGCATGTTGGTTTCGTGGACGACAAGGATCGTCTGTGGGACATTGGCAATGAATTCGTCATCGATCCTGGCGCCGCCGTTACCGACACCAATGGCAATACCATTGCCGTCGGCTCCATAGCCCCCCAGGCATGGATTGCCGTGGAGTGGTCCGACCAGGACCAGGGCCTGGCCGTGGCCATTGAGGTTCTACCCGTCGACATGGGCTCGAGTAACCCAAATGTCGGCCTGTTTCACTTTGACAGAGTCGAGGGCGATCGACTCTTCACTTTCGCACCCTATCCACGTCCCATCGCCCGGGAGGCGGTGATCGAATTCGACGACGGCACACCAGCGAGCATCGCCAGTATTCCCACCGGACCGGTGCGGCTCTTTGTCACTGTGCCGGGCTACAACTTTCCCCATCTCGGCGACTTCATCGAACACGTGATTATCGATCCCGTCGATTTCGGCACAGGTGGCGAGCCAGCGCCTCAGCCGACGGAGTTCTTCGGCGAGTATGAGGGCATCGCCACCATCGCTTTTGCCGATGAGGGAAAAGAACAGATCGGCTTCGGCGAACAGCGTGTGGTCATCGAGGGAGACATTGTCGATGAAGATGGCGTGGCGATCTCCATCGATGATCTGCGCCCGGGCGAAACCATCTTCATCGAAGCAACCGCCTCCATCGATCCGAGCCTGTTCTACGCCCACCACGTGCAGCAGGATCCAAACTGGGAGGGTGAAGCACAGGGCACCAGTTTCCGCGCCTTCCTCGTCGCCATCGATGGTCCCGACCTGATCGTCAGTGAACACCCCAGACCGTATTTGGACGACATCGAGGTTTTCGACATCGAGACGGGCCAGTCCTTGACTCTGGGAGATCTACAGTCGGGGGATCAGGTAGAGTTTCTGATTGCCCAGACGGATCTGGGCGACTACGTGGCCGCCCTCACGCGAGTTGCAAGTCACGATCTGCCCGAGCCACGCGTGACAGATATCGACTTTGCCTTTGTTCGCGACGGTGCAGCATGGCTTACCGGTCCAGTATGGACACTTGCGGCTGGGGTGACCGTCATCGATGAGAATGGCAATTCGATCGATGTCAACTCCATCACTTCGGAGACACAGATTCTGATCACACTCGATCCGAATACGGACGAGGTCGTGCATTTGGAGACGGTCCCAGAGGGGATCTACCTGGGTGATGAAGATTCATTT
>Ga0233428_1001404_pt1 | contig 25726 bp, 37 predicted proteins | sample SI_118_April2016_4_FD_179890 | JGI IMG/M metagenome (GOLD analysis project Ga0233428, IMG submission 179890) | Seawater microbial communities from Saanich Inlet, British Columbia, Canada - SI_118_April2016_120_MG | ecosystem: Environmental > Aquatic > Marine > Inlet | place: Canada: British... | reverse complement strand
ATTCCATTCTTCGTTTGAGACCACTTGATCGGCTACTGTGTCAGAATCCCACCATAAGATTATAATTTCATCGTCTGGATGATAATCTTGCATGTGTTTTATTACGTCTTTAGCTTTCATTTTATTTCTCCTCTAAATTGTTCTGTAGACAATCTTCTTCGTCGTCTTCGTATTCTACAAATGTAAGCTCAACCTCAAAGACGACATCCCCATCTAAGTTGTATATATTGTGCCATTTCCCCATTTCTTCATTCTCTGGAATTATAGGATCAGACAGACTATATCTTTTGTGTTTCATTTTATTTGTCATTTCATGTCTCCTTTAAACATTTTTCAATATTTCTTGCTTAACTCTTCTGTTTAATAGGATTGCTGCTTTTTTAAGATCTGTGCTAAAAGCGTGTATCTTATTGTCGCATTTAATATAATAATTATAAATACAATGATTATATGCATTAGATGTCTCAGGGAATGGTTTTTCTAAATCCTCATAGTTATCAACAAGCAAATATCCGCTTTCGTTTATAGGCTTACGATTCCTAATTCCAACCGTATTAACTTTAAAAATAGTACATTCTGGTAAATCATAATCAATTTCAGGAATATTGTTAAGAATTAATTTTTCTGCTTGTGCTACAATTAAAATTCCCTTTGTACCACGTATTACTGATATTCCAGCTTCAAAAACTGTTTTATACCAAAATAAGGGTAAGAAAAGATCTACTGGATCATAATATCTTCCATTGTCTAAGGCATAAGCGCCACCCATGTGTCTTTCTATTCTAAATCCACTTCTTGAAAATAGAAATCTATTTAGTTTTCTCATGCATTTTTCTGTTTTATCCCATGTCTTATTAAGTAAAGATTGAGTATTCTTTTCCCTTCTTTGGTTTCTTAAGCTTGAAATTTCCTCTCTTAAAGAAGAAATATAATTGCAAACTTTCAGAAACATTCCATACTCATCATGTCGTAGATTTATAGACTTTTTGAACCTTTTGTTTTTTTCAATAATACTAATTCTCCTTGAAGAGTTTTTTACATTGGCCCAAATACTAATGCCAAAAATTTCATACAATAGGAATGAAGGTGTAATATCGAAAATATCTTTAAGTCTTTCTATTTCAGATTTTGCAAATTGAATTTGAGTTTCAGATTTAACTGCATCTTCTCTTGTCATTAGTTATCCTCTTTCATTTTTAAACTTGTTATTTGACCAAATGGTGCTTCTTCAGAATGGGTTGTTACCCAAAGTACTGGGTATTCTGGTCTACGTGGGAATCTGTACATTTCCAAATCTGTTAAGTATACAAAATTGTCACATGGAAGATTTTCTTTCTCTATATAATCAAATACAGGAAAACAATCGGTGCCGCCTCTTCCTCGACATTCAATAGAATCTATAATTTCGCCAGGGAAATAGGTATCTACTTTTTGAATCTTTGAATCACATTGAATTACAGTAACAGATCTTGGTTTATAGTTTTCAGTAATGCTATTTAACTCTGTCAAGAAATATTCCATTTCTTTGTTAGAAACTGAACCAGAAGTATCTATAGCAATTATTATATCTCCTACGCCATATTTCTGTACAGATGGCATATAGATACCTTGCATATAGTATATTTTTCTATTGTGTTTTATCCATGAGTAATCGTCTGGCTGATCGCCGCCGATCACTCTATAAAACACGTCTCGCCAGTCTATCTGTGGTTTCTTAATTTGATTTATAAGTTCACCAATAAGCGATCCTGGTTCTTTTCCAATGCTTTTAGATGTTTCATGTGCCATAAGAATTTTGACATTTAGATCAGCTTCAAATTGCTTTATTTCTGCGTCTGATAGACTTTTTCCACCCTTGCCTTTCGTCTGCTCTAAAAGTCCCCAATTAGGCATTTCCCAGCTTTCCAAGTCGTTATAGATTTTCTCGGCATTCCATCCTCTGTATTTTTCATCACCGATAACACCATTTTCTGGTAATTTGAATCCTTCTTCAATTAATATTCTATTAATTGCTATATCACATGCATAATTCCATTTTTCTAAATTAGATTTAGTTCTGAGACAATGTTTAAATATTACATGTAACACCTCATGTGCAAGTACACCAGAAGCTTCTTCGTCTGTTATTTTATTTACAAAGTCTTCATTCCAGTATACAATATTTCCATCGGTTGCCATTGTGGGCCTGTCTTCTGATTGAATAAATCTTAGCCCTAGAGCACATGACCCGAAGAAGGGGTATTTAAACACAAGACGTGTTTTCGCTTTTGCGATTTTAGTTTTTGCATCCATTAGTATATCCTTATCATAGGGAAAAGGCTCGGACATGGTTACAGTTTCCATACCCGAGCTTTTCTGTTCCCTTTATATTATTTAAATAGTGCCAGTGTTTTTAGTACACCACCGTCTTTAAATTCATTTTTTAAGAAAGTTGCATTTCTTAATTCTTTATTTCTAGACATGGCGTCCTTTAATACAAATGCTACATATTCTTTTTCATCCAATCGTTCAAGATAGGCAAGTATATTTTTGCCATTTTCTTTATTCATTTTGAATGAAAGATTTGCACATATTGCATAGTTGATTGCTGGATCTTCTGATATAACAGCTGTTTTGGGGTTATCAATAAGATCATTAATGTTAGGGCATGCTTCGAAGATTTTCTTATATCCATAAAAATCTGCACACGCTCCTGCTCCTATTTGCCCAGCCACAGCCTCAATTTCACAAACAGAATCCAATCCCCAGTCGAGTATATTATTTACTCTTTCCCAAGACCTTGGAGAAGGACATGCGTCTGCATCTCTATCGAATTTGTGTAAAAACTCTGGTCTAAACCTTATAAACGCCAATACCATAGCTTTAAACTTCTTTTTATATCCATACTCAATAAAGTCTTCAAGATCTGCGTTAACCTCTAAAAACATGAGTCTATCCCTAACGTGGGTAGGCATGTTATTTGATCCCGCCCTATCTGACATTTTATTACCTGCGCATACAATAGCCCAATCTTTTGGTAGCTCATGCTGCCCAACTCTACGTTCATTGATTATTTGCGCTGATATATTTTGATTAGAGATAGGTGCTTGTGGCAATTCATCAAGAAACAGAATTCCTTTGCCATCTTTTGGCATCCAATCAGGTCGCAATCTTTTCATTGAATCGCCATCATTGATTAACCAGCCTGCTATTTCACCTGCATCGTATTGTGCTAACGACAAAATTCTACATGGAATTTCTTTTTCATCTGCTATGGTTTGTATGATTGTGGTTTTACCAAGTCCTGGCCCACCTACGAGGTAGGGAACAACGCGACTTGCATCAGAAGTATTTTCAGTTCTCATTTGACTTAAAATACTTGCTTCAATTATTGTTTTTGCTTGTGATAATTGCATTTATAATTCCTCCGTATTTTTTCATTTGTTCAATTTCCCCAATGCTATCCAGATTAGATCTGGCGTTAATCTTTTAACATTACCAAATTTGGTATTTTTAACCCATTTGTCTATTAGTCTAGAGATTTCTTCGTCAAATTGATTAAGAGTAGCTATTGATATTTGGATACCCTTATTGTTAAAGGCTTTTCTAACTTTTGTTTTTTGTATCATTATTCCTCTCCTATTTCAATACATTTTTTACAATCTTCTTTTCCCATACCACAGTGTTCACTGCAAGATGTACATAAGTCTATATCATTACCAAATTCACTTTATCATCCTTTCCACTGTTTCCTTTGCAATTTTTTTAAGGGTACCGCTATCAGAATGAGTTGTTTGAATTTTATCAAAACCTTTTAAGGCTATCATTAAAATATCCCAGAGTTTCTCTCTATCTATATCTTCTTTAATTCTCGTAGTATTCAATTGTAACTCCAAACTTGATAATAAAAGGGCACCGTATTAAACAGTGCCCTTCTATTATTCACACATGCCAACCTATTATTCACACATACCAACTCTAAAAACATAGTTAGACCACATACCAGTAATAGATTTATGTGTTCATCTATTACCAGTTAAGTGTTATGTCTTTAGTCGTTTTTTTCTACTGTTTTTTAATAAACAGAGAAACCATTTAAGATCTATTACAACCAGTGGGTTTTTTCGATCTTCTTTTAATATTTGTCCGTCTACAAATTCACAGGGTTTTAAATAATCTGCTATAGCTTTTCTACCTTTTACTTGAAACTTCCAGGGATCTTGTTTATTCGCTTCACCCCAAAGGGTTACGTCTACTTCTTCATGCCAACCGAGAGATCTTCCATCTGAAGACCATGCCCTTCTTGCATTGTATCCCATATCTTTTGCTAGATTAACTATTTCTCGCTCTATTCTATTGCCTTTTTGCTTTGGGGCTTTTCCACTCATCTGAACCACCTATTCTTTATTGTAAATGATGTAAATAACTCTAATTTTGTAATTCCGAGTGTTATGTGAATAGACTCACCTTGATACGTGGAATATCCTATCCCAACCATAAATAGCTTAAATATGGTCATTTTGTACAATGAATACGTATCACTCCTCTTGTGTATCCATTTCAACAATGGAATACCTAACAGGGTGTACATTTTTCCGTTTTTCATATATTTGTTCCTGATCTTTGAATTTCATAATTGTTTTGTCTCCTTCGTCGTCAATCTCAACATCTGTACTATAGCCATTAACCGAATGAACCATATTGTTTTTTATTTTAATGAAAACCTTTCCCATTGTAATTCCTTGGTTGTGGATTAGGGCAAAACTAAGGGAAGCTTTGCCCCAATCTGTTAATCTCTCTTATCGAATGTGAATGTTTCATAATTATAGTTAAGGGCTATCTCAAATAAAGAATCATCACGAGCTTTTAAAGATCTAATTATTCTTATTTTATTATCCTGAGAGCCTGTGAACGATATGAATTGATCTGATTTTTGTTCAATAGCGGAATTACCCTTACCACTGTGAACATCAAGTCTTCCAGTTTCTTTCATTCTATAGGATGCCGACTTTGAGATATGGTGTACAGCTAGAATAAGTATATCTTCTTTGTTGGTAAGATCTTTTAATTTATTTACTACGTATTCTTGACGTGTAAACTCATCTTTTCCAACAAACTTTGCTGGAACCCTATCTATAGTATCGACTACCAGTATTCGAGGCTTATGTTCTGATATCATCTCACTATATTCTGTAATATCTGGAGAAGACGTAAGCAGTTTAATATGAGATGTTTCGCTCAACGCTTGTTCTATTATATCAATATTATTATTTCTAAATGCTGCTATAATATCTTTCTTCGTCATTCCCAGAGATGCCTGCATGAATCTTCTTATCATGGTTACATCGTCTACCTCTAAAGACAAGAATAAGGTATTCATATGTTTTAGCCTTGTTACGATGTACTGCCAAAATGCAGTTTTACCTAACCCAGTATCACCTATAAGAGTTACAAGCTCACCTGTTTTGAATAAGTGATCAGAATTACAATGTGGGAACACTGTATCTAGCTGAAATGACCTATCTGTAAAATCTGCAGTTAGATACTCTAACAACTTATGAGTCATATCTTCTGCGTTCATTACATCTGTTTTTTCATCAAGATTTTTGTACTTAAACAAAACACATTTAGAATCACAATATTGGCTTAGGACTTCGTCCATACATCCATAATTATATCCACCTTTAAATACATCGGAAACAATTTTCTCCGTTTCTTTCTTTGAAAGGGGAGTACTCATTTGATTCATATATGCAGATGCTAAGTTGTCACAAGCCTGTTTTGAGAATCCATATTTTGTCATCCAGATACTAACAAGACGTAAAAGATGCTTATGTCTTCCCTTATTTACGAAACCAGCGTTAAATATGTGCTGTGAACATGTTATATACCTTGAGGTTTCTGATTTTGAACTGTCAAATACCTTGCGAACTTTTTTGATGTTCTTCTTGCTAATATTTACAGGTACTATTACGGCTTCTTTTGGCTTTATTAGCTTTGCATGTTTGTAATTATCCGAACTTCTAATTTTTCGAGACAATTCGGCAATTTCTGCATAACTAAGATTTTGGAGTTCTTTTATACTTATTGGAGTCTTATAAAGACCTGTTTTTTTATTAAGAGAATATCCAGCCCTTATCAGTCTCCTTCCGTCATATATGTTATCTATATATTTTCCAAAATCACGTTGCATTGTTGCACGTACTTGACGAGCAAGATTTTTATCTGATTTGAAATTATATACATCTGCCATATGAACATGAAACCCAGAGCCAGAAAACCACAAATTGTAGTTTTTTGGCTCAACTTTAAGGGTTTCAATGTGACCTAATAAGCGTTTGCACTTATCAATCGTATTTTGACCAGCACTTTCGCCATGCTCTAAATCAACATCCATAACAATTTTATCAATGCCTTGTATGCCATCAAAACCACTGACAGAATCGTTGCGAACAATATGGTCCACTATATCCTCTGAATACAAAAACATACTCCTATAAATCTCTCCGCCAATATTGTAAGCAAGTATTTCGTTAAACTCTTCTAATTTGCATAAATGCATTCGATTACTTATGCTTCCTATGGCATATTCTAAGTACCAGTTATTAGAATCCATTTTGTTTCGGTGCCTTTCGTATTATCAGCTTTAATGGCCTTTAAGTCTATGTCTTTAATCTCATTACTTATTTTGAAAGCTCTCCATGCACGACTATATGTACTTGGATTATGAATCTGGTCCCAAAATATTTTTCCATATTCTGGGAGGATTGTTTCAATCTCATAAGAGTAAACATCTCTACTACCTTCGTCTATTCGTTTTTTTAACCACTTTTTGATAATAAATATCACCGTTGGTTTTTTATTCAGAGAATTCATTTTAAAGATCCAATTCGACGTAACTACTTGGATCCTCTTTTTTTGATTTAAAATCAAAATCAGTTGCTGGGTCATTGGTAGAATAGTCTTTAATCCATCCTCCACTAACTTGTTTTAGGAATTTTTCTTTTAAATGATCCATTCCTTTGTCAACGTGGCAAACTTCTTTAAAGGTATCCCAATAAGCTTTGCCATTATCTTTGGTTCTCGTAGTTGGATAGTCTAGAACAAGTATCTTTTGATTGATAACTTCCTCTAGCCATGATTCTTTTATAGTCCAGTCGTTATTTATATCGTCTGGGTCTTTAATTCCAGCTGCCTCAAAGAACATTTTAATCTTTAGAGCACTGCCCCAATTAACTTTTTCGCGATTAAAATTTCCAAAGAGTTTTAGTTCGTTATCCCAATCTTGACCAGAATTGTATGTTACAATAATTTGGATATCACATGGCCTGTTCATCCAATCTTCTTGTATATCATACTGAACCTCAACCGCCTTAACGGTGGCTTCTTTTACAAAGCCTCCGCCCGACCTTGTTCCATTTGATTTTCCTGATGTGCTATTTAGTCTCATTTTTATTTTCTTCCTTTTTCTTGTTTATTTTTTCTTGTAGTTTATTAATTGCATTTTCTGCTGACTTTTCAGTAGGCTTTTTATTCATAAAATCCTTTACAACTTTGCGATCTTCGCTTGTCACAAAATTGCTTCTTGATAATTTATCAAGTTTTATATTCTGATCTACCGTTATGCCGCCATTTTCTGGTCTGTCTCCACTTAAGAGCGTTTCTGCTCTGTAGTCTAGATCTTTGATATCTTCGCCAAACCAAAGCTCAATACCGAATCCTGTTAGCATACTTACTGCTTTTGCGATTGCTCTTCTTATCGTGTTTTCTACCTGAGCAGCATCTGGATTTATTGCAGCCTTCATTTTGAAGTCTCTTATTGCAAGTACTTCTGGGTGACGGTGCTCGTCGCCATTTTTATCCATAATAGTCACTTCGACATGTACCATTCCAGATTTGTCTGGAAACATCATGAAAGGTAGGGTTAGCCTTAAGTTTTCACTTTGAACGACAAACTCTTTAACCTTATACGTTGCGTATGGAAATGTTTTTTTTAGCTTATCCCACGCTACTGCCCACGACAAGTAATCTGCAGAAAAAGAAGAGTTCCCTTTTGTTTCTACAAATTGCTTATAATCTTCGTGTCTTAGATTATCGTATATATTCCCATTAATTTCCATTTTGACTCCTATTCGTTTCTTGTTTTTCAAATAATCTTTTTACATTATTCACTGTTTTTATGAGAATCTCCGCTTCTTCCATTCTTTTAGTTCCTGGATCGTATGGTATTTCATCAAGTACTAGATTTAATGCATATATCAGTAACTCAGTCTCTTCTTTATTGGCGAATACAATACATTTTAATGTTTTAGCGTCTGCCATTACTCAACGTCAAATGCTTCTTTTAAAATGTCGCCTACAGGATTTTTGACCTGTATCTCGACTTCATCCCAATCAATATCGTTATAATAATGATATTTATGTGGATTGTCAATTTCTCTGATTTGACTTAGCGTATCATCCTTGAAATGAAGTTTATTTTTGTATTTAATTATCTTTAGTATTTTTGGCATTATTTTAGTCCTCTCAAACTGTTTCTGAATATTCATTGGCGTATAATATTTCTACAATATCTTCTCTATTGTATTCAACGCCACAATCCCAGCAGATAACTGCGGGATCGTCTTGATCCCCGTGTGCCATATAAATGATTTCTTCCATTATATTTTCACACTTAGGGCAATTAATTTTTGGCTTGTCTAGTGATTGTAACATTTGTAATCCCAAAATTATCCATAGTCTTTAAAAGTCTAGATATTTGTGATGCTGATTGATTCTCAGCGGTTCTTATAATTACACCATCTACGATTATTTCAATAGTATAGATGTCTTTATTCGTTATTCTGGCATATACATAGCCAGAAGCCTCTTTTGTTAGCTTAAGAACTTGATTTAATGCAAATGCCATGTATCCTAAGCCTTTGCCCAAACTCGCTACGGTTGATGCCCTCATGTTATTTCCCATTCTATTTCTTGAAGAGATTTTTTTATACACTTTATCTCAGTATGTAAATCAGATTTAATTGTTACTATTTCTATACGCAGTTTTTCAATTGCATAAAGAGAATCATCTAATTGATCGATATTAAAATCAAGCGTAATGAGACTAGACTCAATTTCAGAGAAAGAACTAAGCATATTGTCATATTTATTAATACTATCTGAATTCTTTTCCGCAATTAGTCTTTTTTCTACTTTTTGTATTATGCTGCCTAAGGATTTCACAGATCTTTCCTTTCTCTAATTTGTAGTTCTATAACTTCTTCGATCTCATTTTCCATGTCAAAGAACTCTTCTGGTTGTATTTTTGATATAAAATCATCATGAACTATATCATGTTTAATTGAATTTCCCTTTTCGTGGTCTTTCCAACAATCGGGACAATAAAAAACATCTTTGTATTGAACCCTTGAATTGCCATTAAAGTCTCTAAAGGCTATTTCTTGTGCCTCTAAGGGTGTTTTTGGGTGACGTATACACTTCATTATGACTCCTATTGTTAAATGCACACATAAGGGATAGAATTACATGAAACCAAAGAAGTCACCTATTTTGTACCAAATAGTCTTTTTTATTCTACTAATTTCATTGTGATTTTCTAATGCAATGATATACACATTATTGTAAGCTTTCATTACCTTTTCTAATTGTCTTTTTGTCTTGTTTTTACTTTCCTGATAAACACTCATTTTGTATCCTTTATCTTGGTATAAACTTAACACTTATGTATTTATTAGTCAACTAACATAAACAAATTATTGACTATTATGTATATTTGACATAATATCATTTAATTCAAGGTGAGAGCTTGTTGATGTTCTAATAAAGTTGAGCGCCAAAGGCGCCCCTTATAAAAAGAGAGACACCAAATAGGTGCCTCTCTTATGTGGTTATGTTATACTAAAATGGAATATCCATCGCTACTTTAGGCTCTTCCTCTACGGGTTCTAAGATTAGCATCCGCATAGCAGTCTTTTCTGTATTAAATACAACAGATTTATGTAGCCTTTCAATAGTATTGTCACCCTTAGAAGCGCCTTCTTTAAAGCGAAGCAAACCCATTCCATTTGGAATGAGTTCCTTTTGCTCAAAAGATTTAGTGTCTTCTATTACTGCGTCTGATGTGATATCCATCCACAAATTATAATGAAAAGCAGTATCGTGTTCTTCACGAAACTCATCGATAGTTACTCTGCTATTCTTATAATTGCCCTCTACGGGTTCTTTTAAGCCTCTGGCTATCCAAAGTGATGGATAGTCACTTAAGCCACCAGAAGAGGTATTTAAAATACCATTTACTGCTGTTTTTATGTCCATAGGTAGTTCCTTTCTATGGTGTTCGGTTACGAAGTAACATAATTGTACTTCATAAATAAGGGATACCTCACGTAGGCAAAGCACAACTGAAAAGCACTTTATTAAATAATGATTATCTTCTTTTTCTGTACACTTTACCTAAGATGAGGATATCCTTTCTAATAATGGTTCATTATACTAATAATTAAAGGCTAACCAGCGTTCATACGATTTAGGTTAATTAAGTACGTTATTACCATTACCGTTGATATCATCGGGAAAATGGGTTTATACGTTCTGACACCTTTAAGAAAAATCTATTTAGGCAATACATTCTGTTGTCTTGTCATCAATCTTAAAAGAATGTGAGCAACAGTTATGAATCATATGCCTAAATAAAACTTGTTCACAAATAAGGGAGACAGAGGGGACGTTAGTCCCCATCTGTCAACACATAGACTACGCAGAGCGTAAGTCTTCATTAGCATATGCATTACGCGTATCCTCTTCTGCAAGGCTTTTCATGCAGCCTAGGCATATATCGCTGTATTCAGCAATATTAGCCGTTAGTACTACATCACAAGCCTTACAGGCACTCTCAGAAGGTTGTCTCAAGTTGCTATACTTTGAGATAGCAGAATCTTTTATGCTGTTGAATGTGTCTTTAGCAACTTTCTGAGATTCACCACTTTTCACGAAATCAATAGATTTACGTGTTAATGAAACAGCACCCTCACCAACCAGGATTACAGAACCTAGAGTAAAGATAGTTGTTTTTTTTAAGGTATTAAGTACTTTATTCATAGTACTTCCTTTCATTTAAGGTGATAACAAGCAAGTGCTTATCACAAATAAGGGACGCTTGATAGATTGTGTGTGGATTTGAAGGCATATATGTGTGTATGTTAGTGTATATTAAAAACTTAGGGGTTTCTACACCCCTGTGCTCAGTGGTCCGCGCTCACGCGGAGGGCGAGCCAGATGGGTGTACAGGGTGGGTCTAAGGATACTGAGCACCTGACTATACCCATCTAATTAGAGGGTGTAGTTAGGTGTACCTTTTGAACTCAACTGAATTATTTGAACTCAACCTAATTCGAGGGTCTAACCCCGAATTCAAGGGGGTACCTATAAGCATGTTTCTCTCACTCGCAGTCTAAAATAGAATTTGGAACAAAAATCTTAATAAATCGTTGCATTGTAATAAGATACGTATGTAACTTAAAGTAATCCATGAAGACATTATATGAGATATTTAACTTTAAAACTGGTGAATGGGATAAGCGTTCGTTGTCCGAAGAAGAATTCTCGGATAAAAACAGTGAAGATTTAGAGAACTATGAGGCTCTGAACGCAGAATATGATATAGTATGCGAAATTATAGATCAAAACATAAGTGAGTGTGGAAATAACTTGAAAGATCTAAATTGAAATTACCAATTAGAGTATGGATTCTAGTATACTAATAACTAGTACTAATAAGAGTAATATAATTAGAGTAAGAGAGTCTTATTAAAACTCTTATAACTATAGTCTTATATATATTCTCTTATTATGGAGAATATATATACAAGTTACTAGAGTATATAAATAAGATCACTCTAATTAGAGGGAATCTTATTAGAGGGTGGGTAATTTGATAAAGATTTCTCGAAGAATAGGCAATAAGAGTCCTACTCTTCATAAAATATATACAGAAGATGAGGCTAAGAAGCTTAAGATGAGCTATGTCCATTGGAAGACTGCAAAGCAGGGAGAATGGGGCATTACAGACGATGGGTACGTAGCTAAGTGCTTTAATAGAAAGAAATATGTGGATAAATGCGGAGGTATGAAGACATTTATCAAACTTACGTGCGGAGTGGGCTGGGATAGCCCAAGTGCTGCTATAAAATTTCTAGATAATCAGAAGAATAGCATGTACAGCAAGATAAATCCCACAAAGACGTGGGATGAGCATGAGTGCGGTAAGACCAGAACCAAGAATATGGTGAGGGCTTATGCCTATATGATGATGGGAGACGGAGGTATAGACTATACGACTCTTGGCAATATATACCGCCCAGATCAGTTAGTACCTGGGGCTACGGTAAAAAGATTTTTAAAAAAAAGAACGGTACAGAAAATGGTAGAAGAAAAGATTAAGGAGCTTCTTGAGAAGAAGGATGTAAATAAAGAATTCGCTGTAGATAATATCCTAAAGGCTATCCGTATGGCCGAATCAAAGGGTGATGTAAACAACTTCCTAAAGGCAAACGACTATATTATGGATCTTCTTGAGATGAAGCCAAATAAAAAGATGATTACGGACACTATTCAGATAGATGTCACTAAGCAAATAGCAGACACAATAGCTAAGGAAGACAAAAGGCTTACATTACAAAGAAAGAGTGAAGAAAATGATGTTAGTGAATGAAGAGGGACCAATGATGAGGATTAAGGATGTGCAGCTTGATAAGGCCGTTTATACACTAAACGAAATAGCCGCTATGGATGATTTAGACAGTGATCTGACGAACTTTGTTCTAGATACTCTAAGGGAGATAGATATACTTTGGGATATTAGTGATTCTAATAATGAAGACTACTATTAATTGTACGAATATTGTCCCCTTAAGGATAGGAAATGTGCGTTTGCGGGTATGCATAGGGGAAACCTGCATTGTGGCCTTAAAACGGGCAGTTTGCTCGAAAATAGGGTATCTGCGATAAAGGTGTGCCCGCTTAAGCCAAAGAAAAGGCGAAAATGACTGATTCTGAACTTGTAAAAAAGAAACTTAAAGAAAATATGATTATGTTTGGAAAAATTATAATGCCTAACATGTTTTCAGCAGCATCTCCAGACTTTCACTATACTATAGCAGATAGTTTGATGGACGAGAGTATTAAGCAGGTAAACATCATTGCCCCCCGAGGACATGCAAAATCATCTATAGTTGGTGGTGTTTACCCGCTTTACCATATAATGCATCAGAGGGGGGCAAAACTTATAGTACTGGTATCGAGAACGCAGGATCATGCCGTCAAGCTTCTTGGTACCATTAAGGATACAATAGAGTTTTCACCAACATTCAGGGGCGTGTATGGCTATTGGGGCCAGCATTCTGCCAAGCAATGGTCAAAGACAGAAGTAGAGCTAAAAGATGGTACTATGATTATCTGCAAGGGGACAGGTCAGCAGCTTCGCGGCATTAAGGTAGGATCTCAAAGACCTACGCTTATTATTGTAGATGACCCAGAGGATGAGAACAATACCAAGACATCTGAGGCTATGGAACAGAATCTTAGATGGCTTCTACAGAGCGCCGTTCCGTCTTTGGATCCCCAGAGGGGAAAGATATGTGTTATTGGTACGCCACAGCATCAACGCTGTCTTGTTGAGGTATTAAAAGAGATGCGCGGTTGGCACAATCTATGCTTTAAGCCAGACATGGATAATAATATTGCTCTGTGGGAAGAGTGGCAACCTATAGAAAAACTTAAGGAAAAGAAGAAAGAATTAGAGTCAATTGGGAGAACGTCTGTATTCTATAGGGAATATCTATGCGAGATTGTTGGAGACGAGGACCAGCTATTTAAAGAAGAATATATTCAGTACCATAACTTTGATTTAGATATAGACAAGGATGGTAAGCACTTCTTAAAGAATAAGAGCGAAAGATTTCCAGTAAATGTATTCATAGGGGTTGATCCTGCATCTTCAGTGAGGTCAACGGCTGATTATTCTGTAATTATGCCCGTTGCCGTGGATGAGCACAATAATAGGTATGTTCTCCAGTATTACCGCAATAGGGCAACCCCTATGCAGCTTTCAGAGACTATTATTGAATACTTCAAAGTACTTAGGCCAGTTAAGGTTAGAATAGAGAGTGTTGGGTATCAGGAAATGCTTAGGGACTACATCAGACAAAGATGCGACGAGGAGGGTATCTTTATATCTGGATTAGAGATAAAGGAAAACCCAAGAACGTCCAAGTCTTCTAGACTTGAGACTATGCAACCATACTTCGCACAGAAAAAGATGTTTATCAGAAAAGACCAGCCAGAGATCAAAGACGAGCTTCTATTGTATCCACGTGGAAAGCACGATGATTTGCTGGATGGGCTATTCTATGCAATGAAAAAGTGCTACATTCCATCTCATTCTACCTATTCTGGTACTGTAAAGAAGAAAACTAATAGACAATCATCCGATGATATTACTTGGAAAGTTGTCTAATTCGTAATATTTAGGAACTTTTTGGTTTCTATTAACGTATAATTTCGCAAGCGCTTTGCGCTTGCTTGATCTATATATATATTATAATTGCAAAACTATAACTATAACGACGAAGTCCAGATAGTCCGCGACCTTTTCTCTGAATATAGTTCAGATAGAGAAACGTGGGCGGCTCAAGCAGTTGAGGACAATGAATTCCGAAACGGAAAGCAATGGACTAGAGAACAAAAGCTTGAGCTTGAGAAAAGATCTCAGCAGCCTTTAGTCGTTAATGTGATTTATTCTACCGTTGAGCAGGCAAAAGCTATGCTTACCGCCAACTCTCCCAAATTCCAATCTACAGCAAGAGAAACATCTGATACTGCGGTCGGGAAACTCTTCTCTGATCTTATGGCATATATATGGGATCAATCTAATGGCAATATCGAGCTCAAGCAGGCTATTGATGATTATTATGTAAAGGGAATGGGAGTCTTGATGACCTATATAGACCCAGATGCCGACCTTGGATCTGGTGATGTTAAGATCAAATCAATAGATCCACTTGAGCTTTATATAGATCCCTCTTCAAAAGATCCATTCGCCAGAGATGCAGCTAATCTTCTTATAGCAAAGACCATGTCTCAGACTCAGTTGATATCATCATATCCAGAATTTGAAGAACAGATCCAGGCATCAGCAGAAACTAGCTACATCAACATGCCAACTGAATCCAGAGAAGGTCTATATGGCGAAGATGTAACAATGAAAAGCAGACGACAAGGAATGTCGCCCTCTGGAGAGAGGGAACTTGAAGTTTTTGAGAGATACACGAGGGTTAAGGTTCCTCTTTTTAAGATTTACGATCCACAAGCAAATGATTCCGAGGTTTTAAACGAGGATCAATATGAAGAGTACCGCGAATCACCTTTCGTTATACTTACCACTACTGGTGAGCAAAAAATACTTACAGACGACGAGAACGTTAAAGACTATATGGCAATCAAAGAACAACTTGGAGAAACATATCATATAGTGATAGATCCCAATACGGGCCAAGCTGTTCCGCAACCTGGGGAAGAAACTCTTAATGCTGTCCCAGGATCTACTACAACCATCGATGTTCTACCCAAAAAAGAACTGATAGATTCAGAAAAAATTCTTGTTAATGAGGTTGAGACAACCAATATAAAGCAATGTGTCATTGTGGGAGATACATATCTCTATTCCGTTATTCTTCCCATAGAAGAGTACCCTATTGTACCGTTTATGAATGGCTTTAACAGAAATCCGTATCCTATCAGCGATGTACGTCTCGTAAAGGGACTTCAAGAATATATAAATAAAATCAGATCTCTTATTATTGCACACGCATCCAGCAGCACAAATGTTAAACTTCTTATTCCGAGAGGATCTATGGATAAGAAGCAATTGGAAGACGAGTGGGCTAGGGCTGGTACGGGTGTTATTGAATATGACCCTGAACTTGGTCAGCCTATTGTGGCTGGACCAGTGCCATTACCCAATGAACTGTATAAGAATGAAGCCGATGCTAAGTCTGATATAGAGCGCATACTTGGTATTTATGCTCTTATGCAGGGCGATGTCGGATCCGCTCCTCAAACATTTAAAGGTACCGTAGCTCTGGATGAATATGGACAAAGGCGTATTAAGAGCAAACGCGATGATATCGAAGAATGCCTTAATCAGCTTGCAAAGTCAGTTGTTGGGCTTCTTCAATTTGTTTATACAGATGAAAAAGTTCTTAGGTTAATGCAGCCAAATAATAAACCTAAGGAAGTTACTATCAATAATCCCCTCTATGATGATATGGGCAATATGATAGGAAAAATAAATGACATTACAGTCGGCAAGTACGATGTAATCGTTTTATCTGGATCTACTCTTCCATCTAATCGATGGGCAAGGTTTGAATATTATATGCAACTATATCAAAGTGGGCTTATTGATCAGATTGAAGTGCTAAAGCAAACAGACGTCGCTGATATGGAGGGCGTTATGGATAGGGCTGGACAAATGAATAAGATGTCTCAGCAAATACAGAAACAAGAAGAAGAGATTAAAAATCTCAAAGGTGACCTTCAAACTGCACAGCGTGAGTCACTTCACGATCGTAAGCGTGTAGAAGTAAAAGAGTTTGAAAAGAAATTAGCTAAAGCAGAAGCTAAGGTAGAGATGGCATCCAAGTTATATCAAACACGACTTCAAGATGAACTCAAGAACGCGAAGGAAGACTTGTCCGATTTTGACGAACAAAGGAATACAGTTCGTGAGGATAATGAACAATTATTAATGTTAGAGGAATAGAATGGCACTACCACTATTAGCAAGATTAGCCGCTCTCGGCAAGAGTGTTGGCCAACTAGGGAAAGTCGCTGGGCGATCTGGATTGAATTATGGAAAAGCTGGGATGTCAAATTTAGGGAAGACTATTGGTAATACTAAGATGTATCAAAACTATCCAAACTTAACAAAAGTTGGAGGCGCAGCCTTGGGTGCTGGGGCGCTGGGTGCTGGTTTATCATCTGACGATACTTTAGACAATAATGATATTGATTGGGTGGAAACAACATATGACGGTAAGACTTATGAATTTGCAAATACACCATATGTTCATCAGATTATGGCGCATAATGGCCCTCTTCATATGAAAGAAACAGTTGATCAACTTGTTGAAGTTGGATTGATGAGACTTATTGAAGATAACAGTAACCCCTTTACACAAGACCTTCCACGAGGTAATCAAATGACACCAGAGGATTTTAGATAATGAACAATTATTAATGTTGGAGGAATAGAATGGCAGAAGATAAAAACACCCTCGCATCATCTGTTAGAAACGAAGCAAGACTAATAAGGATGAGAATGGAATTTGGGGATCAATATAAATTCCCCTTATGGGCATTAGGGAAATTAACCGAGAACGAAGCTCTTGAATACAGAAAATCTCAATTAATTCCGCAAACAATGTTAGACCAAATAAATACTCTTGGTCGTTCGTATGAAGAATTTGGTTCATATCCCGAGAGTCGTCAAGCTGGGAATATTCAGAAAATGACACAAGATGTTTTAAATGGTAAACATTATGACAGCCCTAGAAATCTAAAACTTATGGATACTTGGAGAAGTGGATTAAGGGATTTAGAGCAGAACAATACATTTCGCCGTCCATATATGAAGGATCTTCCTATGGGCGACACTATGCTGCCAGAGGATTTTAGATAATGAAAGAATTGAAGAGCGGTTGCTGGAAGTAACCAAATCGCAAAGGAAAAGTAATGGAGAATATCATAGAAACACGTGATGCTGACAAGCCACAGGCAGAAAATGTTGGAATGTTCACAGAACAGCCCAGCATTCCTGAGGGGAATATTCCGCAAGAAAACGCAGGATATCAGGCAGAGTCAATCACGGAAGAGACAGCACAAGAGTCCTCAAAAGAAGATAGTACACGTTTTGAATATTGGCAATCACAGGCAGATAAAGCCAAGGGAGAACTTTCAGACCTTAGAAAAGAGGTGGATTATTACAAAGGCAGCCTTGCTCCAGTTGAGCAAATGCTACGTGAGAATCCGCAGATCTTGGATAGGCTGGAAGGATCGCCCTCCAATGGACAAGCCCCTGGATACCCCAACACTGGAGTTCAGGGAAATTCACTGAAGGAGCCTGTCGCACCTGAGAAACCACATTCATACAATGAGGTCGATGCTTACAATGATGCCCAGTCGGAATCATTCGAGTATCGTCTTGCGAAAGAGAAGTATCGAGACGATTACCTTACACACTTACAGGAAAAGGATCAAGTGCGTGAGAAAGCGCTTCATGAGCAATACCGCCAGCAGATGTCTATTCAGCAAAATAATCTTGTACGCCAACAGGCTGCGAGTCATGCTGTTAATAGTTATGGCTGGGATCATGGGAAAGCTAATGAGTTCGTACAGTGGGCGCAAGCTCCTGAGAATTTGACTCTCGATAACTTAGCAAAGTTGTTTGAACTCAGGACAAACCCAGACCCAGTAGTAAAACAGCGCACAGAAGAAATGCAAAATCAAAGAGAGCGCATGAATTTACCAAGGACTGCCTCAGTGCAGCCTGGCAAATCAGAGCAGCCAAGAAATGACGAGCAATTCTTTAGCGATGCCCTCCTGGGAAAGGTTTGAACTATAACTAGGAGTAAATTATAATGGCAGCAACTGAGAAGTTACTGAAAGCTTCTGGTGTACTCTATACGGACCGACGAAATTTTTACGTCGATCCACAGGTCACTAAGGAGTTATGGACCGACGTAGCCCCGTTTACTACTTTAATTAGTAATCAGGAAATGCGGAAAGTACCAGACCCAGTGTTTAAGATGTTCGAGCATCGTAATCCTTGGGTAAAACAGAAATTCGTCATCAATAATGGTGGCGGATACACAATTCCCGATGACGATACTGGCGTAGCTAGTGTTGCTATTGATGGAATCGTGGGATTAGCCAGTTCAGCAGATAGTTCCTATGTAGGGCTTGTTGTTGAAATCTGGAATTCAGCAGAAACCACAAATCGCGGGTGTGCAGTCATCACTGCGTCTTCCACGACCTTAACATTAAAATCATTAGCAAATGGAGCTATTTCTGTTTCTGATGATGATATTTGTTATATCGTTGGTAGTGCGCATGGTGAAGGTAGCTCAGCGCCAGAGGCATGGTCAGACGAACTGTCTGTTGTGTTTAACTCTTGTCAAATCTTCAAGACTCCTCTTCAAATTACGGGAACGCTGCAGGCAGCAGTTCTTCGCGGAGAGTCTTCTGAATTGGCAAGGCTGCGTAGGTTAAAAGGACAAGAACATAAAATGCAGAAAGAAAAAGCATTTTTGTTTGGAATGAGGGACGATGGGACTGGCTTGGATCTTCAAGATGGCTCTACGTCTGATTCTTTTAACGACGCTGGGCGATCTGATGCAGACGGAAATCTAATCCGTACTACGTATGGAATTGTTTCTGCAATTAACCAGTATGGTGACTCATCTGGCGATGACCAGAGCGTCTTTACCGTTGATGGTAGTTATGCTTATGGGGATTTCGTAGATGATATGGAAAAAGTCTTCCAGTATGTACCAGAAAGTGGCGTAAAGCGCGCATTCTGTGGTGCTGGGGCGCTTGGATATTGGTCTAAAATGGCTGGATCTTCAGGATTGGCTGGCAACTCAGGTTGGACGGTTAGCCTTGGAGACATGAAACGCGATTCACTTGGTTTCAACTATCGCGTACTTGAAACGCCTCATGGAATGTTGCAGTTGATTCCGACTCCAGCTTTACGTGGGCCTTATAACAAGTACATGGTAGCTGTATCAGATGAGAATCTGTTTCATGCTCAGTATCGTCCTCAGCAGTATCAGACAAACATCAAAACTGATAACGCATTTGATGCGGTTAAAGATCAGTATATGTCTGATGAGGGCGTCGGCATTCAGCTAATCGAAAGTCATCATCTGTTTAAAATCACAGCTTAAGGGGGCTTATTATGGCTAGACCTTATCTAGGTGGTTCAAGTGGTGGTATTAAAACAACAACCGCAGATGTAACTCTGCAGGTGGCAGATAGTGGTAAAACAATCTTTTTAGATGGTTCTACTACGCATGATGTCACATTGCCAGCTGTATCTAACAAAGGCTTTGAAGCTGTGTTCATTCTTACGGACGCAACGGCTGATGTTGATATTGTACAGGCAGCTGCAACCGAGGATTTTGTTGGTCTCATAGTGGATGGTGCTGGAACTAAGGATTCAGCAACAGCTTCTGATACCAAAATTATCTTCGATCAGACTGGTGGTGCAACGGTTGGAGACATGGTCAGTCTTGTAAGTGACGGATCAAATTGGTACGTCAACGGACTATGTGACAATGCAGTTGGAGTTGTTTTCGGTTAACAACGAACAAGAACAAAATAACAAGGGGGGACGTTTTGTCCCCCTGAGTTATAAATAATTATGATACAAAGACAATTAATAGAACTCGTACAGCAGCATCATCCCAATATGGGTGAGACTCAAATTCGTACACATTTGAATCATGCATTAAAAGAATTTTGTAGAAAAACACGAGTATTAACCGACTATGATACCTTCTCTACAGCAGTAGATCAAAGATATTATAGTCTAAGTTCAAATATAATTGAAGTTACAAGGGTAGACTACGATGATTATGAAATACCAAGATTAGCTGGAAAACCAGAAAAGACAGACGATGCCTAGATCGGATGCATTAAAAAATGTTTGGTGGTTAGAACGAGATAAAGTTGGTATAGCCCGACAATCGGATACTGACACAGAAATAACATATGCCTCTCCATCTGAAGTTAAAACAATAAGACTTCACATTGTAAAAACAGACGAGGATTTTGTGGCAAGCGGATCTGGCATAACGCTTACAGAGTCTCCAGCTATTCCAGAAGAATTTCACGAAGCTCTTACTTATTTAGTTATCGCTAAGGGATATGAGCAAACCCCCGCTGGTATGCAGCAGGCAATATATTTTAGAAATCTATGGAGAGAAGAAATAAATGAATGCAAGCGATATGCAAACAAAGGTCGGGACGGATCTGGATATGCGATTAAACCGCAGAGCTTTTAATTATGAGCACAATAAAAACTAGAGTAGAAGACTTAATTGGTAGTGTTTCGGATGATACTGCTATAGGTGATTGGGCCACGGATGGTGCAAAGAGTATTATAAATGCGATGCCGCTCGAGTCTCTATGGAATTTTACCGCAGACAGTACCGATGCTGGAAGTGGTGTTAGTATTGGGAATTTAAAAGTATTAAGTGCCAATAAGCTTGGGTATGAAGCAAGGGAGGTCTCGGCGAATATGAAACAAAGATTCCTCGATACGGGATCTATTCATTATGCTACGGCAAACTCCCCAGTATATTACAAGGAAAACGGGAAGGTATTTGTAAAGCCAGGCGGCGGGACGGTGGTTGCTGTTTCTTTACCTACGGTTTCCTCTGGAGATACCGCCATAGCATCCTTCCCAGATGAGGCTGAGCATGTGGTTGTGTTGTATGCTGCTGTACAGGGGAAGTTGAGGCAATTAGTGGATAAGCGAGGATACATACCTTCTGATCTTAATTTGTCAGTTATTCCAGCCTCTCCGTCGTTAGATTTATCTATAGCATCAGCATTATCGGATATATCTTATTCCTCTCCATCTGCCCCCATTCAGCCAAGCGCGCCAAATATTACTTCTAGTGATTCAACTGCAACTGGAATAAGCCAGCAGACCATTACTATTGGGACTGGGCCTGTATATGTTAAACCCTCGTTTTCAACACCAACTTTAGCAAGTATTGCCAATTTAGATATTAGTACAATAGCTACTGCAAGCAGTGCTGGGACTAGTGCAAAAACAGTTTCAATAACGGGTACTGCCCCCACGTATACTGGACCTGTAGTTTCACCAAACTTTTCCGATGCAGATACATGGCTTAATACAGAAGAAGACCCAGAAATGGTTTCTTCTCGTATGCAGATAATACAAGGCGAGGTAGGTGAATTTCAAGCAAAGGTACAGGACAAATTGAATTCATTTAATCAAGAAAATACCGAGTACCAGGCAAAGCTTCAAAAAGATATTACAGATGCTCAATTAGCTGATAAGGAAGAAGCCAGAGAGTTGCAGGAATTTCAAATTGAAGTTTCCAGGTATCAAGCTGAAGTCAATGCAGAAATACAAAGATGGACAGTGGAGGAATTTACACCAGCAATGCAAGAGTGGCAAACAGAGTACGCCAATAGATTGCAAAAATTTAGTGGAGATATCCAAAATGCATTAAATAGCTTTAATGAAGAGAATGCAGAATACCAGGCTGAGTTACAGAAAAGCATATCTCAAGCTCAATTAGACATTCAAAGGCTTACAGCCGTTGCCTCTCAAGCAGATAGTATAGATTTGCAGAATAAGGCAAATACATTACAAGCATTAATCCAAGACTATCAACTAGAACTTTCAAAATACAGTGCAGATGTACAGAAATATAGTTCTGAACAATCTGACGCTATTAATACAATGCAAGTGGCAATACAAAAAAGAGCGTCTGAATTACAAGAATTATCTCAATTAAATCGAGATAAGCTAGCTAACTATTCACAAGAAATACAGGCATACGGCGCTGAAACTCAATCGAAAATACAGGACTATACATCTAAAGTTCAAAGATATTTGCAAGAGCATCAATTAATTCTTGCAGAATTACAAATATTACAAAAACAGTATCAACAGGGATTACAATTGCTTGTTGGTATTCAAGATAGGGATAACTAATGGCAACAACATATAAAATTCAATACGCAGTAAGCGCAACGCCCATAGAAGAAGTTACTCTAAATGATGGAGCCGATACGGCAAGGGCAGTGCATAGTGATATTGATAAATCAGTAGGTGGAAGTAAGGAAATATCGTGCAGTACGGCGGCTACTAATGTCAACTATAAGGACTACACAACTACAACTGGCTATGTTACGCTAGATGCGGCAACTATTTATAATACAACTATTACTAATGCTGACTTCTTAATGGTAAAAATCAGAGAAGCTGGAAGTACAGGGACGCCAGATGTGTTTATTCACGTAGCTGGCGTAAATGATGTAATAAAGCTTTCAGGGATTGGAGACGCAACTTTATTGAGACTAAATGCAATCGAAGGTCTCAACCTGAAACTTAAATCAAGCGGAGCGACTGAATTAGCTAAAGTAGATATTCTTTATGGGTTGGAATCATAAATGACCGAAACATATACAACTGATATTAAAATTACTGCTCTTCCATTTTTAGAAGAATCTTTATCCGATGGGAGTGTAATTAGGAATAGGTCTGCCCTAAGTAGAATATCTGCTAAAAATAGAATATCTACAGCAGAAGACGCTTATGATGTTTCTGGATTCGCTGGTGGAGATAAGAGTTGGATACAAAATATAGACGACAATCTTACTACTTCATATCAAACATTAGAATATGGATTAGGTAAAAGTATTGGGGATGTTAGTGTTTTTCTGGTGGTTATCAACGAAGCCCTTTCTACTGGAACGCCAGATTGTATCATATCTATTGATGGCGGTAGTACAGATGTATTCAAATTACAGGGTATAGGTGATTTTACGCTATTAAGACTCAACGGTATAGATGGAGACCAGATAAAGCTTAAATCGTCTTTAAGCACCACTCTGGCTGGTATAACAACTATTGTGAGAGCAGTTGGGATACAGTTTAAAGAATCTAATAGTAAATATTTTATAGTCAATAATGGCACTGGGCCAGACCAAGTATTTACAGTCGGAGATTAAATTTCAATAATGCCTTCGTGGCGGTGGTGGTGGGCTAAGTAAAGGAACAAGAAAATGGGAATAATGGAATATCAAACAAAAGAAGCAAGCAATATCATGCTGGGGCAACTGGGCTTTGATGCTATTACAGATACAGCGGCACATACGGGCAGTACATGGGTTGCATTTAAGGCAGTGCATGGAGATGCGGTCATTTCCTCGGCAACAAGCGATATTGGGGATAACCTTCCCTCTGCGATGACGCTATCCGAAGGTGATGTTGTATATGGTATGTTTTCAGCAGTTACGCTTTCCAGTGGCAAAATACTGGCATACAGAGGTTAGTATGTTACGATTAGGATTAACATTGGCAAAAAGACATACTGTAAGAATATGGGAAGGCACAAAGAACTTCATTACATCCAATAACAAAGTATTTCTCACCTCAAGTGGTGACATTTTCAACGTTCTTTAAAGGAGTAACATTGTGGCAAACTACAATTCAGGCAACACTGGTGCAGTAATAGACGCACAGATAGACAAAATGGAGAGCGTAACAGCCTCCGCAACAGAATTAAACGTAATGGACGGCAGTGCAACAACACAAGCCACCGTTACATTGGCAGGGACGGATGGCGTTGTTATTAGTGATGGCGATACGATGAAACAGGCATTAGTATCTGATTTTGATACTTATGGAATATCAACTTCACAAACATTAACCAACAAAAGCATTGACGCTGATAACAACACTATTACGAATATCGATGCTTCTGAGCTTGGTGTAACAGCAGGCACAGTAACAGCATCTAAAGCGGTGGTGGTTGATTCCAGCAAGGACATAGATTGGAAAGGTGGGCGTATATTAAACGAACAAGGTCGCCAAGACCATGTAGCGAATACAATGCCATCTCCTTATTATCGGTTTGATGGGGTGGATGATGTCATAACGGTTGCGGATGATGCGGATTTGGACTTTGGAACGGGCGATTTTACTATTAGTGCCAAAATAAAAACACCCGCAACCTTTTCGAGTGCTTACATAGCATCAAAACACGCATCACGTTCAAGTACAACGGCGGGTTGGGGTTTATTTGTTAGTGCAAGCGGAATAATAACTTTCTATTATGCTGATGCAACCTTACGTTCACAATGGACAGTTCCAACGGCTTTAACTGCTTCAACAAATTATTCTGTTACGGCAGTAATTGACAAAGCAAATAGCGGTATAAATATTTATGTTAATGGAGCAGATTATTCAGCCACAGAAGGTTTAGGCGACCTTTCAGCTACAAATGATGGAGTTGATAATGCAGAACCTTTTGAAATTGGGTTGGGTAATATTAATGAGTATTGGGATGGAGACATTTCCAACGTACTTGTATTCAACCACGCCCTCACAGCCACCGAAGTAAAACAACTCTACTCTGGTGCATCAGTACCTTTTAAATATAAAGGTGCGAATCAGACGAATAAAGTCAGTGGGTGGACAAACCATGCTTCACATCCATACGAGACTTTTACCGTTTCAGGTCTGGTTGGGGGGTCTTTAATAAATACAACTGACTATGGTATTATGTACTCAGGAACGTGGACAGTTACAAAGGGCAAGAAATATAGAATATCTATAAATATAACCCTTAATTCTGGGGGAATGCCACGTATATATTATGAATCCACAGACAATACTGGCAACGGTCAATATTCTGTACCATCTGCTGGACAGAATAATATTGAATGGACTGCGGCTAATAGTGGTACAGTTTATACAATTATTCGAAATCAGAATGGTGAAGCGGCAAATTTTAGTTTTACTGGATTTACTGTCACCCCTATCGGTGCAGTCGCAGAATACGATGGTAGTGGAGCAAGTGAAACAACGTGGTATGATAAGTCTGGGAATAATCTTGATGGAACTGTAACTGGGGCAAGT
>Ga0233428_1001401_pt1 | contig 25743 bp, 21 predicted proteins | sample SI_118_April2016_4_FD_179890 | JGI IMG/M metagenome (GOLD analysis project Ga0233428, IMG submission 179890) | Seawater microbial communities from Saanich Inlet, British Columbia, Canada - SI_118_April2016_120_MG | ecosystem: Environmental > Aquatic > Marine > Inlet | place: Canada: British... | reverse complement strand
AGATGCTCGCTTTTGAAGCAGGAATGCGGAGGCATTTTGAGATGGAAGAAGCAATTTTGTTTCCCGCGTTTGAAGAAGCGACAGGCATGACTCAAGGTCCCACAATGGTTATGCGCGCAGAGCATGTTCAAATGAACGGCGTATTAGCTCAAATTAAGGAATCACTTGAAATTGATGATCCTGACACTACTCTTGGCGCTGGCGAAACTCTGCTGATGTTGATCCAGCAGCATAATATGAAGGAAGAGGGTATGCTCTATCCAATGGTCGATCAACAATTAACTGCTCAAGTTCCGGACTTGATCAAGAAAATGGATGCCATCGAGTAGTCCCCATGATTCCTGATTCTGTGCCAGGCGGACACTCCATCATCACGGTGGATTGCCGTGAACTTGAACCTCCGGAACCGATGGTTGTGGTGCTGGAGGCAGTTGACAAACTGCAAAAAACGGAGGTGCTGAAAATGCTTCATCGGCAAGTTCCACGTCCGTTGTTTCCTCTGCTTGAAGAACGCGGAATGCTGACCCATCTGGATAAGTTTGAAGATGGTTCAATTGAATTGTGGATTTGGCAGGAGGTCCAATGAGATCTTCCGGACTCAGTCTGGACCAAGCCCCGCCTGAAGATATTCCTTTTCGTTTTTTCCTTACGGCTCCGGTGTTCGGTTTACTTGCAGGAAGTCTGATACTATACCGGGGAGTTATAGTTTTCAGCAGTAGTTGGCATTTTGAAACTATTGCCTTAACCCACCTGATAACTTTAGGCTGGATCATGATGATAATGATGGGTGCCTTTTATCAGCTTGTTCCGGTTCTGGCAGGAGGTCAAGTTCCGTGGATCGCGTTATCACGCGCAGTACATTTTTTCATGATCATCGGTATTCTCGCCCTGGCTGGAGGATTAATCCAAATTTCTCAGCTGTTGTTTCCAGTTGCAATCTCTGCGTTATTGCTTGCCTTCACAGTTTTCCTCACACAACTGCTGACAGCACTTTTCCGGGTAAAGGCAAATCGACCTGTGGTAGTTGCCATGCGTATTTCGCTGATCTCACTGGCACTCGCAGTGTCACTTGGTGTCCTCGAGATAGGCGCAATTACGGGATTGTGGCCACCACTGATTGAACGTTCGATCGTCAAAAACCTGCATGTGACTTTGGCACTGGCCGGAGGAATTGGCGGATTGATTGTTGGAGTTGGATTTCACGTAATTCCGATGTTTTACCTTTCCAGTCCTTTTCCGGAAAAGCGTGCGATCTGGATTTTACGTGCCGGAATGTTTAGTTTAGCCGCTGTTTCAGTCATGCTCTTAAATTCAGCAGGTTCAGCACTGCTCTTCACAGCGATGCTGCCGGGAGTAACGGCAAGTATAATATTTACTCTAACTGTCTGGCAGATGTTGCTTAAACGCAAACGAAAAGTCGTGGATGCCACTTTGCGTTTTTGGCAAATAGGCCTGCTCGCTTTCCCACTGTCATTGCTCTGTCTGGCCGCACATTTATTCTGGCCTGATGAACGGCTGCCTTTTGCTTTTGGGTTGCTGTTTTTAATGGGTTTTGCGGCAACAATCACAAACGGGATGTTATACAAAATTGTACCGTTTTTAATTTGGTTTCACCGTTTCAGCACTTTGGTCGGAAAAGTGAAGGTTCCTTTGCTCAAAGACATTTTGCCGGCAAAACGAACATCCGGACAATTACTACAGGCTGCACTGGCAATGCTGACTTTATTGCCGGGTGCGCTTTTACAAATTGACTGGCTTGTCCGTGCAGGAGCAATTTTCTGGCTGATATCATCCGGCTGGCTTTTCCTAAACCTGATTTTTGCCTTTCGGCAGAAACCGGTGACAAATGATTAATAATGATGATGGTGAAACTGTAATATTTACTAACACATTTTCATTTCCGGATTGCTGATTTAGGTAGGTGTTGATTTAGCTTATAAAAGCTAGCAGCCATTTCATGGATTAGATTTTCATAATACAACAGCATATGTTCCAAAGTTTAGGCCACAAAATTTTGCTGGTTGTCGCGGTCTGTGCAGCAATAACATTGTTGGGATTTTTTGCCCTGTATTGGCTGACATTGGAACAAAACCGAGCCTTGGAACAGCATCGTGATCTGCCTGCTGTTTCCATTAAATGGTTTACACTTAACAATGCAGTACATCGTGCAACATGGGCACAAAAGGCATGGTTGGAAAGTGCTGATGATAAGTTTCTCAAGCAACGTGAGCTGACGTGGAAAAATGAGATACATCCAGCTTTCGAACAATTAGGTCTGCTTTATAAAAAGTCACGTGTGTGGGAAGGAGAACGTTCGGTTGAACGGCGTGCTTTTTATGATTTGCGGCTGATGATTTTGTCTCTCGAAAATCTCCAGCAAAAAGCAAACACTAAAGTTCAAAACAACAACTCTGAAACAGCGTTACTTGAATGGTCAACCGAGGAGTGGCCGCTGGTTTTAAAGATCAGCAGGCAGGTTGAAATCATGGTACGCTGGCAAACCAATTTTGCCCGGCAGCAGGCTTCCGAACTGCAGCAGGGTTTATCCGGACTTGGAATCTGGATTTGGATCGTTGCTTCAGTAGTTTTGCTGCTGGTTTTGGTTTTAGCCTTATTTTTCGCAAAACGAATCTCTGCTCCGCTGAGACAATTGAGAAGTGAAGTTCAGCAGGTTATTAATGAACAGCAACGTGAAAGCCGCAGTCCTGCTTTAAATTCTGCTGTAAGCGTAGAAGATTTTTCCGAAAATGAGGATGAAGTCCAAAAACTGACTGAAATTTTCCAGCTAATGGAAGACGTCATCCGGGAACGTACTGAATTGCTGGAATCTTCAAATCGCCAACTTGATGAAGCCAGTCGTGCCAAGGGTATGTACCTGACCAATATGTCACATGAACTGCGAACACCGCTGAATGCTATCATCGGATTTACAGAAGTTTTACTGGAATCAATAGGAGATGAGAAACTTTCTGCTTATCAAACTGACCGTCTAGGCAGGATATTAAAAAGTGGACGACATTTGCTGGAATTGATCAACTCACTGCTCGATCTTTCTAAAATAGAAGCAGGTCAGATGGAAATTCAGCAGAATAATTTTCAGTTAGAAAATTTGCTGCAGGATGTAATGGAAGGGCTTGAGCCTTTACTGCAGGAAAAGTCTATAGAACATGAGCTTATTTTTCAGCAGGATCAACAGTTCCTGTTGTTTTCTGATGCCGGCAAGGTACGTCAAGTTTTGATAAATATACTTGCTAACGCGATAAAATTTACTGAGCCAGAAGGGCGTATTGAAATCCGTTGTACTCAAGACGAAAGCGGAATTGACGTAGCTGTTAAAGATTCCGGTTGCGGCATGAGTGAAGAACAGCAACAGCATATTTTTAAAGTATTTCACCAAGTTAAAGTTGCCGGAAATGCACCGCAAAAGGGCACCGGACTCGGACTTACTCTCGTGCAGAGTTTGATGGAATTACTCGATGGTACAGTATCGCTGAAAAGCACAATCGCAGAGGGCAGCATCTTCACTCTTCACTTTCGAAAACCAAACAGCAAAAATAGTTTAACTTGATCAGCTTTTTTAAATCTAAACGTACTGAAACCAGGTCCGGAGTGGAGTATGCTCTGCTTGCTTATGTGGCCTGGGGCTTTCTACCGATTTACTGGAAATTTCTCGACACTGTTCCATCAATGCAAATATTGACTCACCGCATGGTCTGGTCTGTGTTTTTTCTCTTAGCTTTGCTGGCGATACAGAAACGTTTAGGAGAATTCCGCCAATTATTTCATTCGCCAAAATACATCTTGATGCTGCTTGGTACAGCAACACTGTTGGGCTGCAACTGGTTTGTTTTTATTTATGGAGTAAACACAAACCAGGTTATTGAATCAAGTTTAGGTTATTTTATCAATCCTCTGTTGGTAATCCTGCTGGGTGCGGTCTTTTTGAAAGAAAGTTTAAATATTTGGCAAATTGTAGCGGTGGGTTTTGCTGCTTTAGGAGTCTTGAATTTTCTCTGGAACTTTGGTTCACTACCATGGATTGCACTTTCTTTAGCCTTCACCTTTTCTTTTTACGGATTATTCCGCAAAATGATTCCTGTAAAACCTTTGGTGGGACTTTTAATGGAAACTGCTTTACTTGCACCTTTGGCTGCAGTTTTAATCGTGTTTTGGGAAATTGACGGAACGGGATCTTTTGGAAATGTGTGGAAAACAGATTTTTTATTAATAGGCGCAGGAGTAGTAACTTCACTACCACTGTTGTGGTTCACTAATGCAGGCAAACGTCTACGTTATTCAACAATGGGTTTTATACAATATTTGACTCCATCTATCCAACTTGTGATTGGAATCTATCTTTACAATGAACCTTTTACTTCAACTCATGCTGTCACCTTTGGACTGATTTGGACAGGACTGCTCGTCTATTCCTTTAACGCTTTTCAGCAACAAAGCAGCACTTAAACACAAATAGCAATGAAATATTTTTATTTAGAACTGGCGGGACTGATCTGTTTCATCATTTCAGGAATATTTTTTATCGTGTCAGGCATTCTCAGCGGAGATTATCTCTCGACTATCGGCAGTATCATCTGGACCTTTGCCTGTTTCCTCTGGCTGATTCCAATGCTGTCCCGCCGCAATTCTCAACGTTAGAGAATTATTGTTGACTCCAAAATAGTTAAAGAAAATAAATTCAGTACGGGGGGAGTTGTAAAGAAAACTGAAGAGAAGACAGTTCCCGAATTCAAGACAGCAAGCTTAACCGTCTCCTTTTGAGCCAAGCTTAATTTAAACCTAAAGCTTTTTTCCTTTCATTGGCCCAGGTGCGGAGAATCTGATCGACCGCCAGTCCGATAAAGGCAACACAAAGCCCCAGTGTAAGTCCATTACCGATTCCATTTTTATCGGACAGTGCTTTTAAAATAAATTGTCCTAAATCATCTGTTCCAATCATTGCACCAATAATCACCATAAATAATGCAAAAACTACAGTTTGATTTATGCCCAGCATCATGTGCGGAAAAGCAAGTGGTAATTCAATACTGACCCATCTCTGAAAACGGTTAACTCCTGACATTGAACCTGCATCATGTAATTCTGGAGGAACACTACGCAGTCCCTCTACGGTATAACGGGTAGCGGGAATAGTCGCATATACAATTACTGCAATTAAGACTGAAGTATCGGTTACGCCAAAAAGCATAATCACCGGAATTAAATAGATAAACGAAGGAAAGGTTTGAAAAGTATCACAGACCAATAAAATAGCTTTAGAAGTAAACTTGTTCTGGGAACATAAAGTACCGACTGTGATGCCGATAATAGAAGATACAATGACTCCAAAAGTTGCCATGTACGCCGTGATTAAAGCTCTATCCCACCATTCTGTTAAAGCAATAAATAACAAAAATCCACCAACAATCAGCGCTGATCTTAAGCGTCCCAAAATAAATGCAGTACCCATCACCAACACAAAGGTTGCGATAACCGGCATACCTAAATACGCGGCTTTCATCGGCATCAGCACCTTCGTAATCAGAAATACATTAAATGCTTTCAAACTAAAAAAGAAGGTGTCCCAAATCCAATCAACACCCGCCTGCCAAAAGTTTTCTGTAGTGATGCCTTTGTTATGCGGAATTATATAGAAGTAATTAAAACCTTCTTTGAAAAAGAAAGTCCCAATATAGGCCAGCAAAGTGCCTGCCACGAAGACAGCGAGAAACAGTAATGAATACTTATGTCGCTCAAAAAAAGACAGATCAGAAAAATAATCAGTTTGTTTATTGGCCCATGCTAAAGACAGCTTGTCTAAAACCACCGCAATTAGGGTAATGCAAATACCCAATTCCAACGCCTGTCCAATTCTAAGTTGATTTAGTGCCAGCAGTAAATTAAAACCCAAACCCTTAGCTCCAATAAAAGAAGCAATCACGGCCATTGCCAGACACTGCATAATGACCTGATTCACACCAATTAAAATATCATGTCTTGCTGTAGGAATAACCACCTTGAATAAGAGTTGATAATTGCTGCAACCACTCATCATGCCTGCTTCTACTACTTCAGGTGAAACCTTTTTAAGCCCTAGTAAAGTCAGGCGTACCATCGGTGGAGTCGCGAAAATAACTGTTGCGATTGCACCGGCGTGATCACCAACGCCAAAAAACACCATCACCGGTACGAGATAAGAATAATGCGGCATTGTCTGTGCCACATTCAAGAGGGGTTGTAATGTTGTATCAACCCTCCTGCTCTTAAACGCCCAGACGCCTAATGCCAACCCAAGAACAACCGAAATCGGCGCCGCAATCAGTACAAACGAAAGCGTTTCCATGGATGGCTCCCATTGTCCAAAAATTGCGATATATGATGTAGCAAACGCTGCTAGAAAGGCAAGGCCTTTACCTTGGAGCTTGTAGCCTAATAGAATCGCACCTCCAGCAACAACTGTCCATGGAAGCGCCGGCCAACGTGCCCACTTATTTTCACTGACAAAATCCCAACTTGAAAATGTAACGATTGTTTTTACTCCCCCTAAAAGTATTTCACGAATGAATTCAATCGAAAAAAGCAGAGCACCGGAAATTGCTCTTGTTATCTGTTTTACTAAGGCACGTTGTTCGTACTCTTCAATTTCGGGATCGTAAACATCAATCGGCATCCACTCGAACATCAAGTAGTTTGCTGCATTATTGATCAGCAGGGGAAGTTCCTTAATCAGTGGAGGGAGGCGCCAAAAGAAATTTGAATCAGCTGGGCCAATTAAAAAATATAGTGTAAAAAACACAACTAACAAAAAAGCAAATTGTATTACTTTAGGTTGTTTTGATGAGTAATTCATAATTATACGATCAAGCCTAATTTGCTTTTTGTGCACTGCTGCCGAACAAAACGTTAATCACATGAGAGCAGTGTAATGCTCCAACAACTTCACCATTTTCATCTATTACCGAGACCGCCTTCTGTTGACTGAGAACAGCTTCAGCAACTGTTTCAATGATCGCATCTTTAGAAACCACCAGATCACTAATTTCTTCTGTCTTATCTACTGGATCCATGACTGACTCAATTCTAAGCACCTTTTCTCTTGGAACTTCTTCAGTAAATTTATGTACGTAATCAGTTGCCGGATTTAGAATAATATTAGCTGGAGTATCAAGTTGTTCAATAACACCATCTTTCATAATGGCAATCCGGTCGGCAAGGCGCAAAGCTTCATCAAAATCGTGCGTGATGAATAATATAGTTTTGTTCAAAACACTCTGCAGCCGCAGAAATTCATCCTGCATTTCTTTGCGGATTAATGGATCCAAAGCGGAGAAGGGTTCGTCCAAAAACCAGATGTCAGGTTCAACTGCGAGGGAACGTGCGATTCCTACACGTTGCTGCTGGCCGCCGGATAATTGTCTAGGAAAATAATTTTCGCGACCACCGAGGCTGACAAGTTCGACCATTTCCATGGCCTTCTTAATACTGTCCTGGGTGCTGACACCTTTTACCTGTAAAGGGAAAGCAATATTTTCTAATACGGTCTTGTGAGGCAGTAAAGCAAAACTTTGAAAAACCATGCCCATCTTATTTCGACGAAGTTCGATGAGCTGTTTGTTGTTCATGGCCATTATGTCCTGGCCATCAATAAAAACACTACCGCTGGTGGCATCTGACAATCTTGATATACAACGCAGCAAAGTAGACTTGCCGGAGCCCGAGAGTCCCATAACTACCAGCAGTTCACCCTCGTAAACTTCAAAAGAAGCATTATTAACACCTACTATGCAGCCAGCATCCTGGAATGTTTTGGCATCTACATTTCCCTGTGAACTCTGCAACATTTTTTTGGCGTTATCACCAAATATTTTATAAACAGAATCACATTTGATGACCGCTTGTTCTTTGCTGCATACTGCTTCCTGTGTAGGCATATTTGTTTCCTGATTTAATTGCTACTACAGAATGAACCTCCTCACTCATTCCTTCGTTATCAATGTACATTAAAGTCAAAAAAAATCTCTCCCTCAGCCAAAAACAACCAGGGGAGAGATAAAAAGATTTTAGCAATTATACTTTATTTTGTATAATGCTCCCATCTGTCTTTGTGGTCTGCCAGCCATTTTTTAGCAGCATCCTGGTGACTCAATTTATCTATGTCAACCAATGCGGCCATTTGACCAATGTCTGTAGTCGAAAATGACATTTTGGAATATGCAGTATAAGCTTTCGGGTGTGTTTTCGGAAACTTATAATTGGCTGCTTTCTTCAACCAACCTTTTGGTGAACCACAACTACCGTCTCCACCATCAGCTGTTCTACAACCATCAGTATATTCAGGAAACTCGATAAAAGTGAAACCCTCTGCATCGGTGAAGTTAGGTGTCCAGTTAAAGATAATTGTAGCACGACCTTCCTTTTTAGCAGAAGCGAGATCGGCCCATAAAGCATCAGCACCCCCGGCAAACTTAACTACGTACTTATCACCTAATCCCAGTGCTTTAACACGTGTAGGCATTAAGTCACCATGCCAGCTTTGAGGCCCCTCTAACCAACGACCTTTGCCACCGGAATCCGGTGTTACAAATGCGGCGCTACAGTTTTTTAACGCTTCCCAATTTGGAAGTCCAGGACATAGACCTTTATCAATGACCCAGGTAGGTACACCCATTTCTTCAAGTGTCGGTGCGGAATGCGTTCCGGCATCAATTACTCCGCCTTTTGCCATGGCATTGTAAAATGACTTACCAAAACTGGATTGCCATACTTCATGCGATATCGTGATATCACCAATACGAATTGCTTCGTATACCGCCTGCGAATCAGCAGGTACATATTCAACATTGTTACCCATGCTCTCAAAAATACCACCGATAACATAAGCCATTACCACTTGGCTTGACCAGTTATGTGTTGGTATTTTTATAGGTGAACTGCTGTCAGCTACTGCTACTGTACTTGCGCTAAACGCAAGCATGGTGCCCGCAATAATGGCACCTGTTGTTTTCTTGATAGAAAACATATTCCTCCTTTATTAGATGGAAGTGATCCGAAAGGTTTAGAATTCAAAGATTAAAAAACTGACACTGATTCGTCTTCCTCTCCGTGAAGAATCCACAAGAGACCGCCTCAAGCGGATTATGCAGGGAATTTTTACAGTTTGAAAAACAAATGTCAAGGTTTTTTATTATTTTCTTGACAATAGTTGCTTTTTTCAGTAATCATTCAAAAGCTCCACAATTCAGTGCGGGCTTTTTTACAAATGCACTGGTAAAGAGTTAGTTTGGGAATACCTATGTAATCATTTTTGCCATTGCATATAACCAATAAATAGGGAGGAATGATGGGCGTTCAACTTGATGCTCTTGTTGTTATCTTCACAGAGTTTTACTACTGGGTAACAGTAGTTTTCATGTTCCTGATTCACGTTGGGTTCTGTATGTATGAAGTGAGTGTGTCTCGTCGCAAAAATATCGCACACACTTTAATGAAAAATGCGATGGTAGTGCCGATAGTAACGGTTAGTTTCTTTTTCTTCGGCTGGTGGATTTACTTCGCAGTACCGAACGGGCCAGGAATTACCGGAGGCTTGGTTGAATCCCCTCACGCTACAGCCTTGAGTGTGGTGATGGGAACACACATGGGTGGAGAATCAGAACTTGGTGCAGGATGGGCGCGGATTAATGGCGTATTTTGGGCTGCGTTTTTGCTCTTCTCGTGGACAGTGGCTTCCATAGTTTCAGGAGCAGTGATTGAACGCATACGTTCAGGTGCTTTCTGGATTATTGCCGTTATGGTTGGTTCGTTCACCTGGGTGATTGACGCTGCCTGGGGCTGGCATCCCGAGGGTTGGATGGTGCAATTATTAGGCTATCACGATGCCTATGCTTCCGGAGTGATTCATGCGATCGGCGGAGGTACCGCGCTGGCTGTGCTGATTCATCTCGGTCCAAGGCAAGGTAAATTTGCACCGGATGGAACACCACGTGACCTGCATCCGCATAATCCATGGCTTGCAGTAATCGGTTTATTTCTGATTTACACAGGGTTCTGGGGATTTTATGCGGCTTGTAATGTGCCGATATTTGATATCAGCGGCGACAATCCTACTTTCTTCTCTGCAACCACAATTTATCTCACACCCACAACGCTGGGAGCAATCACCTTCAACTTTCTGATGTCACTTGCAGGCGGAATGTTGATGGGCCATTTTGTTTCCAAAGGAGATGCATATTGGACATTCTCAGGCGGATTGGCGGGAATTATCGCTGCTTCTGCCGGAAATGACCTTTACCACCCATTACAAGCAATGGTAATTGCAGGTGTTGGAGTGTGGATTATCTACAAGATGCATTTCTGGGTGGAACGCAAATTCCAAATAGACGATGCAGTAGGTGCGGTTGCTGTTCATGGTTATGCCGGTGTCTATGGTGTAGTTGTGGCAGGTTTCGTCCTCTGGGGCTACCCTTCTTCTGCAACAGAAGGTTATGCTGCCATCAATCCTCTCGGGCAAATAATTGGTGCGTTTATCATGTTTTTCGTACTTGGTTTTATGCCTGCCTGGATTCTTTGCTGGATTCTGAAGAAGCTTGACTTGCTCCGTGTTCCCAAGAATATTGAGTTAGCAGGTCTCGATTATGTCGAGAACAGCATTGTCGAGGAGCAGTTTGGTGTAATTATAGAAGCTGAACGCAATGCAGCAAAAAGCTGAAACTAATCAATATTAAAGAGGAGATAGTATGAGTACAATAACAACTTGGAGTGCAAATCCAACAGATATCGGCCCTATGTACCCTTTTGTTGGTTCAGAGTGGATTTTTCTGGTGATTTGTGTTGCCGGCTGGCTTGTCTGGCATATTTGGCAGATCAAAGCTGAAAATGCCACTTATGAAGAAGAGTCCGGAAAATTACAGGGAGAATCGTTAATCGAGGCAATCGACCACGTTTGGCGGACTCACCGGTCTGGAAAATAATCTTTCAAACCGGTATTATTAAAACATCAAAAACAGCTGCTGTTTAAACCTAATTAAATGGCAGTTGTTTTGTGATTTAAATTAGCTTATTTTTTTCCTGGAATCCAGTCAGTTCCGGAAAGTGGTACTTGCGCCATTGCAGCAGACTCTACTGTTAATGCAACCAGATCTTCAGGCTCAAGATTGAGGACATGACTTTTACCGCAAGCACGGGCAATGGTTTGTGCTTCGAGTGTGATAACTTTGAGGTAATTCGCCAATCTACGACCTGCCAAAACAGGATCAAGTCGTTTGGACAATTCCGGATCCTGAGTTGAAATCCCTGCCGGATCTTGACCTTCATGCCAGTCATCATATGCACCTGCAGTAGTACCAAGTTTCTGATATTCTTCTTCCAAAGCCGGATCATTATCTCCCAGAGCAACCATTGCGGCGGTTCCGATAGAAACCGCATCCGCGCCTAAAGCTAATGCCTTGGCTACATCAGCACCATTGCGGATGCCGCCGGAAACAATCAACTGCACTTTACGGTGCATCCCCATATCCTGTAAGGCCTTGACCGCCGGTCGAATACAGGCCAGTGTCGGCTGTCCAACATGCTCAATGAATACTTCCTGCGTTGCTGCCGTTCCGCCCTGCATTCCGTCAATTACAATCACATCGGCACCTGCTTTTACAGAAAGTGCAGTATCATAATATGGTCTAGCGCCGCCGATTTTTATATAAATTGGTTTCTCCCAATCGGTGATTTCCCGTAATTCGTTTATTTTAATTTCAAGATCATCAGGCCCTGTCCAGTCGGGATGACGACAAGCTGAGCGTTGATCTATACCTTTGGGTAGATTTCGCATTTCCGCAACTCGATCTGAAATTTTCTGTCCGAGCAACATTCCACCACCCCCTGGTTTCGCCCCCTGACCCACAACTACTTCAATTGCATCAGCTTTACGAAGATCATCCGGATTCATGCCATAACGTGATGGCAAATATTGATAGATAAGAGTCTCTGACTGACCACGTTCTTCAGGTGTCATACCTCCATCTCCGGTTGTTGTCGAAGTTCCGGCTATAGTCGCACCTCTTCCCAAGGCCTCTTTTGCCTGTGCTGACAAAGAGCCAAAACTCATGCCGGCAATAGTAATAGGAATTTTAAGTCGAATTGGATTCTTGGCAAAGCGTGTGCCCAACACGACATCTGTACCGCAGGCTTCCCGATAACCTTCTAGTGGATAACGTGACATAGAAGCTCCAAGAAAAAGGAGGTCATCAAGTCCCGGTAGAACTCGCTTCGAACCTCCCCCTCTAATATCATAGATTCCGCTAACCGCAGCCCTGCGGATTTCGGACAAAGTGTAATCATCAAAAGTGGCTGATTTACGAGGCTGAGTTCTAGGTATATTTTGTTTCATGGCAATAAATTTAATATGCGTCAGCGTTATCAACATCAAAATTATAAAGAGTACGAGCAGATCCATAACGTCGGAATTCTGTTGAGTCTGCCTGTAAAGATGAAGCCTCAAGAAGTTCTTTAAGTTTTGTCTGGTGTTCCGGTCTCATTTCTTTTTCAATACAGTCAGCTCCCAAACTTGCTACTTTGCCCCGCACAAATATAATCGCTTCATAGATTGAATCTCCCAAAGCATCTCCGGCATCTCCGCAAATCACAAGGCAACCACTTTGTGCCATGAAAGCAGACATGTGTCCAACCGATCCTCCAACCACAATGTCAACGCCTTTCATTGAAATACCACAACGTGATGAGGCATCTCCCTCAATCACCAATAATCCACCATGAGCAGTAGCCCCTGCAGACTCTGATGCATTGCCGCTAACATGAATCCTGCCGGACATCATGTTTTCTGCAAGCCCTACTCCAGCATGACCATTGACTTTTATTTCTGCGTGCTGATTCATACCGCCACAATAAAAGCCAACATGTCCCTCAATTTTTACCTGCATAGTCGCATCAAGGCCACAGGCAATTGAGTGCTGCCCCATCGGATTGTTGATCTGGTAAGATTTAGCTCTACTTTTTGACAAGTCATGCAGTACAGAGTTTACTCCACGTACTCCAAGTTCTTTTAGATCCAGCATGTCCATATTATTGTTCTCCCCAAACATAAATGGTTGAAGGTTCAGGTTCCCAGATTCTTGCCTGTTCCGAGCCTGGCAAATGTGCGATTGCACGAAATTCAGTTGCCATTGCTACCCAGTCATCAGTCTCAGCCATCACAGCATGTTTACAGGCGATTGGGTCACGAACAACTGCAAATCCATCCTGAGTGCCTATGCAAAAGGTATAGAATCCATCAATTTCTTTGATGCCATCCTCCAATGCTTGACGAAGTGTTGCACCTGAGCGGATCTTCCAGGTCATGTATGCACCTGCAACTTCAGTATCATTTTCAGTCTGAAATTTTATCCCTTCACGTTCCAGATTATTACGGAGAATATTATGATTAGAAAGCGAACCGTTGTGTACCAGACATAGATCAGCACCAGTAGCAAATGGATGTGAACCCGCTGTTGTGACAGCACTTTCTGTTGCCATACGCGTATGTCCGATCATGTGTGTACCTGATGCATGCTCCAGTTCGAATTGTTCATATACCTTTTCCGGAGGTCCAACTTCCTTAAAAATCTCAATCGATTTACCTGAACCAACAATTCGTACTTCAGGATAGTTAGTTTGCAACCATGAAATTACTTCAGTTTCAGCAGCATCAGTAACAAGAATACAATGGTTTGCTACTTTTGATGTAGCAAGCTCACAGTTCAATGAGGCAGCTAAATTGGTTTCAAGTGTTTCCCACAAAAATCCAGAGTCGTCATGAGCCAATGAAAATTTCGTCTGTCCTGCTTCAACAGGATTTCTGTAAATAGCAACCCCAGCGGAATCCGGCCCGCGACTGCTCATTTCAATCAGCATTGGCTTAAACATACTGCCAAGCTGAGCTTGCAGTTCAACGTTTTTCAAATACAAACCGACAATTCCACACATATTCTATTTCTGGATTAGAGCTATTTTACAATTATGATATAAATAATTTTATTAAATTCTAAACATCCAAAGCATTTTGGCGTTCCCATTCCGAAAAGTGCTGCATATAGCTGTTCCACTCTTCCATCTTGAGTTTGACGTAGGAGTCCGCAAATTCTGCTCCAAGAATAAGGCGCATTGTTTTATTATTCTCGAAAGCTCTCAATGCATCCAGCAGATTCATAGGAAGTTTGGGAGCATTCTTAACCGTGTGTCCCTCTGCATACATGTCAATATCAAGCCTCTTGCCGGGATCTGTTTTATTTTCTATACCCCACAAACCCGCCCCAATCAGCACTGCCTGCAACAGATATGGATTCGCAGCACCATCCGCAAGTCGGACTTCAATCCGATCTGAGTCCGGAATGCGAATCATGTGTGTACGGTTATTTCCTGAATAGGTGACTGTGTTGGGTGACCATGTTGCTCCGGAAGTAGTACGAGGTGCATTGATGCGTTTATAACTATTCACCACAGGATTCGTAATCGCGGCCAGACTTTCTGCATGTTTTAGCAATCCACCAATGAAGTGGTAAGCAAGTTTAGCAAGACCAAGTTCTCCCTGTGAGTCTTCCATTAAGTTTGTTTTACCGTCTTTGCTCCAGACCGAAACATGAGCATGACAACCGTTGCCTGTCAGCGATGAGATAGGCTTAGGCATAAAGGTGGCACGGAAACCGTGCTTTTCTGCAATCGTCCTCGTCATATATTTGAAGAAGCTGTGTCGATCCGCGGTGGTCAAGGCTTCTGTATAATCCCAGTTCATTTCGAACTGTCCATTCGCGTCCTCGTGATCGTTCTGGTACGGTCCCCATTCAAGAGCCTCCATATGATCACATATTTCCGAAATCAAATCATAACGTCGCATAAGAGCCTGTTGGTCGTAACAGGGTTTGGGCTGAATATCTGCTGAATCCGCAACCGCTGTTCCTTCGGGATTCAAGATAAAGTATTCACACTCAACTCCAGTTTTAACTTGAAAACCTTTTTCTCCCGCATCAGCCAAAACCTGTTTGAGAACAGTGCGTGGACCGTGAGCGACAATTTTCCCACCAAGATAAATATCACTCGGCAACCAGCCTACCTCCGGTTTCCATGGCAACTGTATCAGCCTGTCCGCATCAGGAAGACCAAACATGTCTGAATCAGCAGGAGTCATATCAAGATGTGCTGCAAAACCGGCGAAACCTGCACCGTTTTTCTGCATGCCTGCAATCGCCCCGGCTGGAACGAGTTTTGACCTGACTACTCCAAACAAGTCAGTAAAACTAATTAAAAAATAGCGTATACCCTTTTCCCGTGCTGCTTCCGCAAGACTGATACTCATTTTAACCTCTCTGATTATTGATGATTGTCTCTCAAAATATTCTAAAAACGTATCGTTTCTGGTGAAACGAGAAATCTATTAAATGTTAAGCACTAATATCATTAATATTTTCCCCTAAGGTCGAAATGACAAATTATGAGTTTCGGAGTTTTTAGGAAACGTTCAAGTAATATGTGAATGGAAATCTACAAAGAAAGTTTACACAGAGGATAACAGACTGACAAGATTTTTATTAATATTGAAATTATTTACTTGACATAAAATTTCCGCTACACGATACTGTCCGCATTTAGAAAAATGATTGTTATGGATTTAGTTATTTAATAGTTACCCACCATTGGTGAACAGGCAAATAAATTTTCAGCCAACTACCTCTTGGAGTGGTTTCGACCTACTCATTTGAATTTAATTAACTATCTAAAAGGGTGTTGCTGGCGGCAAACTATTGTTGTATTGTCGTTGACACTTAAACATACTAATTTTTATTGTCGTTAATTTAGACTACAATTAAATTAAGCATGGAATTAACAAGCTCATCAACTTCCCGCCTGCTGGAGCCAGGATTGCGCAGTTACCTGCCTTTTGGTATGGAGCGCTATCAAGTTCCGGCCCTGGGCACAATAGTCGTCACTTTAACTCCTGACGACACCTTGAGCATTCGTGATCCGGAAGGACGCCAATGCGGTGAACTGGTGGTCTTCGGAGAAGGCGGGCGTGAAGACGCGGAATCACTCGGAACTAAAGCCTCTAAAGAAGCTTCCGGACTGAAAAACATCCTCAGCCGAAAATCTGCGGGTGCCCAGAAAGTTCAAGCTGCACTTAAAAGACGCGGACTGAACCTTGCTAAAATGAAAGCCGTTCCGCTCTTTTCGCAAGAATCTCTACCTGAAGAAGAAGTAACATTCAAAGCCAGCCGTGAGCTCACCTGTGTCATTGCCGCAATTGGCGAAGACATGACGGTAGAGCAGCAAACTTCTCCCACAGACTTAGTCGCCTTTATTCAACGGGCCAATCCTGAATCCGCACCGACTCCGGATTTACCGGAACCACTCGCTGATCCACGCTTGGAAATCCGCATTCACAGCAGTACCGCCAATACTTATGAAATCAAAGCTGGTGAGTATTTTCAAATTTTGGATGTCGCCGGACGGCAGTGCACGGATTTTCAGGCATTCAAGACCAGTCAATTGGACAAAGGAATTGAGTGTTGTATTGAAACAACCAACACCCGTACCTTGATGATGGCTTCCTATCCGAAGCCTGGCTTACATTCAAAATTTTTTGATCAGGATATGGAGCCAATGGTCGAGGTGATTCAGGATACAGTAGGACAGCATGATACGTTTGGACTGGCTTGCGCCCCTAAATATTATGACGAGATGGGTTATTTCGGTCACATCAGCTGCTCCGAAAATTTCAATACTAATCTGGACCCATACGGCATTCAAGCACGGAAAGGTTGGTCTGCTATCAATTTTTTCTTTAACACAGGAGTAGACGATCATCATGTAATTTATTCGGATGAGTCGTTTTCACGTCCTGGAGACTTCATTTTATTGAAAGCTTTGACAGACATTGTGTGTGTGTCTTCCGCATGTCCAGATGATACAACTTGTGCTAATGCCTGGAACCCTACCGATATTCACGTCCGGGTTTATCCGGCCAAAAACATTTTCTCTAAAGCCATAGCCACTAGAATGACTCCCGAATCCGATGCTAAAATGACACAAGAAACAGCCTTTCATGCCCGGACTTCCAAACTGACCAGGAATTTCGTGGAATATAATGGTTACTGGCTCCCGACCTGTTTCAGAAACGGCGGAGCGCAAGAAGAATATTATGCCTGCCGAGAAAAAGCGGTGGTGATGGATTTATCACCTCTGCGTAAATTTGAGATTCTCGGACCGGACGCAGAACTTTTGCTGCAGTGGGTACTCACTCGAAATGTACGAAAACTCGCAGTGGGACAAGTAGTTTATTCCTCCATTTGTTATCCGCACGGCGGCATGATGGACGACGGCACTTTACTGCGTCTCTGCCAGGACAACTTCCGCTGGATTGGCGGAAGCGATTACGGTGGAGAGTGGATGCGCCAGCAGGCTAAGGAAAAAGGTTACAAAGTCTGGGTCAAATCCTCCACCGATCAACTGCACAACATCGCCGTTCAAGGTCCAAAAAGCCGAGATATCCTCAAAAAAATTATCTGGACTCCTGAGCATCAACCGGCGGTTGAAGAAATTGGCTGGTTCCGTTTTACGATCGGCCGCATTGGTGACCTCAATGGAATTCCTGTGATGATTTCACGCACAGGTTATACAGGTGAATTGGGTTATGAAGTCTGGTGCCATCCCAAAGACGCTCCCGCAGTTTGGGATGCAGTTTGGGAAGAAGGACAGCCACACGGGATGAAACCACTTGGTCTGGATGCACTTGACCTAGTACGTATTGAAGCAGGATTGGTTTTTGCCGGATATGAGTTCTGCGACCAGACGGATCCGTTTGAAGCAGGCGTGGGCTTTACAGTTCCACTTAAAACTAAGGAAGATGATTTTGTCGGTAAAGAAGCTCTGATTCGTCGCAAGGCTAGTCCACAACGACAACTTGTTGGACTTGAGTTGTCAGGAAGTGAAACTGGTGGACACGGAGATTGCGTCCATACTTCCGGAGGACGTGCACAAGTTGGTATCATTACCAGTGGAATGCGTTCGCCTTTACTGAAGAAAAATATAGCACTTTGTCGAATGGATGTTGCACATGCGGAAATTGGTACAGAAGTGGAAATTGGAAAATTGGACGGACATCAGAAACGGATTCCGGCCAAAGTCGTGAAGTTTCCTTTCTATGATCCGGAGAAACTTAAACCACGCTCTTGACTTCTTGAAAAGTTTGCAGTACATTTGCTCACTTTTAAATTTGTAGTTTTTTGCAAAAGTTAAAAGAAGTTTAATCAGGATGGCTGAAAATAAAATTGTTTTGCCACCTTAATTTTCTGAGCTTATATTTTACAAGTTCGGATATAAATGATAATTTGAGGAGAGATTATGACAGACTTAGAAGCTCACGTTAATGCCGATGGACGAGCCGAACTGGTAAAGCAAGTTCGAGAAAAAATAAACGAGCTTGGTATTACTTATGTCTATTATCAGTTCGTTTCAGTAACCGGAAGAATTGTTGGTAAAGGAATTCCTGCAGATCACTGGGAACGTATCGCCGAAAGAGGATTTCAATTGGTTTACGGTTCAACTGCGAACTTGTTTGTTGACCGTCATGGTGATTACATAGGTTATGGTCCTGAGTCATCAGAATTGGTCGGAATCGCTGATCCAGAAACATTCTGCCAGTTGCCATGGGACAAGCGTGTAGCACGAGTCTTTTGTACGCTCTTCCGCAACCGTGAAGAACGGGTTAATCCGGGTGGACATTTGACTTCTGACTGTCGTGGTAACCTGCGTATCCAACATAACGAATTTCAGGATAAACACGGTTTGGATATGCGTGTCGGAACTGAACCGGAAATGATGTGGCTCAAACGTGGTGAAGATGGACGACCAAATGGTGGGGTTACCAAACCAAACTGTTATCACATTGATCAGTTTGAAGAACTGCGTCCGACTTTTATGAAAGTCATAGAATACTCACAGGCAATGGGTCTGGATATTATTCAGGGCGACCACGAAGACGCTCCCGGACAATTGGAATTAAACACCATGTTTGACGATGTTCTACGCAACGCAGATCGACTCACAACTTATCGCCAAATCTGTGCGCAAGTTGCTCGTGAGGATAATTTAATTGCCTGTTTCATGTCAAAACCTTTCATGGGAGTTTCAGCTTCAGGATGTCACCATAACATGTCGCTTTGGCGTGGTGGTGAAGAGAATGTAAACGATTTACATTTCGCTTCGCTTCCGGGAATGGAAGGGGCGTTTACCTACCGTTCCGGAGGTGAAAACACCTTTATGCCTGATCCCTCGATTGATGAGCGAAAGCCTGGACCAATTGGATTACAGTGTATCGGCGGAGTAATGAAACACTTGGACGCTTTGACTTCCATCGGATCATCTACGGTCAATTCTTACCGACGTTTGTGGGATACAGGTTTCTGGGCACCGGTCTTTGCGGATTGGGGCTACCAGAACCGTACCTGTGCTTTACGGATTTCTGCTCCAGGAAGATTTGAGTACCGCTCAGTGGATTCAATGGTAAATCCATACTTGATGGGAACAGCATTACTCAAAGCATTTGATGATGGAATCGATAACAATATTGATCCCGGAGAAGCGGAAGAACGCAACATCTATCAGGCAATAGAAGCAGGCAAGCAGGTTAAAAAACTGCCCATGTCTCTTGGTGAAGCTCTTGATAAATTGGCAAAAGATGAAGTTATTAAATCCTCAATGCCGGATGAGATGTACAGGGTCTTCCATCATTATAAAACTGATGAATGGGAGCGTTTCAATCACACAGTGACAGACTGGGATCTGGAAACATATATTGACTGTCTGCCCTAATCCGGAAAGTCAGTCAAATTCAACTTGATGGGGGAGCTGAAATATGGCCACCCTGTTTTTATCAGTACAAGGATATTATCAATCACAGAGAGGAGAAAACATATGTGTGGAATAGCAGGAATTATCCGCCGGGGGCAACCCGGAAACATAGGGGGGGAGATGACTTCCATGCTCAGATCCTTGAAACATCGTGGACCTGATTCAACCGGATTTGCCGTTTATGGTACACCCGGAAAGAATCAGTACGTGATGCGCTTCAAGGTTGCTGAGCAGGAAGACATCAACAAAGGTTTCGATATACACCAGCAAATCAAGGATCGGCGGGCCGAAGTTAATAAACGCCTCAAGGAACATGGTGTTGAGATATTGAGCGAAGTTGAAGCAACAGAATACGCTTTTCGTTACACTATACGCTTTGATGGTGACATGCACAGAATGGCGGATTATATTGAAGACATTGAAGGTGCGGAAATTATGTCTTTGGGAGAAGGTCTGGAGTTGATCAAGGATTTGGGAGATGCTGATGTTGTTTCCGAACAGTACGGTCTTGGAAACTTTAACGGCAGTCATGCCATCGGACACACGCGGATGGCAACTGAGTCCGATGTAGATATCCGCTCAGCACATCCTTACTGGGCTTATCCATTCAATGATGTTTCAGTTGTCCACAACGGTCAATTGACAAACTATTGGAAATGGCGCAGAAAGATGGAGCAACGAGGACACCGCTTTATGTCACACTGTGATTCAGAACTGATCGCAGTCTATCTCGCTGACAAAATGAATAATAATATTGATCTTGAACAGGCAATGCATGACTCACTGGACGAACTGGACGGTGTTTTTACTTATGTGGTTGCGACTTCAGACAGGTTGGGTATGGCCAAGGACTTGATGGCAGCAAAACCGATGGTGCTTTATGAATCTGATGATTTTGTCGCACTGGCGTCCGAGGAAGTTGCCATTCGCAGTATCTTCCCCCACGAAATTGACACATTTGACCCCTATGAAGGAGAGGTAAGAGTATGGCAACTGTAGATAAATCTTTTGAAGCTGGTTTACACTCGGAACAACTCCGTGGAAGAACCCAGCAGACATTTTTTTCGGCAACTGAAGAAGAGAACTTCACTTATCCCTATAATGCGTTTGAGGTTGATCGCGCTAAAAAGGGTGAGTTTGATGCTCAGGACTTGGAAACCAGCGAAATAAATATAAAAATTCGTTCCCTGATGGAAGAAGGTTGCGGGCACATAGTGGTCAAGAATCCGCGTGCTAAGCATTCCATCGGTGTTGGTATACTAAACCGACTCACCCTCGACTTTGAAGGGAGTCTTGGTTATTTCGGTTGCGGTTTGATTGACGGACCGAACGTCAATATTTCCGGACGTGTAGGTTGGTCTTTCGGTGAGAACATGATGGCAGGAACCGTTATTATTGAAAAGAACGCCGGTTCAACATTTGGTGCGGCAATTCGGGGAGGCGACCTTGTCTGTAAAGGCGACGTCGGTTCACGTACCGGAATTGACATGAAAGGTGGAAACATCATTGTCGGAGGACGCACAGGAACCTTATCAGGATTCATGATGCAGCGTGGTAGGATGATTGTCCTCGGTGACGCTGGTGCGAACTTGGGCGATTCAATGTATGACGGCACAATCTATATCGGTGGAAAAATAACTTCACTTGGAGTAGACGCTGTTCCGGGTGAAATGACCGATCTTGAAGCCGGTTGGATTGAACGCAAACTGGCTCTTTACGGCATGAAGGCTCCAAATGGTGTAAAGAATTTGCAGAAGATCGTCGCCGGAAAGCAACTTTGGAATTACGATAACTTAGAACCGCATGAAAAGAAGATTATACTTTAAAGTTTAACATATTTGGAAACGGGCAGATCCGTTTTCTTTAATTTTCAAGCAGAGAAATACTATGGCTAGAAATAAATCTCTCCTCGGTCAGAGCTTCATTTTTAAACCTGAGGTAATTGATGACATACATATCAAAGCAGAATTGGGACGCTACCGGATGCGTGGAATGTCGCTGTTCAAAAAAATTCCTACCTGGGATGACTTGACCTTCCTGCCGGGAACGTTGACACGTTTCGTAATTGAAGGTTACAGGGAAAAATGTCTGACCAAAACAATTATCGGTCCCAGAGCAAAGCGTCCGTTGGTTTTGGACATTCCAGTTTATATCACCGGCATGAGCTTTGGCGCACTTAGTTATGAGGCCAAAACCGCGCTGGCTCGTGGTGCAACAATGGCAGGTACTGCGACTTGTTCCGGAGAAGGTGGAATGATTCCGGATGAACGACGTTATTCATCCAAGTGGCTTTATCAGTGTATTCAGTCACGTTACGGTTTTAATCCGCATCATCTGCGTCTTGCTGATTGTGTTGAATTTTTTATTGGACAAGGCTGTAAAGTTGGTTTGGGTGGACACTTGATGGGGCAAAAAGTTACTGATCAGGTTGCAGAAATGCGTTCCCTGCCTGCTGGTATTGATCAGCGCTCTCCCGCAAGACATCCTGACTGGCTCGGTCCTGATGATTTGTCATTAAAAATCAAGGAAATCAGGGAAGCAACCGATAGTCAAATTCCGATCCAGCTCAAACTTGGTTCTGCACGGGTCTATGATGATGTGCGTATGGCACTCAAAACAAATCCGGACAGTATCTACATCGACGGTATGGAGGGTTCCACTGGAGCCGGACCACACCTTGCGACTGAAGAAACTGGTGTTCCAGGAATTGCGGCCATTCGTCAAGCTCGTAAGGCTTTTGATGATTTGGGTTTGTCCGGAGAAATTTCACTGGTTTATGCCGGTGGAATTAGAAACGGTGCGGATGTAGCAAAAGCATTGGCTTTGGGTGCGGATGCAGTGGCAATTGGACATTCAGCAATGATGGCTTTGAACTGTAACAAAGACACTCCGGAAGCAGATTATCAAAAAGAGATGGGTGTGGATGCAGGTTACTGCTACCATTGCCATACTGGTCGTTGCCCCGTTGGTGTAGCAACTCAAGATCCGGAACTGCGTAAACGACTTGATCCTGACAAAGCGGCGGAGCGTGTATACAACTTTCTACACTGCTTGACCATCGAAGCCCAAATGTTCGCACGTGCCTGCGGAAAAACGGACGTCCATTCTCTGGAACCGGAAGATCTTGCTGCACTGACAATGGAGGCTTCGGCTTTGGCCCAAGTACCATTGGCTGGTTCACAACACACGGTGGGACGTCCCGACATGACACGTTATTGATAATTTTTCATCACAATTTGAACTGATATAAATGTAAATTATCAATTCTTTTTGCATAAAAGTTTAAGTTTGAACTCCTTAACATGAGGTAAACAATGAGTACAAAAATAGAACTGGTTCCTGAAGATTTAGGAACTGACAGGGAGAAAGAGATAGGCCAGCACATCGGCTACCGCTATGATGTGAACCTTGTTCCTGATTATGACAGACTCACTCCTTTCCTTAAAAAGTATCTTGAGGTTATGGATTGGAAAGACCTCAACTGGCTGGAGGACATCCACTTGGGTTACGAGGAAGATCGAGCCGCAGTTTTTGATAGAAATATCAACGGTTGGGTAACAGTTCCGGAAGATATGGAACTGCCTGATAACCAGCAGGATCGTGACATGATTGCACGTGAACTGTTGATCAAATTCCAGATGTCAAAGCGCCATCCGATGGTAGTTTTAAGAGACAACTACGGTAAATTCTGAAATAAGCAGGGATGTTTTACCGGACTGCCGAATGAGTGATTGTATTGGAAGAAGAAAAAGAAGATATTTTCCGGATAGTTGTACAACCTTATGCGGCAAGTTTTGATTGCGGATCAAATGAAACCCTACTTCATGGATCCCGCAGATGTGGTTTGACGCTCTTCAATAATTGCCAACAGGGAGAGTGTGGAAAATGCAAAGTCCGTATCCGGGAAGGCCGGGTACGGCTTGGTAGTTTCATGCCTTCAGCCCTCAATTTTGATGACCTCCGTGCAGACTATACTCTTGCCTGCCGCTCCTACCCTTTGTCTAATCTGGAAATAATCGCTGAACTTAGTGGCTGGCCTGAAGAAAGGCACTACTCCCGTCTCCATGAGGATTTCAGCAGTATCGACTGAATCAATACAGTTTAATTACTAGCAGGAATATTATTCAGAACTGTGAGGGTTCCGCACTTGCCGCAGACCAATCAGGTTCAAAACTTAGAACCCTGACTTCCGGAGAAAGATAAGGATTAAAAAGGAAGTTATGCCAGTAAGTAAAATCAAAGTCCTCTCCTTCTTTTGACATCTCACCAACACTACACGGTAATTTGAAGCTCTGTTGCTGGTAATTGAATTCCAGTGTGCAACTTCCATTTTTTAACAGAGTATCTCCAGTTGCAGACTCTTTGGGAAAGAGTCCGGTCATCACACCATTAAAATCCTCAATATGTTGATAGAATGCAGAAGAGAGCCACTCAATTGCTTTTTTGTATCTTTCCTGCGGATCATGAGTTTTTTGTGACCAAAAACGGAATTGCTGGATACTTTCATGAGGCTCAAGCGGAAGAAGTAAAAGTGTCAGTCCAGCAGCCACTTCGATACCACTTTCCAAACTTGCACGGGGACACATTCCTGGTGTCGGCCGCCCATCATTGTTTCGCATCGCATACTCCCGCACACGACATTGCCAGCCTAAAAAATGATCCTGTAACGGATGGCGTTCATTTCTCTGCATAGAGTCTCTTGCAACTATTATCATCCATAAAACTGGTACAGCGTCATATTCATATTGTTAGGATAAAACGTTTCATGAGTGGAGTCGCAGCATAAACGCCTGAATGAAAATTCGATTAACTCCACGGAAATGGACTATTTGAGACTGGATGTAACTTACCCTGCTCAAAACGCTTAAAACTAAATGGTTCCAACAGTTTGCTTTTTTCACCCACAATATGCTCAGCAACAAGTTTACCAACTCCGAGCATCTTGTAACCATGGTTTGAATCTGCAATCACATAACAGTTTTCATGATACTCATCAAAAACCGGAAAACTGTCCGGAGCCAGTGCTCCCAAACCTCCTGAAGGTTCACCGCGGTAAAGATGCCTCGTATCTTCAAAACGTCTCTGGCAGAAAGCTAAGGCTGCGCACCACATGTCAACAAAGTCTTTGCCGACTACAAAGTCCGGAGACTCAGTTCCATAAGGATCAAGACTGAAATCATCACCTGTTGTGTCAACATTATAAGGCGCCGCTCCGCCCTGTACACCGTCAAAGCTAAAATCCGGTTTATAATAAATACCCCACATTTTGTCAGTGATCAAACGTCCGTCAATGTCCGAGTAGAGTGGTGCGTCTGTATCAACGTGAATCACCGGCGGACTCCCCCCATCATTGGTTTTAAGCATATTGGGATCAACACCAAGAGTGCCTTCCTGCAAACAGTAATAACGCCACATTTCTACATTTTCATGAACTGTATCACCATCCTTAACTTTGATAGTCTTGGGCAGGTCCAACATATCCCAGAAGGTATTTATCCATGGTCCAACTCCAACCACTAAATAATCGGTCTTGATCGTTCCGCGATTTGTGACTATTGCTGAAATGGCTTTTCCGGAATATTCAACACCTGTGACTTCGACATTTCCTGTAATAGTAACACCTTCACTTTCAGCCTTTGCCGCAAGTCCCTGCATGCATTTCATATTATTGGAAAAACCTCCCTTTTTTTCATGCAAAACGGACGTTATGCCCTTTGCCTGCCAGTCGTCGAATATGCCCCGCATATAAGCCATTGAATCCGCACTTCCCTCAATAAATTCTGAAGGGTAGCCAATGGCCTGCTGCTGCTCATAGATTGTGGCAATATCTGCATGCATCACTTCCGGGCTGATTTGCAT
>Ga0233428_1001398_pt1 | contig 25794 bp, 23 predicted proteins | sample SI_118_April2016_4_FD_179890 | JGI IMG/M metagenome (GOLD analysis project Ga0233428, IMG submission 179890) | Seawater microbial communities from Saanich Inlet, British Columbia, Canada - SI_118_April2016_120_MG | ecosystem: Environmental > Aquatic > Marine > Inlet | place: Canada: British... | reverse complement strand
CTGGCCAGATTGTCATCGGCCATCTGCTCCGGATCGAAGCGCTCGAGGATGAGATCCTCAAGTTGACTCGCAATCTGCGCATGGGCGGGGTCATCGATGAGATTCATCCACTCTTTCGGGTCTGTTGCCAGATCAAACAACTGCGGACCATAACCGTGGATGTACGTGAATTTGAAGCTACCCTGGCGAGCCATGATGCAGGGCATACCCACCGCTTCGTGCGCTTGCGAAAAGACCACGCGCTCAGGGTCTTCACCACGCTCCAACAGGGGCAGCAGACTAGCACCATCGTGGGCGAGGGAGTCTGTGCAGCCGGCCAGATCGTTGAACGTCGGCAGTAGATCCAGCAACGACACGGGTGTTTGCACTTCGGTGCCCGCCTTCCAGCCATCGGGAAAACGGATGATCAGTGGCACACGACACGACCATTCGTAGAAGCAGCGTTTCTGTACCATCTCACGCTCACAGAGCATATCGCCATGATCAGAGGCAAAGACGACGATCGTATTTTCTGCCAGGCCCGTCTCTTCTAACGTCCTGAGTAGCCCTCCCACCTTGTCGTCCATGTAGGTCGTTACGCCATAATAGCCGCGGCGCACCCGTCGCTGGCTCTCCGGGTTACGCAGATCATTGCGTGTCACACCGTGATAGGCATTGAGATTGAGATCCATCTGCGAGCGGCTTTCCTCGAAGCCGGGCGGGAATTCTGCCACATCAATCTCAGCTCCCTCATACAGATCCCAGTAGTGCTGCGGCGCCCAGAATGGCTCGTGCGGATGGTGATAGGAGGCCACCAGGAGAAAGGGATCCTCCCTCTTGCTCTCCCCTTGTGCTCGCAGATACTCCACGGCGCGAAAGTGGGTCTCCTCGTCGTAGCTGAGGGCGTTGTGCCACGTGTCGATCTTGATCCCGTCACCGATATAGGATTCGGAATTATAGCGCCGCCGTTGGGCCATCACCTCTTCTGGATTGGCCCCCTTCGCCTCCTTGATCGCGATCCATTCGGGATAGATACCGAAATCGGAGCCATAGATATCCGTCGTCAACCGGCGTCGAAATCCATGCAGTTGGTCGGGGCCGACGAAGTGCATCTTGCCGGAAAGCGCTGTGTCATAGCCAGCTGCGGCCAGATAGGTGGCGAAGGTTGGCTGATCGCACACCAGGGGCGAGCTATTGTCCCACGCACCAATCTCCGAAGCATGTCTTCCTGACATGATGCATGCCCGACCTGGCGCACACAGCGGGAATGGTGTGTAGGCGCTGTCAAAACGCACACCGGATTCTGCCAGACCTTGTAGGTGTGGCGTACGCACCACGGCGTGACCGTAGGCGGAGGTGAGTTCCGCCACCATCTGATCAGAGACGATGAACAGGATGTTGGGACGAGTGGCCATCTTCATGTACTCGCAGTTTGAGTCGCCGGGGAACGATGCACAACTACACTCATTGCGCCATTTCAGGCCAGATCTACCTTGGTGTTAACTCGAAAGGACGCCGATCGTGCACTCGATTCTGATCTGGTTCGCCCGTTTCTTCTGTCTCATCGCCATCGTCGTCTTCTATGGGCACTTCGAGATACAAAGTCCGTGGTGGGAATTTCTCTTCCTGGAACCTGTCGATGGTATCGTCGAGTCGACGTCGAAGCGGCAGACTCAGCAGTGGCATTCGCAGCGAGATCGGTTCGAGATCGGTGTCTCCTATCGATATGAAGTGAAGGACGTCGTTTTCAGGGGAGTCCATCGCTCCTTCGATCTCAAGGACGGATTCGACCACCTCGCCCCCGGTGACAGCATCAACGCCTACATCGACGTGGACACGCCGCAGTTCGGGCGGCTACGACCTGCTTGGAAATGGTCAAATCTCGTATCTCTCGGATACGCCTTCATGGTCTTGGTCCCGGCCATGTTTCTGGCAGCCAGCTTCGAACGTGCGCGCCGCGTCCTGGCATTTGTGTCGCACAGTGAGGGTGTCCCCTGGCGATGGGGCGTGCGCACTTTCGGCTTGTTCTTCCTGCTCACCGCACTAAGCGTCCGCGGTGAGCAAGTCCGTGCCCTGCTGGCGATGCAACGCGTCGAAGCGAAGGTGACAGATCGACAGCGACAGATCGTAAGCAACCACCTCGCCTTCACGACCATTTCTTATACGTACGAAGTGGACGGTACCACATATGATGCCGCCTTCCGCACCAACGATCACGGCTCGACCGTGTACACCGCCCATCCCAGCGACATGACGATCGGTGCCTACGTCGATGGTGATGACCACCGCATTTCTGTGGTCCACATCGACACCGGTGCCGCGATCCTCAGTTGCATTCTGCTGGCGATTGGAACACTGATCGTCTTGCTCAGCTACCCTCTCGGATGGCGTCTGGTGGGGATGGTGATTCAGCGGGTGCTTGATCGGCGCATTGCCTCAGAACAAGGTCAGGCCCCGCCGGAATAGCCCGATCCCACAGCCTCCTCCAGAAACATCCGCAGCGAGCGCATCTGGTCTTCGCCGAGGCGCTGCCCGATGAGGGCAATGCCGAAGGCACTGAGAGTCAGGATCAGGGGAATCGGTGTGAGCCAGAGTCCGAAGGGCTTGATCCCCAGCGACCACTGTGACAGACCAAAAAGCAGCGCAATGAGGCTGATGAAGATGGCGAAGATGTGAAAGCAGGCAAAACCGGTCCACACGGATGGTCGGGGACCGAAAAGTCCCCGGACCAGCGTGCCACCGTCTTCTTGCGGATGCAGTTGCAGCGTCAGTTCAGGAGACCAGAAGTGTTGCGCTTCCGGCAACACGCGCAACACCGCGAAGTCTCTCAGCACCTTGCCGGCAACAGGTGCATCTGGCGCCTCCATGGCGGCGCGTAGACGCTCCGTGACGTCCTCCATGGCGAAGTTTGCGATGAATCGAAAGCGTGGGCGAAGACGGAACAGGGGCATGTGGACGGAGTCAACCTTCGGTGGTTGCGTGTGATGAAAACCACGATAGGATGCGAAGAATAGCCCCACCGTCACGCACGACCAACCCGCCTGGGCGCGTTGGCAGCACTCGATAGATAACGTCTACCACTGCAGACGCATGCTTCGGAATCGACGCAGCCCCCTATTGACTCGACACTGCTTCCTCAGCCGACGCGAGACGTCGGGCCCTGTCAGCAAGTGTGCGCGCCTGGTCGTATCGGGAGCAGGACGTTCGCACGATGTTACTCAGCCGCAGCGCTTCCGTAAATTCACCACGATCGAAGGACACCACCGCCATCTCATAGAAGGCGGCTCCGACCAAATCGCGGGCTCCGGTGTAGTTGGCATCGTCCTCATCGACCCGTCTTAGATAACTGATCGAGATCCTCCATTGTCCAGCCTCGAAGGCGTCGACGCCTGCATTGTATACGCTCTGCCGGATCCGATCCTGGGCGTCGCGATAGTAGAGGTGAAATGGATCGACCCGTTCGAATCGAGAGATCGCCGTCGGCCAGTCTCTCTCTTCGAAGGCCTGCATACCTGCATCGTATGGATCCTCGCAGGCAACCAGGACCAGTGCCGCCAGTGCGGCACATAGCAATCGCTTTCCGCCCATCATCCTCTACCTTCCCCTTCGGTCCTCAGTTTGAACTAGCAGAGTTCACTGGCGCCACGCCACTGCGACCTCAGGTGGATGCGAGCCTTGCGTCTCATGTCTTGCTTGCCAGACCAGTTGCCCTCGGTCATTCCCTGTCCGAAGTTGGGCCCCGCTGGACAGGAACCTTTCGTTGTCTCCACACACCCGACTTGGAGCCAAGCCCGTGAGTCGTCCCCGCGTCGCCGCCATAGTAACAGCCTACTACCCCCATTCTCACGCAGACGTCATCCTCACGAAGCTGCTGAAGGGGATCCCTGCCGATGATGGCATGCGCACACCACGTCTTGAAATCGTATCCATGTATCTCGATCAGGTGCACGAGAAGGACATGGGCATCGACATGGCGGCAAGTTGCGATGTCCCGATGTATCCAAGCATCGTGCAGGCGCTGACCCTGGGCGGTCAGGAACTGGCAGTGGATGGTGTGATCATCATCGCCGAGCATGGTGACTATGCGTGGAACGAGAAGGAGCAACATCTGTATCCACGTCGCTACTTCTTCGAACAGGTCGCCGGAGTTTTCGCCACGGCAGGTCGATCGGTGCCTGTGTTCAGCGACAAACACATGTCCTGGAGCTGGGATCAGGCGAAGTGGATGTACGATCGAGCGCGAGCTCTGGAGGTACCGTTGATGGTGGGTTCATCGGTCTCCACGTGTCATCGTGATCCACCTCTCGAGCTGGATCTGGACACAACCATGTCGGAAGCCTTCGCCCTCGGCTACGGCGGTCTGGACGCCTACGGGTTCCACACGCTGGAAGCCCTGCAATGTATGGTGGAACGCCGTGCTGGCGGGGAGACCGGGATCGTCGCCGTCCAGTGTCTGGAAGGTGCGGACGTGTGGAAGGCGCGCGAGCGGGGCGACTGGTCGTGGGACTTGGCGACTGCCGCAGCGGAGGTGATGGAGGTGGGCAAAGCACAGCGTATGGAGACGGAGTGCATTGAGGACGCGGCGTTGTTTCTGCTCGAGTATCGCGATGGGCTCAAGGCGGCAGCGTTGCTCGCCAATGGCTACAAGGGTAGCCAGCAGGGCTGGTCCTTCGCGGGCCGCTGTGGCGACCAGATAAGGGCAACATACTACGTGATGGGCGGTGATCCATATCCGCACTTCACGTATCAATGCCTGAACATCGAGCGACTCATGCTGGATGGATCCGAACCCTATCCACCCGAACGTACGCTGCTGACGGGAGGTGCCCTTGAGGCGCTGCTCGACTCACGTCATCGTGGTCACACACGGATTGAGACGCCGCATCTGGATGTCACGTACCGGTCATATGAGACGCCCCCCGAACGCCCCAGCGGCACCCGGCCGACCGGTGCCGCTGCGATCCCACTGCACGGTGTGGACAATCCGGTCTGGGCGAAATAGAGCGCATAGCTGACAATGCGAACCAATTTTGAGTGACTCCGTATCCTCACGTAACGCCGCTTTCCTTTTGCTGCTCGCGTCATTGTGGGCATGCGGTAGCGACTCACCAGTAGGGCAACTGGCCGATGTTGTCATCCCCCCTGCGACCTCCAGTCGTCCAAATATCCTGCTCATCATTGCCGATGATCTGGGCCTGGATGCAGCCCCGGGCTATGGCGACGGTATCAAACCCCACATGCCCGTGCTGCAATCACTGCAGTCCGAGGGGCTGACCTTCGACAATGCTTGGGCCTATCCAGTTTGCTCACCGACGCGCTCCTCCATTCTGACGGGACGTCATGGTTTTCGCACAGGTGTGCTCTCAGCTGTGCCGCCGGAAAATGCCATTCCAATGGGGGAAACCTCGCTGCATGCACTGCTCGCAGCTCGGGCCAGCTACAACTCAGCGCTCATCGGCAAATGGCATCTGTCTGGTAGCAGCAACGGTGACGCCGACAGTCCCGCCCGCCTGGGCATCGACCACTATGCGGGATTACTCACCGGTTCGCACCAGAGTTACCACACCGTTCGCCTGACGCAGAATGGCGTTGGTTCCACCGTCAATCAGTACGCGACGACCCTGTTCACCGACCTCGCCCTCAGCTGGCTGGAAGATCAGGCGTCTCCCTGGTTCCTCTGGCTGGCGTACACGGCGCCACATGCGCCGTTCCACCTCCCTCCTGACTCGTTGCACTACAGCCAGGGCCTCAGCGACGATCCGGCCGCTATCGATGCGGATCCACTGTCCTACTACCTTGCCATGCTGGAAGCGATGGACACCGAAATGGGCCGCATCCTTGATGCCGTGGATCGACAGAACACGATCGTGATTTTCATCGGCGACAATGGCCCTCCCACAGCGGTCGCACAGTTGCCCTACAGACCAAGACGGGTAAAAGGCACCGTCTATCAGGGCGGCTTGCAGGTGCCGCTGGTGGTGTCAGGCGCCGGCGTGGATCGTGCCGGGCAACGAGAGGCCGCACTGGTTTCTTCCGTCGACCTGTTTGCCACGATTGCTGAACTGGCAGGCACAGAAGGTCAGGATTCGCATGACAGTCAGAGCTTCGTCGGTTTGCTCGGCGATGCCTCCGCCCCTGCACGAACGCATGTGTATGCTCAGATCGGCGGCGATGCCCCAGCCTTCGCGATTCGCGACTCTACGTACAAGTTGATTGATTTCGGCGGCGGCAGCCGGCAGCTCTTCAACCTGGCACTGGATCCCTACGAACGCAGTGATCTGCTCGCCGACGATCTCGATTCGGAAGCGGCAGCGGCATTGGTCAGTTTGGAGGAAACAGCTCTGTTTCTCAGGACACCCTGAGCGGTAGGAAAGGGACACCCATGTCAGACAACATTTCGTATTCGATCATCGACACCGCGCCGGCAAACCACATCTACACGGGGGGCCTGCTCTGCAATCTGCTGAACCCGGTGTCCGACCGGTTGCCCGACTACATCTGCGGCGAGCAGACGTGGGACGGAGCGACGCATACGCTCAACTGGTATCACTGGAATGGCACGAAATGGGTACGCACCCACCTATCCACGGAAAGTGGCATCGCCGTCGGCATGGATTCAGCAGACCTGACGGGCAATGGCACGACGGACATCGTGACTGCCGACTGGCCCCTGGGACCACAGGCGGGCAGTGACGGACATGTCTACTGGTTCGAGCAACCTGATAAGCCGCTTGAGGAACCCTGGCCACGCCACGTGTTGGCTACCGGCTGGGGTAAAGCACATGATCTCCACATCGGCGACATTCGTGGCGCCGGGTGCGCCGATGTGCTGGTGCGGCTCAAGGATGAACGAATCTCCTGGTATTCGATGCCCGAAAATCCACGCGATCCGTGGTGCGAGTCGCAGGTCGCAGAAGTGCAAGCGGGAGATGGTACCGCCCTCTACGACGTCACCGGAGATGGTCTACTGGATATTGTGACCGGAACGGGATACTACGAGCGTCGAGACAAGGATGGAAGAGACTGGAACTTCCATCCCTTCCAGGCTACGCAGGAACTGGAAGTTGATGTGGAGACGAGAGTGGTCGTCGGCGACTTGCTCGGGGATGGCTCAGTCTGTGTCGTGTTGAGCGAATCAGAAGTGCTCACCCATGCCCGCCTGTTGCTGCTGCACTCGAGGGATGGTGGTCGCACCTGGGATTGCCACACGCTGATCGATCGCGAGCGCAATCTGGGCGCATTGCATTCTCTGCAGCTGCTCGATGCCAACGGCGACGGGAGGCTCGACATCTTCGCTGCGGAGATGGAACTCTACATGGAGGATCTCGAAATCGAGCGCCGGCCTACGTGGCGGTTGTTTCGTAATGATGGCCAACTCCGATTCACCGAACGCACAGTGCTGGATGCCAACCTGGGCGCCCACCAGGGGCGTGCCGGCCGAATCACAGGGGGCGACGATGTTGAGTTCATCGCCAAGAACTGGAAGGCGAATTCGGCCAATGCCTGTGATGGAACCAATCACGTCGTGCACGTGGTGCATCGACTGGGGAGCAGATGATGGCTGTGGAAGTTGTGCAACTGACAGGGTTGGACTGGGAGGAGGGCCTGGCATTTCTCAACGAAGTGTTCGGTGAACACGGCGAGCACAACTTTGCCACGCTGCTGCCGTCGATCTATCAGCCGACAGAGGATCTCATGGCCTGTAACCACGCCGTGCGTGAAGACGGCAGGATCCGCGCAGTGGTCGGCCTGTTTCCGATGGACTGGCAGGTTGGGGATGTCATGCTGAAGGTGGGTGGAATCGGTGGTGTATCGACGCACCTTTCGGTGCGCGGTAAAGGCTACATGAAGGTGCTGATGAACCACTGCGTTGAGAAGATGCAGGTACAGGGATATCACCTTTCATGGCTGGGTGGCCAGCGTCAGCGCTATGGGTATTTCGGCTACGAGAAGTGTGGCCAGCAACTGAGCGTCAGCCTTACATCGGCGAATGTACGCCATGTTTTCGGCGACCTGGCCTCTCTGCGCTTCGAGCCCATCGAGGACGACGACAAGGCAACCATCGACACAGCCCGTCACCTGCACGACGCCCAACTCGTCCACTGTCTGCGAGGTGACAGCGATGTATTTCCGCGATTCCTCGCCAACTGGTACCACCGTCCGTACGTCGCATTGGATGCCGCAGACAAGATGGTGGGTTACCTGGTCGCCGATGAGAGTGGTGGCAACGTCCTGGAATTGCTCGGCCGCGACGCGGATACGGCGGTGGATATGGCGCGCTCGTGGGTGCAATCACGCGAAGACAATGGTGCCAGCTTTGACATTCCGGCGACGCAGTTCGAGCTGCTGCAGAAGATGTCGGCCCTCGGCGAAGGTGTCAGCGTCGGATCTTCGGGCAACTGGCAGATCTACGACTGGCAGGCAACACTGGATGCCCTGCTACAGGTCCGTGCTGCAGGGGGTGGATTGGCCGATGGGGACGTTGTCGTCGGTATCCAGGGATACGGCAACCTGCGCCTGCAGGTCGAGGGTCCACAGATCAGTTGTGTGAAGGTCGACGACCCGGCGGCAGTAACATGGGATCCCAGCATCGCCATGCGCGTGTTTTTCGGACCGCTGCCACCTGCGGCAGTGACGACGGTGCCCGCAACTGCGGCAACCCTGTTGGCTTGGTGCCCCCTGCCACTGGGATGGCCGCGCCAGGACGGGGTATAGCGTGTGACCGAGTCGGCGTGAAACGACTGCCCCACTCGAGAAGAAGAAGCTGGAGATTCGTGCCGGACTGTACAGCTCAACTACGCCACTAGTGTCGCATACGGAAGTCGTTTTGACCGGAGCGATCTGCGCCACGCATCAGATAGACTGTGCGCTCTGACATACTCAGTGGCCCATCATGTGACGTGCGAGGCGTGATGTCATGACGATAAACGGAGGTCGTCGGCATGAAGCGCAGGGTCATGCCACGGCGCGAGTGCTCCGAGTGATTGGGCTCAGACCCGTGATATAGAAATACGTCGTGCAGTGACACCTGCCCCGATTCAAGAACGATGTCTTCAGCATCTGCCGCATCGAACTGACTCGGATCCAACTCAAGACTGAGTGCCAACCCCTCTGCGTCGTTCTGATTGTGCCTGGCCAGCTTCTTTGTGCGATGGGATCCGGGGATGACCTGTAAGCAACCATTTTCGCGTGTCGCCGCATCGATGGCAATCCACACGGTGCACGTCGCCAGTGGCTCGATGGGCCAGTATTCTCCATCCTGATGCCATGGAGTCTTGGTTCCGACTCTGGCAGGTTTGGCAAAGAAGCTGGAATTCCACAGGGCGACATCCTCACCGATGACCTGACAGACCATGTCCAGTATCTCCGGCATCCGGGCGACGGTCAGATACCAGGTGTCATAGGCAAGCAGAGCTGAGCAGTAGTCACTAAACTGCGAGTGTTGATCAACCAGTCTGCTGTGAGCCTGGCTGATAGCCTCAATCACGTGCGTGGGCAATCGAAAGTCGGGGGTAACATAACCGTCGCGTTCATAGTGCCTGATTTCATCGTCCGTCAGCATGCGGTCCCCTACCAGTGAACAGGAATGGAATGGATAACAGAGAAAATATTGAGTGGTGTGACATCTGGGTTCGTGATGCCGACAAGTCGGACTGCAAGAGAGTACTACTCATGGGCGATTCGATCACGCGCTCCTACTACCCTGCGGTTGAAGAGCAGATAACACCTCTTGCCGCATGTGCCCGCGTGATGACATCGAAATGTGTCAGTGATTCGACCTTCACGAAAGAGCTACGTCTGGTGCTGGACGATTACTCTTTCAACGTCATCCATTTCAACAATGGTCTGCATGGCTGGGATTATTCGGAAGACGAGTATGCACAAGGTCTTGCAGATCTCATTCAGTTCTTCCAGGATGAGTCACCACACAGCCGACTCATCTGGGCAACGACAACCCCAATGAGAGAAAAGGGAAATCTGGGGGCGCTCGATGCCAAGACCGAGCGGGTCAAAGTGCGCAACGCCGCAGCGGTGGCACTGTGCGAGAATAACAACATTGTCACCAACGATCTGTTCGCCCTGACGATTCATCGACCGGAGCTCTTTTCAGAGGACGCGGTCCATTTCAACCCAGAGGGGAAGTCGACTCTGGCCGAACAGGTAACCAGGACGATTCGAGCCCACATATAGTAGAGCTAGTAGAACAGCTGCGGTGGCTCACCCGTATTCACATCCAGTGTGGGTCCGTCGGGCTCGACACCATCCTCGATCAGCACATCCCAATAAGGGTCCCGTGCCTCTCGCAGCATCTCTACAAGACGATCGCGCAGCGCCGCACACTGCTGTGGCTGCGTGGCGGCCAGGTTGGTCTGCTCGAAGGGGTCCTCGTGCAGATCGTACATCCGCTCGGAGCGATCCTCCAGAAAAGCATACTTCCATCGGTCATTCACCAGACCGCGCCAGTCGGGCATACCAAGATTCCACCGCGGCGATCCCTGCATTTCCAGCAACACATCTGTGGGCGGTGAGAACTCGCCGCTGCCGGCAATCGCAGGCGTAAAGTCACGCCCCTGGCTCCAACGTGGCGCCTCTGCCCCTACCAATCCCAATGTTGTCGACAGCAGGTCGACGAGACTGAACATCCCGTCATCGATCAGCCCCCGAGCCTGGATATGGCCAGGGCGATGGAAGATCGCCGGAATCCGCACGGACTCCTCGTGGCAATGTTCCTTGGTATTGAATCGTCCATGACTACCCATGTAGTCACCATGGTCGGAGAAGTAGACGGTGAGGGTATCCTCGAAACCGGCCGTGGCGCCGATGGTCTCCATCAGGCGGCCGATATTCCAATCGAGGTTCTCGATCATGGCGTAGTAGGTGGCAAGATGCTCTCGCATCTCCCCATCGCCAGCAAAATTCTCGCGCACTTCGAGTTCCCCCGCGTCGAAGCGCTTCCAGCGATCCGGTACAATGAGCGGGAAATGCGGTGGAGTCACTGACAGCACCAGAAACAGCGGCTCGTTGCCGTCATAATTCTGCAGATACTCGATCGCCTTGTCCGTCAGAGCGTCTGACTCGTACCCCTCCAGAGGTGTCGGATCAATGTTGTCACCCTCGTAGATCGAGCTGCTGAAATGCTGGTTCAGATTTTCGAAACCGAACCAATCCTGAAAACCGGCCCGATGTGACTCGGGTGTACGGTTGCGTGACCCACCATCGAAACGACCCGTTTTATCATCGCGCACCGATGGCGGCACCTGATTGCGAACAATGCCGCAGTGCCACTTGCCGAAGTAGGCCGTCCGATAACCCAACTTGCGAAGTTGTGTCGCCGTACTCGGCGATGTCGGTTTGAAGACATCAAAAAGGCCCTGCACAGCACCCGCATGGGCGTGACGACCCGTGAAGATCGTACCACGTGATGGCGTGCAGATGGGACAATTCGCATAGGCGCGGTCAAAGCTCACTCCCTCCGCCGCGAGTCGGTCCATCCAGGGCGTCTGAACATTCGGATCGCCTGTGTGGCCCATCGCCTGACCACGATGTTCATCAGAGAGGATGTAGAGGATGTGAGGTCTCTTTGCCATGCTACGGCAGCCTCAACTGCTCACGATGCACCTCGTGTCCAGCATCGTTCAGTTGCCAGTACGGCAGCCGCACGGATGCGAGCAGTTCGGCACTGCTGCCGTCATTGTCCTGCCATCGCAGGATTCGACGCGGATAGACAGTATCCACCCACATGGTCACTTCTCTCGACGGATAGCTCCATGTCCATGGGATGGCCGAATAAGTAACGCCGTCTATGTGCACGGCCTCTGCCGTCCCCTTCGCGATCGTCGCGGTAACAAGATCACGCGCCTTGTGGCGCATACGGAACTGCCACAACGACGGCAACATAGTCACTTCACGTATCTCGCCTGTCGCCATGAATGCCCCCTTGAGTTCTCTCAGTTCAATGGGCAGGTGGTCTTCGCTGACGAAATTCGCAGGGCGTTTGAACTCCCACTCCTGCTTACCCTCGCGTTCGAAATAGCTGTTTAGATCTCCGGAGATCGCGTCGTCCTGCAGCTTGACCTCCTCGAACACGTGACCGCACCACTCCTGTGCACTGAGTGTGATCTTGCGAGCCTCGAAGGGTCTTGCTGGTTCGGATGGGCCACCCTCGACGGCACTGAAGACACTCGTCATCACCGAATAGGGATAGATACCGGTGAGGAATTTCAGTGTCTTGTTCAGCTTCAGCGTATAGACGCGGTCTTCCTGTGGCTGATCGGACTCCACTTTCACCAGTGTCTGCCGATTGATCTCTTCCGTCACGAAAATGAGCACACTGTGCCCCTCCCGGGCCTCACCATAGCGAGACTGCACCACGCGATAGCTCGAGAGCTCGGCGCGACCGTCTCCCCAGTATTCGTAGAAGTCCTCGGTGTCTGCCGCCAGCGAAGGCACAACACCCGCCAGGACAAGTCCGAGAGCGATATACCCGATCCTGATCATCATAGTCGTCATCTTTCGTGCACGTTCACACACCGAACTGTGGTTGATTGCGATGTTAGCTAGTGCGGATGTTCCCGTCGTTCGATGCGGAGAAACCACATCTCATAGAGAGGAATCACGACACAAAGCAACATGGTCATTCCAAGCAGGGCAGAGTTAATCGGTGCCAGAATGCCGAAACCGGGAGTGCCGTAGCGGATCAACCAGGGCTTGGCCAGATCGAGGCAGATATAGACGAAACAAGAACTGATGACGAAGGTCTTCCATCGCTGACTCCACGCACTCATCAAGAACAGGTGACCCGTCGTCAGGAAGATGATGGGCATGATAAAGAAATGGAAGTGCGTTGTTTCCGTCAGCTCCGTCGCTTGTTTCGGAAACTGCATGTTTTGCTCGTCGCCGGCATAATAGGCAACGGCACCATCATCGTTGAGACGAGTACGTTCGTAGGACATGTAGATGGAAAACGCGGAACCAGCAAGCATGAAAACCAGGAAATACGTCATGATCAACTTGGTATTCAGGTCCATGCGAGCAAGGAGTGATCGATTAGTGAAGTAACGCATGGATTGCCGATGGAGTTGGACCGCAGTCAGCGGCTCGTAGCACGCGACTCGCGATAGACCAACTCGAAGAGGGCCAGTGTCTTGCGCACACCAAAATTGAGGGCACGCACGGACAGTGTGGCTCCGGTGATATTGATAATGTCTTGGTTGATACGGATGGAATCGTCGCTGTCCTTGCCCCGATACTGACGCAGAAATCTTGACCGTCGCACCTGGCCGCCGCGACTCTCGCGATAGACGAGTACCGCGACTTCGTGAATGCTGAGATCCGGCTTGACCCCCACCATGAAGGTGATCGGGCGATACTTGCCCACCTGCTCGGTGACTGCCGTATACCCCAACAGCCGATCCTGTGCATCGCGCGCAATATAAACGGCAAAGGAATCATCTTCAATGCGTCGCCCCAGGCGCTCCCCGACGCCAGCGCGGGCGGTGCTGTCGAGCAGATCAACACGGCGCTCAAAGGCCACGGCATCGGGGAAAATCTGGTCTCTTGCCTGGGTCTCGGTGAGGTAGACTTGTACCGAGCCGATCTGCTCCGCCGTAGGTGTTGCCTGGCCTTGGATGCCGGTTCCAGACAACAAGAGCGCCACTGCGATAAGGATGGACGGATTTCGCACGTTAGCCATGGATTAGAAGATGAACTAAAAGTAGGAAGCGACGGAGAAAATCAATCCATTGCTGTCATCATTCCGATCGTACACCTCGTAATCCAACTTGATCACCGTCTCTTCTTCCGGGCGAAAATTCACCCCTACTGTGTAGCGAGTTTCATCGCCATTTCCCAAATCGATGTGATCATATCTACCGGCGAAAGTGAAGGTCGAATTCGGAAACTGCCGCAAGACACCTGGCAGGAAGTGATAGGCTACCTGACCGTAGAATCCTGAGCGCCCATCCTCTTCAGCTCCATCCACATTGGCCGTGGCGAATTCTCCGCGCAGATCAAGGGGCCCGCGATGGAAATTTCCGTCCACCGCGTAAATCGCCAGCGTATGCTCTCCGGCGTCGTCATAGGCGCCAACGTGAAAGGAGCCTCCGAGATCTACGCCGAGCATGGGTGAATAATTCAGCCGACCGACAAGTGACTTCTCTTCGTTGTTGTCGGCCTTCTGACTGCCGCGCCCCGAGCGCAGGCTGGTTGCGGCCGACTCATTGAACCCGTTTACGAGATAGAGTTCGTAACCCACAAGCGCATTTTCTGATGGATATAAGGTCCCATGGAGACCCATCCCTGACTCAGCCAAGGTCGTTGGGATGATCGCACGGGCCACAAGGGGACGATTTGTCAGATCATTGAGTGGACTGTCGTGCAACAGATTGAATCTTCCAAGGGGAGACAGAATCACACCGGCGCGATACACAATCGACTCGGCGAACTCGATATCGATCGTGGCAAACTCCAACTTCACTTCTCCGTCACTTGTGCCACTGCCTTTGACCAATCCGCCATGTTCGAATTCGATCTCCGCCATCACGTGGATTCGATCACTGACCTGTCCATGGATGAATGGAATAAAGCGGTGCTGATCGAAGGTCTTTTTGGAGTCGGTCCAGAACAGCTCGTGATCTATGTAGCCACCAAGAACAGTCCCTTCGAATCCACCACGCAGATGGGGCTTGTCATTGCTGCCACCTGGGACAGATGAGCGCTGCGCCTCAGCGATGGATGTATTCAGGAGGACACATCCTGAAAACAGGACCACGAACTGTAGATACTTGATCATCTGACGATTAATCCTGTTCTTGTTGGATCATTTATGTTTCACATGCCAAACATTGGAGCTGCAACCTAAACACGACGGTCAAATTGGTCAACAGGAAATCGTGCAACCACTGATAATTTGAGGCTGTTAGCTATTTTGCCCTCAAGCTTGCGCTTTAAGGACACCTTGGTATCTTTAGCCGTACCAACCGTCTGTTTGGATTACCAAACGAAAGATTGAAGGCCACCTTGACAGTGTTGGGTGTAACGATCGGCGAAGCGCAGAAGCACGCAAGTGAACCGACAGAGGCTTGCTTGTCCGATTGGCGTAGGGATTGTGACGCCGTCGTTCTGGAGTTGCCCGGTGGGGACAGACTCTCCGCCCGTTTGCGCGAATTGGGGATTCTGCCCGGAACACTGATTCGTGTATTGCGTACCGGCGCCCATCTGGTCGTGCAGACAGGCGATGCCCGCCTGGCTCTGCGCCGTGAAGATTGCAGCGCTGTTCGTGTTGGCGCCGTACCTGCCGTCGCCTGACGGCAACTAAAGGAAACCAGGACCGGATCGTTGAAGCGCAGTAGCGGCTGAGCTTGTGATGTCTGAACAACTCCCAACATCTGGCCACGCAATTGCGCTCGTCGGCAACCCCAATACGGGGAAGACCACCCTCTTCAACGCACTCACAGGCCTGTCCCAACGCGTCGGCAACTACCCCGGTGTGACGGTGCAGTATTCGGCTGGTCAGGCCCAATTGCCGCAGTCGGGGAAAGCGCAGATCATCGATCTGCCCGGCACATATTCACTGTCTGCCTCCTCACCAGATGAGGCCATCGCCGTCGATGTGCTTCTGGGACAGCAAGAAGGTGCGCCGCCGATCGACCTGGTCGTCGCCATCGCCGACGCCAGCAACCTTCGTCGTCATCTCTACCTGCTTTCTCAGATTCTCGAGACAGGTCATCGTGTTGTTCTCGGCCTCAACATGATGGATCTTGCACAGGACCGTGATATACACGTCGACGTAGACGCTCTGTCGTCGCGACTTGGAATACCGATCGTCCCCCTCACATCACACCGTGGAACAGGGATCGACGATCTCATCCATGCCATCGATGCCGCTCTGCAGCGCGATCGTCCAGAACCGACTCAGACACATCTGCCGAAGGGATTGATCGCAGCAGCTGGTGAGCTTTGCAGGGGCGACGACGCGTCCTTCAACAGTTCCGTTGAAGCCTTGCGTGTCCTCGTCGACGTCGACGGCCATCTCGAGCGGCGAGCCATCGCGACAGAAGGCCAACCGCTTCGCCTTCGTATCGCCGAACTGCGCGAAACAATCCACGCCGACGGACCTCTGTCCTCCGTCGAGAGTGAGGCTCGCTACGCGTGGATTGCAGAAATCGTCGCTGATACATTGCGGGGAGATGAGACACTGCGTCCCCGACACTCCGATCGAATCGATCGTGTCCTGACGCACCGCATCGCCGGACTGGCCGTGTTTCTCCTGATCAGCGCCGCCACCTTTCAGGGCATCTTCACCTGGTCCGCACCTCTGATGGACGCCATTGACCGACTCTTCGGCCAACTTGGCGACAGTGTCGGCAGTCTGATCAGTGAAGGACCGCTACAGAGTCTCGTTGTGGATGGAGTGATTGCCGGTGTGGGTGGTGTCCTCATTTTTCTGCCACAGATCGCCATCCTCTTTCTCATCATCTCCCTCCTCGAGGACTGTGGTTACATGGCTCGAGCCGCAATGATGATGGACCGCTTGCTGCGTTTCTGTGGATTGTCCGGACGGTCCTTTATTCCCATGCTCTCGAGTTTTGCCTGCGCCGTGCCGGGTATCCTGGCGGCTCGGGCGATCTCCGACCGGCGCGATCGCTATGTAACGATCCTTGTGGCGCCTCTGATGAGTTGCTCCGCGCGGCTACCTGTGTATGTGTTGTTTATCGCTGCCTTTATACCCGACCGACCGGTTCTGGGTAGTTGGCTCGGATTGCAGGGGCTGACCCTGTTGGCGATGTATGGTGTGGGTGCGGGTGTTGCCATACCGGTCGCGATGCTCCTGCGCCGAACCTTGCTTCGTGGCGAGTCGACGCCCTTCCTCATCGAGCTGCCATCGTACAAATGGCCCGTGCCCAAGGTCGTACTCATGCGGGTCTATCTGAATAGTCGGGAATTCGTCGTTCGCGCCGGCAGTATCATTCTTGCCGCCACAATCATCATGTGGGCCCTCGCCTACTACCCGCATTCTGTCGAGATCACGGATGAATTCGACAAACGGCGTCAGACAGCCGAACGGTTTCCCGATCAAACACGTGTCGACATCCTCAGGGCAATCGATCACGCCGAATCCACGGCTCTGCTAGAGGCCTCTTACCTGGGTCAGGCGGGGCATTTCATTGAACCGGTCGTGCGTCCTCTTGGCTGGGACTGGCAGTTGGGCATGGCTGCCCTCGCCTCCTTTCCCGCGCGAGAGTTGATTATTTCCACCCTCGGCACGATCTACAGCCTGGGAGGGGATACGGACGAAACATCGCAGGATCTGCGATCTGCTCTGCGAACGTCACCTGGTGCCGATGGTGAACCCGTTGATACGCCCGTTGCCCTGTCGGTGATGGTCTTTTTCGCTCTCTGCGCACAGTGTACTTCGACCCTGGCTGTTATCCGGCGAGAAATGGGCTCCTGGGGCTGGGTCGGACTCTCATTCGGCTATATGACGGCACTGGCATACATCGGCGCCTTCATCGTCTATCAAACGGCCGAGTACATGGGATGGGGCGCAGGAGGGCTCGGATGACTTCCATCGACTGGCAGACTCTGGCCGTCTACCTCTTGATAGGTTGGAGTGTCGTGCACCTGTGGCGTGCCTTCAGCCCTCATGGCTCAGAGACGAGCGGAAGCTGCGGTGGATGTGCTGCGAATGCGGCGGGCGAGGGTGAACTGATGCAGATCGAGTCGGCCCCCAACCGGAAGTAGCTGATCGGAGCTAACTGACCGTGCTAGCTGGCCCGGGCGTATCGCTGCCCTGGCAGGCGCACAACGTGACCCGACAATTCGAGCCGCAACAGTGCCTGCTGCACGACATCGATAGATTGTCCCACTTGTCGCGCCAGCGACTCGACGCCGTGCTCACCGGATGTCAGCGCATCAAGCAACGTGGCCCCCGACGCGGCAACGCCAGAATCGTCGCCCCCTGGCGACAACTGTACTGCCTCTGCACTCGCTGCCTGTGGCAGGTGTACTTCCAGTTCATCGATCACATCCTGGGCCGTGCGCACCAGACCGGCACCATCTCGCAGCAACGCAAGACAACCCGCGCAGCGTGGATTTGTGATCTCCCCCGGTACGGCGAAGACATCCCGACCTTGCTCTCGTGCCAGGCGGGCCGTCATCAGAGCCCCGCTTCGCTGTGGCGCCTCGACGACGATGACCGCCAGAGCAAGACCGCTCACGATTCGGTTGCGCTTCGGAAAACCACGACCTTCAGGAGGCGTTCCCATGGGCGCTTCGGCCAATAGGAGTCCATCGCGTTGGACCTGCTGCTGCAGACCTCTGTGTTCACGCGGATAGGTAACATCCACGCCGCAGCCGAGTACACCGATCGTGGCGCCGCCAACTCGCAGCGCTCCTTCGTGTGCCGCACCGTCGATTCCTCGTGCGAGGCCACTGACGATGGTGATTCCACGCCCTGCCAGATCCTCGGCCAACTGCACGGAGGCACGCCGCCCGTAACTACTGCAACGCCGCGAACCGACGATGGCAACCGCCGGAGATTGTAGTAGCTGCCGGTTCCCCAGGGCATACAACGCCAGAGGAGGGGCATCGATTTGAGCGAGCCAACTCGGATAGTCGGCGTCTCCCCAACCGATCAACTCGCCACCCAGATCAGCAAGTCTGCGCAATTCTTCCTGAGACCAACGAATCGAATTCGGCTGGTGTACGTGTCGCTGGAGGCGCTGCACAAAGGCCTGACCCAACGCTTCTTCCCACACGGCCGTGGGGGCCGCAAGCGCCTGCTGAGCGGATCCACACAGGTGAATGAGACGCCGTCCGCGAGTCGGGCCAATCTGCGGCAGATGACCTAGAGCGAGCAGTGCCTCATGCTCCAGTTTGCTGACAGAATCAGTCATCAGTTGCCAGTTGCCAGGTCGCAATCCTCTCGAGAATCATCATCGAGAGACTCGTCATCAAGCAGTTCCTTGGAATGCTGGCGCTGCAAAGAAACCTGGCTGCCGAGGGCCTGTACAAGTTGATCGAGACCATAGCCGGATACGGCTGAGATGAGGAAGTGATGCAGTCCAAGGTCGGCGAGAGGATTGGTGAACTCTTCTGCCTGCTGGGCCGTGAGCAAATCCGCCTTCGTGTAAGCAAGTGCCAGCGGCTTCTCGAGCAGTGCAGGATTGAAACTTCCCAATTCTTTGCGCAGTGCTTCGAATTGCTCGGCCTGATCGTCCCCCGTTGCGTCGAGAGCGAACAACAGGATTCGTGTGCGTTCAATGTGCTTCAGAAACCGGATACCGAGCCCCTTCCCCTCGTGCGCCCCCTCGATAATCCCCGGTAGATCAGCCAGGACAAAGCTGTCGAACTCACCGAATCGAACGATACCGAGATTTGGTTCGAGGGTGGTAAAGGGGTAGTCGGCGATCTTTGGGTGGGCCGCCGATACGCGCGACAACAACGTGGACTTTCCGGCATTTGGAAAACCTACCAGGCCAATGTCGGCCAGAAGTTTCAGTTCGAGATGAACCACCGTCTCGCGACCTGGGCGTCCGCGATCTGCACGACGGGGGGCTTGATCCGTCGAAGTAGCGAAGCGGGCATTGCCCCTGCCACCACGACCACCTTTGAGCAAGACCAGTTCGTCCCCGGGGGTCAGTAGATCAGCCACGATGCCACCCTCGTCATCGCGCACCTGCGTTCCCGGTGGGACTCGAATGACCGCATTCTCACCACGAGCACCGGTCAGCTTCTTGCCCTTGCCATGGCCACCTCGATCGGCGGCAATCTTCGGTCGATACCGCAGATCTACAAGGGTAGAAAGTTTGTCGTCCGTGTACAGAATAACATGACCACCATCGCCTCCATCGCCGCCATCCGGCCCACCGCGGGGGACAAATTTCTCGCGGCGAAAGCTCATACATCCATCGCCACCTGCGCCGGAGGTGAGAGTGAGAGAGACTTCATCTATGAACATGGTTCACTCACCGCCTGGGACGAATTTTTCGCGCAATCGCGCCGCTACATTTGGCGGCACAAATCCCGATACATCTCCCCCATACTCAGCGATCTGCTTGACCGTCGAAGATCGCAGATACATGTATTCGGCACTCGTCATCAGATAGACCGTATCAAATTCTTCCCACAGACTGCGATTCGTCAGTGCCATGGAGAACTCTGCCTCGAAATCGGTCACCGCCCGTAACCCGCGCACAGCGAGATGGATGTCATTCTTGCGAGCATAGTCGACGAGTAACCCATGCGTCTGATCGATCTTCACCTGCGGCCACGCAGATGTCACTTCGCGAATCATCTCCGTATTCTCCTCAGCCGAAAAAAGCGACTGCTTGCCCGGATTGATCGCCAACAGAATCACGAGAGAGTCGAACATGTCCACAGCACGCTCGATGATATTCAAGTGACCAAGCGTGATCGGATCGAAACTTCCTGGATAAACAGCGGTCCTCATCTGTTTTCCTTCCCTAACAGAACATCGATGGAAGCCGTCACGCGGAAGAGGCCTCTTTCGACCGCTGCGATGTCGAATCGCGTGAGACGCGCCTGTGATTCTGCAGCCAAGGCAGTACCGAACATAGCGATCTGCCTTGGATTCCCCACAGCTGACATACCTTGCTCCACTCGAGTGTTGCCTGCTGAGACCTGCTCGTGAGTTGGTCGCGTCGAGGCCATCCTCACAAGCCCAGCCGCCCGCGCGTGCCCCTGAGCCAATTGCAGCAGTGCATCTACGGGCATCGAAGCCCGCAGGGGTGGTCTTTGTGGGGCGTCAGATCCCGCCTGCCCACTGACGATGAAGGTTGCGACCGCTGCCTCTCCCCCCTCGCGCCAGAAGGTGAGTGTCGGTCGCAACCCCTGGCTTCGCAGGGCCGCGACATCTTGCCGCAGAGACTCGTGATGTTCCGCCTCGGCACGGCCGGTAATCTGAAAGGTCCCATCTGCGAGATTCTGCTGTCGCGTGACCGTGATCTTCGACGACAGCCGCTGGCGCAGACGCTGGGCCGATTTCCACCAGGAGATCGGTACTGCGACGGAACTTGGCGTGCCTGCTGTCCCCACAACGGGAAGCGGTGAAGGTGTCACGATGGCAGCTTGAGTCATGCCGACAGATGACGGCGAATCTACGACGACCGCCGCCGCCGATGGCTCCTCGCGGATCGTTGCCCCGGGCCGTTGGTTGGTGTCGACCTGGTCCTGGACGTACAGGTTTCGTAACTGTTGAAGGTCCACGATCCGTAGAAGACCGACCTGACGATCTATCCCATACAGAACGACGGCGACCACGATCGCAGCGATTCCACTGATGGCAAGATAGAGGGGCAAACGCCGCCGCTCACTCTCGAGTTCAACGCGGATCATCGCCATAGGAATCAGGCGTCCGCCAAGCCGCGAAATGCGAGCCCTGCCGCAACGGCCAGTGCGGGACCCCCACCGGGCATCTGTTCGAGTGCCTCGTCTGCTCGCGTTCGGCGACTCATGCGTGCGAAAGGATCCAGGGGACTGATAGATCTGCCCAGGCCAGCCAAGTGCTCACCCGCATCCTGCGCTGCAGCACTAGCCAACCAGACTCGATCAGCGCTCTCAGTTCCCTGACCCGTGTCAAGCAATCCCTCTACGTAACTGCGTAGCAGGTCGATCCGATCTGCCGTCATCAGCGTCGATTCATCTTCCCATTCCCAGACTGCTTCCGCCTCAAACTCGCCATCGCGCATCAAGACAACCCGGCCTTGGGTGTCTGCGAGCTGGACGATCAGATCGCTCCCCTCATCCGTCGCTGCGCCCCCCCCCTCCAGGGCATTCACCAAAGCAAAGGGGATCATATCGAATCCAGGTTTGCCAATCTTCGCCTGGCGACACAAAACACCGTACAGTTCCAGGACCTCGCGACGCGCAGCGACGACGAAACCGTAGCGACTCGTCTGCAGCACATCGAGAACAAAATCGTCGTAGTCTTCTTCCAGTGCCTGGCGTGCCTCCCACAGAAGTTGATCGCGTGTCTCCGCACGACTGTCGGGGACCAGAAATCGTCTCTTCACAAAGGAAGACGTGCCGCCGAGACCAAAGTAGGGGCGCTGACACTCGACACCGGCAGCGGCCAGCTGCCGCAACGCTGCAGCCAACGTCGAACGCTCCTCATCCTCGGCCAGCTGCTCGGGCAATTGCAGCGAACCAGGCAAGGAAACTCGTGCGCAGGCAGACAGCATCACCTGGCGCCTTCGACGCGATATTTCGACCGCGTAGACAGCATCGCCCGTGATGTGGACACCGGTGCATCGCTTGGAACCAGAGCCGAACACGTGTCAGTCAGCTACCAGGGTAAGGGGTGTGGATACGCATTAATCTATATGCACATGGGGTCGCAGACGCTCCAGCGTGCGAACGCCAATCCCACGTACTTGTGTTAGATCCTCGATCTGCACGAATCTGCCCTGCTGACGCCGATGGTCAATGATCGCTTCCGCCGTTCGTGGGCCGATTCCCGGCAGTGCGACCCACTGCGCGATATCGGCAGAGTTGATACCGATTGAGCTGATCACCTTGACGACCTGCACCGAATCAGCGCCGCCGACCACCGAACTAGCCGCTATCGGTATCTGAGGCGACTGCGGAGTCGCGATTCCGTACAAGGCCACCGGCGCCTCCGCCTGCGACTCAATGATGGCTTGCGGCGGCGCAACAGCAGCACGGATGACGTGAAAATCCTCAAGTCCATCCTGTCGGACCGCTTCGACGACGAGGGCGAAACAACCTAGTAACAAGGTCCCTGTCAGAAAGAGCAGGGCCATCTGCTCCTGTCGCGTGAAAACCAACCAGTTCATCTGTCTTATCGGGAAGATACCGTGTCGCCACGGGCAGATGCAACGCGCACTCACCCACCGATACGGTTATGTGGTGTTAGCGGAAGAACAGCGTGCCGGACGCGCGCAGCTCACGAACTTTTCGCGTCCGATCAGAGATATTGTTGCGATCGTTCTCGTAACGAATGATACCGTCTCCCCGGAAGTTTTCGCTAAAGGTATACGTCGCCCTCAGCTCAGCCTTGATGCGGTCCGTAGACGAGATAGGCACGGGAGCCTCTGAACCGGTCCCGCTGGAGCGAACCTCCGACTCAAAGGCGAGTTCGAAACGGAGATCGATATTGCTCTTCAGCTTGCCGAAGAATGGCAACTCCCGTGGTCGCAGCTTGTAGCGCATGTCGAAGCTCGTCTTGTTCCGCTGAAGGCCACCGCTGCCGCGAAGGGCGGGCAGACCACCTCCACTGGAATCATCCTCTGCCAACTCATAGTCGAGATCGTCACCGGAGGAGCGATTAACCTCGAATCGTGTTGTGGGGCCAATGCGCCATTGGCCTGTCCAGGATGCTCGCCATTCGGTGGATACGGATTGATTGATCAGATTTCTAGGCTGCAGATTCCCTTCGCCTTGATCATTTGAGGATTCGTCATAGCGAACATTCACCTGGGCGCTGTTCAGGAAACGCTTCAGATACGGAATTCGGTCAGCACGTCCCCAATTGATCGTGAGCGAAGGGAATTGCCGCCGGCGCTCAACACGTATTCGATTCTGCGTGCTTCCCGAGCGCTGCGACTCCGTTTCCTTCAGACTGGTCTTGACGCTGAAACCCAAGGGCAGACGCAATCCTGATGACATATCCGTATCAGTACTGCGACTTCGTGTATCCTGCTGCGTCAGTCCCGAGCCCTGCTGGCGAATCTGCAGTGAGTCTTCAATCCCAACCTGGAACGCGAAGGATGGCCTCGCGACGAGATTGAAGCTCTGCGCGTCCGTGCTGCGCCGCCACGTTGTATTAAAGGGCTCCACGTAGCTACTGACGAAGAACAGTGCTCGTCGCGCGATGAATGGTTGCGACACCTTTGGTTCCTCAATCACCTCCGTCGGCGACGTCGCCGCCTCTGCACTGTCGACGCGCGATGGTCTGCGTCGCGGCCGTGGACGACCCGCTCCGCTCCGATCAGGCGGTGCTCCAAGGAACTTCAGCAATTGTGGAAGGCGCACATTTACTCGCCCTGTCACCGTGTTCTTGGTCGTCACATCGATCGTACGGATCGGAACGCCCGTGATCGTATCCAGAACCGCCGACTGCCGACGACGTCTCGGATCACCACTCTCCTGATAGTTCGCAGAGAACGTGAAGGATGGATCGAGCCAGGTGATCAACCGTGGATTCAGCTTCAGATCCGCCTTCTGATTGCGTGACACCTCTTGCCCGAAGGCAAACTGGGAGAGTTCAAATTTCTTCCGCAGATCGCGATTCACTTGCAGGTTGTAGTCGGCCGACAGCGAACGCAAGGGTGCGTATTTGCCGGCGTAGGTCTCTTTCAAGTCGAAAACTTCGTTGAACGTCGTGTCCAGCTGGGTGGCTCTCCAGTTTTCACTCGTCTGCCGATTGACGTTGACATTGTAGTTCATCAACGTGGGCAACGGACTCAACTCGGATTTGCGCAGGCGCTGAGGGATGAATTCCGGCAGCCAGGACAGATAACTAAGCGTCGGCTTTGGAATCGGCATCTTGTAACTGAAATTCATGATCTGTGAGTCACGATCATCGACAGGAGTCACAGGCGACGTGTTTCGTTCTCGCGTCTGTGACATGCGCAGATTGATCTGATCGACAGTCCAGTGCGACAACCAGTGCGTGCCACTACGCTTGCTGATAGAGAATTCGAAGAAGTCCTTGCGACGCTCGGTACGCAGCGAGTCCTTTTCATCTGCCAGTAGTTCGACATCGGAATTTGGCCCGAATCGTGGCAGTGACACATCACGGTTGTAGCTGGCCTTCAACGGGATTGAATAACCCCAACTACCCGGTAGAAACTTGTGCGCATTCGTCGTCGTCGACACGTTCGTACGCAGATCGCCACTCTTGCGCTCGGTGTTGTCGATGGTGCGAAAATTCTCACTACGCCAGTCGACGAGAGCGTCGACGTCGAGAAAATCCGCCAACTGTGTGTTGATCCGGGCGAAAGCCGCAATACCAGGATCGTTGCGCGCCTCATCCAGCCGCATCTCGTCAGCATAGACCTGCCCTGTAAAGCGGCGAGCATTGCTCAGATTGCGGAAACCGAGGGTAATCTGGCGAATCTGCTGCAACGATGGATTGCCGCGCACCCGATAGGTCGCCGGTGCCCCGTCGCGACGATTCTGTTTCGCAATGATCGTATCGATTTCGGTCAGAGCCACACCGAGACTGTCAAAACGTCCCTGCTGCAACTCCGCCTTCAACAGGGACATCGCCTCCAACTCGATATCGACTTCATTGCGGTCGTCCCAGCCAACGAAGACCGCCGTCGCGAATTCGTAGTAGTTGACAGTATCCGCACCAAAACGCACGAAGAGTTCCAGACTACTCGAATCAATCTCTGGTACATATGTCGCATTCGAGTCGCCATAGACGAACATGCGCAGACGCGTGTATTTCGTATAGTCCGCATGTCGCGACAGCACTTTTGACGCCGATACCTGATGCCCCGCATCGAGATTCTCTACATCGAGAACCAGAGACTGCTCGCGTTCACGCACACGCGAGTTGGCCAAACGACGAACACTCACCCCAGGTGGCGGACGATAGCTCTGGTTCTCGTCGGTACCGATGACGGTCACATTGAACACCTCGTCGTCCGTGACAATCCCGGCGTCTTCAAGGGCGACAATGTCATTTTCCTGCCATTCATTGCCGATGATCTCAATCTGAGCGATCTGTACCAGTGCCGAATCACCTTTGGCCTGATCAGTTACCATCATAAGACGCGCAAACTCAATACGGCTGGAATCGGGTGACCCGATACGCTCCACGTC
>Ga0233428_1001381_pt1 | contig 26017 bp, 24 predicted proteins | sample SI_118_April2016_4_FD_179890 | JGI IMG/M metagenome (GOLD analysis project Ga0233428, IMG submission 179890) | Seawater microbial communities from Saanich Inlet, British Columbia, Canada - SI_118_April2016_120_MG | ecosystem: Environmental > Aquatic > Marine > Inlet | place: Canada: British... | reverse complement strand
TACAGGCGGTGCAGCTGCTATTTGGCGCACGACCGCTGCTCACCACAGGCCTTGTCGACCTGCTGCCGAGGACAGTGATCGGTCCGTGGTCAGCGATCCTGCCCCTGCCTCTGCATGTGCCCGCGATTCATCACATCTGAGAGGGCTTCGCCTGAGCCGAGAATGGTTGCGGATCTTGGGGCTCCGGGGTTATGTTTCAGCATCTATGCAATCAGACCCAACTACAGCGTCTACAAGGAGTTATTCCGATATGCGATTGATCGACTCGCGCGGCTGGCTGGCTATTCTCTTTGCCGCCATTGCTCTGACCCTTCCTCAAGCCGCTCAGGCAGATGTTAGCACCTTCATCGGTTCTGTCAGCTTTGATGAAGAGGCGGATTTGGATAACAGCCTCGGTGTCGGACTCCGATGGGGGAAGTCGAGTGGCATCTTTGGTGGTGAAACATCCCTGATGATTGCTCGCCCCGAACGCACATCGGCGGGAGAATCGGTGACGGCCATTTTCTACGAGGGGCGAATTCTCGTGAATATCCCCGTGGGACAGGTGATGCCCTTTGTCGGCGTGGGATTCGGCGCAATTACGACAACATCTGCCGACGTTCCCTCCGATTCAGACGCTGCAGCCGCTGAAGCCCTGGAAGCGATCGCAGATTTGCAGACAAACTCCGCCTTCTCCTACGGCGCTGGTGTTCGCTACGCCCTGAGTGACCGGATGGATGCACGTTTTGACGTGCGTCAATACCAGGTGTTGTCCGTGCAGAGTCTGGTTCAAGGGCAGATCGAGGCCGAGACGGGGATTGAGTTGCCTGCATCCGTTAAGGAGAAGACCGTGCAACACAGCGAGCTGAGTGTCGGTGTCGTCATCCGCTTCTAAGAAGCGATCCGCTTCTCTGCGACCGTAGTTTCCCCGCATAGCGAAGCCAAGAGGCACAAATGGGAGCCTTGCTGATTCCACTGCAGGCGCTTGGGCAATACGCTGAGGCCTTTGTTGCCGACTCGTGGCGGCTGCTTCGCTTCTCGTTGGGGTCGCTTACGGCTCTGAGCCGGTTCCTCGGCCGCCAGGGATTCCGTGCCGCTGCCCGGGTGACGATGCAGCAGGTCTATTTCACCGGCCTGGAGGCACTGCCCTTTCTCGCTCTGTTGTCGTTGCTGCTTGGGTCAACGGTCATCGTGCAAGCCTTGCCGCAATTGCAGGATGTGGGGGCGACGGGTCTGGTGGGCAAAATCCTGGTGATCGTCATCGTGCGAGAATTGGGGCCGATTGTCACTGCCATGGTTGTCATCACACGCTCCGGCACAGCCATGGCGGCCGAGATGGCGACCAATCGCATTACTGGCCAAGTCGAGGCGCTGGAGGCGATGGGGATCGATGTCTTTCACTATCTGATCGCACCACGAGTTCTGGGTTCCATGATCGCGGTTTTCTGTATGGTCGTCGTTTTCGATGTGGTGGCTCTTATTGGCGGCTTTCTCGTCGCCAGCATTCGTCTGACAATGCCCTTCTCGATGTATCTGCAGACGATCGTTGAAACTCTTGAACCCCTCGACCTGTACATCAGTCTCAGCAAGGGTATCCTCTTTGGCCTCGTGATCAGCTTGTTTTCCTGCTATCACGGCCTGCGTGCCACACGCGCCCCTTTTGAGGTTCCTATGGTTGCACGGTCTGGCGTGATACAAGCCATGTTCTTCGTCTTTGTCTCAAGCGCTGTCATCTCGGCGCTTTTCTACTGGATCTGATGGTGGTTACGAACGAGCCTCTTCTACGATTCCGCGATGTGACCCTTGAAGTCGATGGTCGACGATTCCTAGATGGCGCGCATCTAAGTGTCAGCAAAGGTGAATCGGTCGTGGTGGCCGGTCTGCCTGCGAGCGGCAAGTCTTTCGTTTTGCGCCTGCTGTTGGGCCTTCCAGGGATGGATGAATTGCAGGTTGTCCGCCATGGCGAGGTGATGTTGGATGGTCAGGATGTGTTTGAGCTGAATGGGGCAGACTTGCAGCGCTTGCGACGGCGCGTGGGTTTCGTGATGCGCGGCGGCGGGCTCATCGAGAATATGGACATTCGTCGCAATGTGACATTGCCCATCCAATACCACTTTCGCGACAACCTGCCCGATGGCCAGTTGGCGGATAGGCGGTGCAGCCAGTTGCTGGACACCTTCGGTCTCAATCACCTGGGCGTCCCTGGATTGCGCCCCGTGGCGCTGAATGCGGAACAGCGAGTGTATGTTTCTCTTGCTCGGGCTTTCATGGTAGAGCCCTTTCTGTTGTTACTCGATGACATTGCAACGGGATTGCCACCCGTTCTGGCAAAGAGATTGTGTCAGCATGTATATGGTATGCCACCCGAATTCGACGATGTCTTGCCTGACGCGGCAACAGGTGAGTTGACCCGCGTCGTCACAACCGCCGATCTGCTGGGGTACGTCGAGTATGGTGACCGTTTTGTGTTGTTGGATGAAGGGCAGTTGATTGATCTGGGCGATCGGCTTGCCGTTGAGAGTAGTGCTGACTCAAGGCTGGCTCGGTTTCTTGGAACGCACACACCTGAGGTGACCCCGAATGGCTGATGGCGGCACCAGGCGACTCCACGAAAGCTCCCTTGGACAGGTTCTGGTGGGCCTTTTCGTGCTGATTGTGTGCGGTGGCTTTGGTTGGTTGCTGATTGAATTGCGCAGTGGTCCGGAACGTTATGCGCTCATCGCTGAATTCGACACGATGGGAAATATCTCCGAAGCGACGAAGGTCAAGCTGCGTGGTTTTACGGTTGGCCGTGTCGACGGCATTCAGTTTGCCCCGGATCCTGACCCGGGAGAACCATATTTCCTCGTTGAGATCGGCGTGGAGAAGGGGGTTCCGGTGCCGCAGGGAACGATCGCCGAGATCCGCGGTTCCGGTCTCGTGGGGGAGGCCTACGTCGAACTGCTGGCCCCGGCGGAGCCCACAACGGGTGCGCTGGCACCTGGTAGTCATCTGACTGGACGATCAGACGCGAGCATGAAGACGCTGATCACCAGTCTTACGGAAGCTGCGACCAAGTTGGGGGGCGCCGGGGCTGCCTTGCGTGATGCACAGTTCGGCGACAAGATGGCCAGACTGAATGACGATGTGTCGCGACTGGTCGATCAGATGACCCTCGTCTCCGGTAGTGCTGATACACTACTGCGTGCGAGCCATACGCTGGTGACGCAATTGCAGCCGACTTTGCAGCATTCGTTGGATGGTCTCGATCAGAGCTTGGCCCACGTCACGCTCCTGCTTTCCAGGTCAGACACACTGCTGGCTGAGTCCGACGATGATATAAGGAAGACACTACGTGCCCTGCTGCAGGTCGCAGAGCATCTGGATCACGTGTTGGGTAGAATCGATACGCTGACCGCCAGCAAGCAGGGGCAAATCGACTCAACCCTGAGTAATCTGCATGAGACGTCAGAGTCCATTCGAGCACTGAGCGCTCGGCCTCTGCGGGTATTCAGCGGAACGGGTGAGGGGCAGGTGCTCCGTGATGAATTCGACGTGCTCACAGGTTCTGCCAACGACGCAGACACGCTCACCACGGCCGAGGCTGAGGTGAGCGATCCGTGAACGCGAATGGGCAGCATGGGGCGATTCGCCGACTTCGGCAACAACTCGTCGAGGCACGTCGGCAGCGTCGCAGCGAGCTGGTCGATGTGATCGCCCAGGGTGTGCGCGAACTAGGTGGCAGGGGCTATCGCTGCTGTCTGGTGGACTATCAGAGTTTTCGTACCGCCTGTTACGTGCGGGTCATCGGTTTTGAGCATGATCGGATCAAGGCAGAGGTTGAATTCCCCATCTGTCCCGGCTTGCGATCAGTGCAGTGGCTGCCTCTATCGCATCTGGCGGACTACGACGAAACAGAACCTGAACACCTGCGTCACATTTACAACGACCTCGGTAGCTTTTTGAAGCGTCGTGATGCGTCTCTCGCCCGTCAGCGACCGCGCCTGTGCGGAGGACCAGCGTTGGTGACGAAAGATCGTGCGCCGCGTCGACCGACGGGATCGGGGCCATTGGCCGTATGGTGGGGGGTGGCGGGTGTTCTATTCACATGCAGTCTCGTATTGTTCATCGCAACAACCTGAATGGCAATCGTCGTGTGTGCCTTGGGAGACGTCACGTGAGTCAAGATTCCAGCTCGACCCCAGCAGGTTCCAGCAATTCTTCAGATCAGTCCTGCACTTTTGTCCGCCATGACGGATCGCGCTGCTCTGGAGAAATCGAAGCCGGGGGCTCTGTGTGTTTTTGGCATGATGCGGATGCTGACAAGGAAGGCGATGACATTCGAGCACGACTTGAGCAGTGGGCAGGAACGGATGAATCAATGGAGGGATTTGTTCTGCGTTATGCATCTCTACAGGGCGTGAAGTTGGCTTCACAGCGTGGACGCGTGCTGCGTGGAGCCAATCTATTTCGTGCCAATCTTGCCGGCGCGCATCTATTCAATGTCGACTTGCAGGGCGCGGACATGCTGAAGGCGAATCTCGCTGGCGCGAATATGAACGAAGCAAAACTGCAGGGCGTGGATCTGCTCGGTGCCACACTGGATGGTACACGACTTGAGCGGGTGCAGTGGGGGGATGCCAGCGTCAACGAACAGGCTGCTCGAGAGTCCCTGAGCGCTGGCCGCAAAAAGGATGCCCTGGAGAAGTTTGAGGAAGCTGAGGAGGTGTATCGAACCCTGCGCCAGGCCTACGATGGGGCGGGACGGTTTGAACAGGCAGGGGTGTTTTTTCGACGGGAGATGACGATGCGTCGCATGCTCCTGCCCATGTGGTCGTTGGACCGTCTTTGGTCGAAGTTGGTAGATACATTCTGCGCTTATGGTGAGAGTCCTCCCCGTGTCATCGTGTCAGCAACGCTGATCAATTTGATCGTCGCTGTCATTTTCTGGCTCGTCGGGATCAATGGCCCTGACGTGGGACTCAACAGGGAGGATGGAAGGATCGGAATCGATCTTGGCGCGAGTGTGATGAACAATGTGCTGTCGTATTTTCATTGCGTCTACTACAGTGTGGTCACCTTTACGACACTAGGCTACGGTGAGATGACGCCTCCGACACTGCTAACGAGAAACCTTGCGGCGGGCCATGCCTTCATGGGGGCCTTCATGATGGCCATGTTCGTGGCCGTCTTTGGAAAGAAGATGACCCGTGGCTGAAAGATACCGATGCCTTGTCGGCTTTTGCTTGCTGTCTCTATTGAATCTTCCGACAACTGGCACGGCGCAGCAGCTTGATGAGGCGCAGCAGGCGTTTCAGCAGGGCTACGCCTTCCAAATCGGAATGGATGGTAAGAAAGTCGATCCCGATCTGGCCCTGCGATACTATGCGCAGGCGCTGCGACTCCAACCGCAGTTCTATGAAGCTCATGCAAATGCCGGGCAAATCTACTACGAGCGGCGCAAATACAAGCGGGCAAAACAACACTTCAGTGAAGCGATTCGACTCGCTCGCAGTCGCGAGGATATCTCTGCCTCCGAAGAAGCGGGGCTTTGCAGCAACCTCGGGAGCTGTTACTTCCAGGCGGGCGAACTAAGCGAGGCGGAGCGCTGGATCCGCGGAGCCATTGCTCTCGATCCGGCACTGGTCGAAGCTCACTACAACCTGATCAATCTCTTGCTGCGGCAGGATCGAGTCGACGAAGCGCGTAGTTATTTGTCTGAGGCACAGCGTTCGGCACCGAGCGATCGCTACGGGATCTTTATTGGGCGGCTGCAGACGCAGGATAGCTATGCCTCGTGGAATCCCCTGTGGCTGAAGGTGGTGATCGGCATTGCCGCCGTTGGCGTGATCGCCTTGCTCGTGATGCGTGCCGTCGGCACGGCACGGTCGACGCGTTCCTGAGTTTTCAGCAGGAGTCCTTGACGATGAGAGAACACACAGTCTACACTTGACCCTATATCGTGGCGAGACGACTCGGTGTCGTGACGATGACTACACAGACGTACGGTTTCACGGTGTCCGGCATCGCTGACGCGATGCGGGAAGAATAGGGAAGGCGGTTCAAAGCCGCCGCGGCCCCGCCACTGTGACCGGTTTGAGACATCCACTTTGCCTTGTGTGGATTGCTGCGAACCGGAAGCCAGGAGACCTGCCTGAAACCGTTGGGTTGTGAGTGCCTCCGTGGGAGAGGCCTACCCGGTACGCAGAATCCGTCGACGCTCATAAAGCGAGCAGACGCCGATCCTACGGAACCCTCGGGGGCCAAGGACCGGCGTTTTTTTGTGCCGGCACCCCGTATAGAAAGAGTCCGCGTGTCGCTACTGCAGCTTGATCGTGTCACCGTTGGATATCGACCGGGGACTCCTGTCCTGCAGCAGGTCTCGTTGTCTGTGGTGGCAGGGGCCTTTGCTGCCCTGATCGGCCCCAACGGTTCAGGCAAGAGCACAATTCTACGCGTAGCAGCAGGTGTGATGGCTCCGTGGTCGGGTACAGTGACCCTCGCCGGACAAGATCTCAACGAATGCAGTCGCCGAGACCTGGCTCGTCGCGTCGCTGTCGTACCTCAGGCTGCCGTCAGCGACTTCGAATTCTCGGTCGAAGAGACTGTGGCTATGGGACGTCATCCGCATCTGAAGCGCTTTCAAGGCATGGGGGACGAAGATCGTCTTGCCGTCACGCAGGCCCTGGAGCTGACTTCCACAACTGACCTTGCGTCCCGCAGCATCCGTGAATTGTCTGGAGGTGAGCGGCAGCGCGTGATCATCGCGCGCGCACTTGCACAGCAACCACAATTGCTGCTACTGGATGAGCCTACCAATCATCTCGACATCAATCACCAGGTAGAGATCCTCGACCTGCTGAGCGAACTGCATGAAGAGACGGGGCTTACGATTGTGTGTGTGACCCATGATTTGAATGCGGCTGCTGAGTTTGGTGAACAGTTGGTACTCATGGAAGCAGGTCGGCCGTTGGCTGTCGGCAGTGCGGCGCAGGTGCTGACCGAAGACCTGGTAAGACAAGCGTATGGTGTCGATGTCTGGATCGAGCAGATCGGTGGTCGTGCAAGAATTATCCCAAAATCGCGTCGTCACACGGTCGAGTCGACAGTGACGCACAGGAGCCAGGTATGAAGGTGCGACAGATGTGGTTGGTTGTTGTGTGTCTTACTTTGTCGGTGCCCTGGGCCCGGGCTGCAGACATCCGTGTCAAGGATGATCTTGGCAAACAAGTCGTTCTGGCGCAGACCCCTCTGCGGATCGTCTCACTGGCACCTTCGAATACGGAAATCCTTTTCGCGGTAGGTGCAGGAGATCGTGTTGTCGGCGTGACTGAGTGGTGTAATTTTCCAGCTGCTGCACGCGAAATACAACAGGTCGCCGGCTATTCTGACTTGAATATCGAACGGATCACTGCCGTGGGCCCTGATCTCATCATTGCTGCCCGAGGCAATGACCTGGACGGTCTCCGGGCCCTCGAGCAGATGGGGGTCCCCATTTTTGCGCTGAATGTGCAGAGCCTTGCTTCGATGGTCGACGCGATTCGTCGCATCGGGGAGCTAACCGCTACAACCGCGCACAGTGATTCGGTCGCTGCAGCTCTTGAGGGTAGACTCAAAGTCATCGATGCCCGGGTACAAGGCCTGCCTCGCCCTCGTGTTCTGTGGGGATATGTTGCCGAACCGGTGTATACGGCGGGGCCTGGCTCACTGATTGATGATGTCATCGATCGTGCAGGAGGAGTGAATGTCGCCCGGCAAGCCGAGGGAACCTGGCCGCAGGTCAGTCTTGAGACCATCGTCGGTTGGGCGCCGCAGGTTCTGTTGACGAGTCTCGGCGGTGGAATGCAACCGGCTGGGGAGGTCCAGCGGCTGCGGCACCTTGACGGTTGGAAGGACATCCCTGCCATCGATGATGGCAGGATCGTCCACATCGATGGCGATCTGTTGACGCGGGCGGGACCGCGTCTGGTCGATGCCGTTGAGCTTCTTGCCAACCAGTTGCATCCCGCGCCATCGCAGTGATCGTGACCGGAGAATTGTGATCGAGAATCGTCACGAAGCATCCTCATCACTGTGCAGATGACCAGATGAATGTGCGTCGACGTGCGGCGGTGTGGTTACCCTCGCTGCTAGCGATTCTGCTCCTGCTCGGTGTTGTATCCCTGGGCACGGGTCCCGTGCCGATTCCAGCCGGAGAAGTCGTGGATTTGCTGATTCACGGCGAAGGTGAATTGCAGACGGTCGCCTCCACCGATGGTCAGGTGTTGGATCGTCGGGCGGCCCTGGCGATTGTCCGCAACCTGCGTCCTCCTCGGATCCTGCTGGCGGTCCTCGTGGGGGCGAGTCTGGCCCTGAGTGGTGCGGTCATGCAGGGCTTCTTCCAGAATCCGATGGCCGATCCCTATATCATCGGGATCTCCTCCGGTGCGGCCTTGGGCGCGACGTTGGCGCTGACGATGTCCGTTTCCTTCTGGTTTGTCGGCCTCCATGCGACGTCTTTGTTCGCCTTTGTCGGTGCTCTGACGGTGACGCTGATCGTCTATACCGTGTCTCTACGTGCTGGCCGTGTTCCGGCGACACTCCTTCTGCTTACGGGTGTCGCCGTTGGTTCGATGGCTGCTGCGGCAACCTCCTTCATCATGCTTTCAGGTGATGACACGCTGCATTCAGTTCTGTATTGGATTCTCGGAAGTTTTTCTGCAGGGCGCTGGGAGCATGTTCACATGGTGTGGCCCTCCCTGTTGGTCACAGCGCTGGTGCTGCAGGTCTACGCACGAGATCTGAATGTGTTGCTGCAAGGGGAAGAGAACGCACAGTATCTGGGGGTCGACGTGGAGCGCCTTAAGCGGATCTTCCTCGTATTGACTGCCTTACTGACAGCCGCTGCCGTCTCAGTCAGCGGCATCATCGGTTTCGTCGGTTTGGTCGTTCCTCACATGATGCGTCTGCTCGTTGGCCCCGATCATCGCGTCTTGTTCCCGGCGTCACTTCTCGGTGGGGCGATCCTGATGGTCAGTGCAGACATGCTGGCCAGGACCCTGTTGGCGCCGGCGGAAATACCTGTTGGCATCGTCACCGCCCTGCTCGGTTGTCCCTTTTTTCTCTACCTGCTGAGTCGTCGTCGCGAGTTGGCACTCTAAGGATTTGATGACCGTGGTAAATCTGACCAAGCTGTATACGAAGAGCGGAGACGGCGGCCGTACGCACCTGGGTGATGGTACGCAGGTAGGCAAGACCGATCCTCGCGTCGAAGCCGTCGGTGCTGTCGATGAACTCAACGCCACTGTTGGGGTTGCTCTGAGTGTGGATGGTGACGAGCGCGTTGAACAGATCTGCCGCCAGATTCAGAATGATCTGTTTGATGTGGGAGCCGACCTCTGCAAACCAGAAGCTGCCGGTGAGCAGGCGGGGGAGTCGCTTCGTCTCGATACGGCCAGGACAGGGATTGTAGAAACGTGGATCGACACCTGGAATGATCCGCTGCCACCCTTGCGCAGCTTCATTCTGCCGGGAGGTTCACCGCGCGCCGCCCTCTTCCATCAGGCACGAACTGTTTGTCGTCGCGCCGAACGGCGTGTGATCTTCCTGCGCGAGTCTGGTGGACAGGTGTCGGAGCCGGTCCTGCTCTACCTCAACCGACTATCTGATCTGCTCTTTGTTTTTGCTCGCATTGAGAATAGGGCGGAAGGGGACATTCTCTGGAAGCCGGGAGGCGATGGCTGATCACAGACCTTGTCGCCCCCGATCAGGTGCGTAGTTTCACCTCATCCAAGAACTCTAACCGCTGAGTCCGTTTCATGTCTCGAATCATCCGTCTCATGTCGATCCTGACAGGTATGGGAGTGATCTTTGTCCTCGCTGCCGGGTGCGGCCAACACTATAGCGAGAAAGAGGCTGATGCAGCCCTCGCCGAACGTGGTTTGATTCCATTACCCGCTGCGGCGGAATCCGCAACGGCGGCGTCGCCGCACGCAGGCGCATCGGGTGCGGCGGTGGTCACGAACCCCGAGGGCATGGCTCGTATTGGCGAAGATCTGCTAGCAACCGTGCCGGTGGACTGGGAATCAGAAGCACCAAGCAGCACGATGCGTCTGGCGCAATTCGCTGTACGAGATGCGTATACGGCAGCTGAATTGGCCGTGTTCAGTGGCCAGTGGGGAACCATCGACGACAATGTCTCCCGTTGGGTTGGGCAATTTACACAGCCGGATGGTGGTTCAACTCAGGAACTGACGCAGCGATGGGAGACCCGTTCAGAGGGCGGAATCGATATCACCATGGTTGATATTCCCGGCACGTTCGGTGGCGGTATGGGGGGTGGTGATGCGCAGCAGAATTACCGGATGCTCGGCGCAATCGTCCCTGTGAATGGCACATTCTACTATTTCAAGTTCACGGGTCCTGAAGCGTTGATCGCAACACAGCGTGGGGCATTTAATGCCTTCATTCAGAGTCTGACGACCTCCTGACTTTCGAATCGCCTGGAAAGGCCCAAGATGTACGATGCATTGGAGGATGAGTTTGGCGATGTCGTTGGCAAGGCACGTCGCGGTCAAGAGCGCACGACGGCAGACGTAGGCAGTGCCAGCGGCCTGAGTGCGGCAGACATCGAACGGCTAGAGGCGTATGATCTCGTTCCGAGTCCTGAGCAGGTGTTGGCTCTGGCTCACACGCTCGGTCTGGCGCCCGAAAAACTCCACAGAGCGGCAGCTGTTGAGTTCTTGCCGGACGAGCCCGGAGGTCGTGAACCGATCGATCTCGTCGTGGAGATGCGTGTACTGGGGACCGATTTTCTGATGAATGGCTATGTCGTCGGGTGCCCGCGAACGAAGGTGGGTGCCATCGTCGATCCTGGCTTCCAGGCGGATCGGATCCTGCAGGCGGCCGAAGGGGCTCAGTTGGACATTGCCTTCATCCTGCTCACGCACGGTCATTTTGATCATGTCGGTGCCCTCGCTGAGATTCGCCAGGCAACACAGGCGGATGTGCTGGCCAGCGAGGCAGAGATGGAGCTACTTGGTGATTTGCGGCAACACGTGGATGGTTACCTGGTTCCGGGTGAACTTATTGAGATGGGTCGGCAGAGTTTGCGGGTTGCTGCAACGCCGGGGCACACGCCTGCAGGTGTCTCGCTGATTCATGCAGAGGCCGCTTTTGTCGGCGATGCATTGTTCGCTGGATCTGTGGGGGGCACGCGAAATCGTTCTGACTACAAGCGCCAACTCGCCGCGGTTCAAAGTGAACTGTTGTCGCTTCCAGAGGGTACGACACTGTATCCAGGGCACGGACCGGCAACGACCGTCGCCGAAGAGCTCGCGAACAACCCGTTTTTCACAGACTAGAGCTACTCCGCTGCACCTTTTCTGCGAGGTTGAACATTCAGCTTCCAGTCGTAGTCCAGAAAACGGATCGGTGTCACATGCTCGTGTATAGATGCAGCGAGCTTCGGTGGCGTGTATGGTTGCAGAAAGCCGATGAGTGCTGCGTCGCTCGTGTCGGTATCGGCAAAGTCCTGCCGATACCATTCCAATAATCTCGACATATACAGCGCTCCATCTTGCCAGCTCAGATGCGCCGGGTCAGAGGCGAATCGGTGAGTCTGTCGCTCGAGATGTTCCTCGAGATCTCCACCGTCGTAGGCGCGCCGATCTAGAGCCGGGCAGCTGGCGGCGCCACAATTGACGGCAAAATGAATCCGCGGGTCACGAAATTGTGGTCGGATAATCTTATTCTCAATATGATTCAGACTCACAGAGTCGCCTCCCAGTATGTGCAGGCGCTTGTCAAAAAATCCATCGAGACCACCCAGATCTGCGACGCTGGCAATCGGGTAGGCAGAGACCACACTATGCAGGACCAGTGCATTGTATGCATTGATCCAATAAGCCAGCTGGTCGGCGCGGCGTCTGAATCGCTGAGCGGCGGATGTCGGGCTGACGAGCGCCAGGCTGTCCACGTAGGCGTCCAAGGCCGCCGGGTCATGTTGCAGACCCTCGTAGTCAACGAGCCCCTTCGTGTCGACATGTGCCTGGAGAGTCTGGTGAAGCAGATTGTGGGAAAAGGGCACAGCCTCACCGTCGACACTGACTGCGGGGGAGCTGAGGGTGACGAGAGTCAGTACGCACAGCTTGATTCGAAGCATGAGATATGTTACCGGCATGATACGGGGTCTGGCCATGTTGGATGCCCTATGAGCTCGAGCGGTTTCGCATGAACTCCGCTATCCTGAGAATAAGGGGCCTGGATGCGGCACGCTATGGCATCGAGAATCTCGAGATTCCTCTTGGACAGTTGATTTGTTTTCGTGGCGGTGCGGGCTCTGGCGCGCAGGCGTTGGCCCATGATGTCCTGCTTGGAGAGAGTCGGCGCCGATTTCTGCGTGCGCTCTCGCCGCAGGATCGTGAGCGTTTTGGTGGACTTGGACATCCAGTTGAGATGGAGGATGCTTCTGGTTTGCCGCCGGCACAATCGTTGCCTGGCAATCTACTGCACGGAAGAGTGGTGGATGTCCTTCATCTGCGGTCCGACCTGGCGCGCATTCTGCAGACACTCGTACAAACGACCTGCCGCCACTGTGGCGGGGAGTGTCAACATCTTGATGATGATCGTGCCGTGGAGGTTGTACAGACTCATGAAGCCATCACAGATCGGTGCCTTGTGATCGCACCACTTGAGCTGTCCGAACCGCCGACGGCGACTGTATACGATGAATTGGTTCGTGCAGGATTCCCACGCGTCCTGATTGCGGATGAAGTTCAGCGGATCGATTCTGATGATGCGAAGGGGCGCCGAAGCACTCTTGATCAACTGACGATACATATTGTCATCGATCGCCTCGTTCCGGCGACGGCTACGCCGGCGCGGTTGGGTGAGGCGATCCGCAACGCCCGAGCGATGGCGCATGGGCGAGTCTTCTTGAAGATCGAGAACAATGAGCAGGATGTGCGCTGGCTCAATCGCCAGTTCAGTTGTCGTGCTTGCGGCCTATCTGCTCAACAGCTGGTATGGGGCCACTGGCTGGATGAAGACGAGGCGAGCGCTAGCAACCAGATCGCCGGTTCGACTCTCGCGGGCCGAGCCCTGGCCGATCTGAAGACGAGTCAGATCGGCGACTTCGATGCATGGCTGAGCAATCTACTTGAAGATCCTCTACCAATTCACTGTTCGACTAGCGACCATACCTCCCTCATTGTCAGGGCGAGGTCGCTGCTGGCCCCAGCCATCGAGTTGGGACTCGGCAAATTACCCCTATGGCGACAGTGGTCGCACTTGGCCTTCGGCGAACGACTTCTGCTCAGCGTTGCGGCGGCGATCTCGCAGAGACTCAGTGGCTTGCTGCATGTTGTGGTCCCGCCTCTGTCTGGCCTGCCTGCGGCAACGCTGTCTGTTGTGATGGACGGCTTGGGACGACTTGTCACGCAGGGGGGGACGGTGGTATTCGTCGATGCAGATTCCGCTGTCGCTGCCAGGGCGCAGGTAGTGGTTGACTTGCAGAAGGTTGAATCACAAGAGCAACAGCCGTCGGCGAAGGTTCAGCGAGTCGAGCGTGACGGGATGCTCGTCATCCGGCCCCGATCTCCTGTGGCAGACAGCACCCCTCTCGACCCGGACTTGCGACTTGATTTACCACTGGGCTGCCTGATCTGTGTGGATGGTTCCAGTGGCAGTGGAAAATCGGCGCTCCTACGGCAGCTGACCCTTGGCCTGACCGGATCTGCAGATTGCCGCAGTGACTTCGCCATAGATGCAACGGGCATTCGACGCTGTCTGCACATGTCTGATGAGGTCCTACGTGCCAGCCAGGGAACGCTCATGCAGTTGCTGACCCTGGGTCGTGACCTGGCACGGCTATTTGCAGCCACCTCGTCGGCACAGGAGCACCAATTGCGATCCGAGTCGTTTGAACTGGAGAGACCCGGGGGACGCTGTGCTCGGTGTGAGGGGGTAGGCGAGATCGTCCACCGTCTGGAGTATGTGGAGGATCTTGTTGTTATCTGTCCAGACTGCGAGGGGCGGCGCTTTCGTGAGGAGGTGTTCGTCGCCACCGTCCGTGGTGCCTCAATTGGTGATCTGATGGAAATGACCGTCGACGAGGCGGCTCGCTTTCTGCACCGCGAACAGCGGCCGCAGGCGATCCTGCGGGCGGCCCAGGTGGATGGTCTCGCGTCATACCAGCTTGGCACACCAGTGCATCGGCTGGATAGGCTGTTGATCCTGCGAGCTCTTCTGGCGGCGCATGCGGGGAGGGCAGATCACCGGGATCTTTTTCTCGTTGAGCGGGCCGGTGCTGGCGAAGACCAAGCAGGAGCCCGACAAGTCCACGAATCGTTGCGTAGACTGGTTGCTCGTGGTGCGACGGTTGTGGCCACGCGCGCCATGGCAGTGACACCAGACAATGCCGATTGGCTCGTATCCATGGGACCTGGCACCGGGGCGGCCGGTGGCCGAATCGTGGTCTCTAAACAGGTCTCAGGCCCTGCTTGACGCTCTCTGGTACGGAGGTATATTCGAGATGCTCTTGCGTCGCCATCCTCTCCAGTAGAAGTTCGTGCAGAGTGGACGACACTTTTGAATCGAATCCCACGTAACCCGCCGATTGACCATGCGCCTCGCTCAAGCCTTCTCTGAGACCAGAGTATCGCACTTGGACCTCACCGGTTTTACCCGGCTTCCTGCGTCAACGCAAGTCGCCGAGGGTCTGGAACAAATGCGCCTGTCCCGCTCAACGGTCATTCTCGTGGAGTCCGAGAAGGACGGTGGCCTCGTGGGCATCTTTACAGAGCGAGATGTCCTGATGAAGGTGGCCGATTCCAAAAGTGCTCTCAAAGACACCATCGCCGACCTGATGACCTCTGACCCACAGGTTCTTACTGTGGATGACTCGGTGAGCAAAGCTCTTTCTCTGATGTCAAATGGGCACTACCGTAACGTGCCGGTTTTGGGCGAGAACGGTGAAATTGTCGGAAATCTGTCCCAACACGCGGTGATTCGTTTTCTCACGGATCACTTCCCGCGTGAGATCTACAATCTACCCCCTGATCCTGAACTGATTCCAAGAACACGGGAAGGGGCGTAGGCTTGATACAGCCCATCGAACCCACCCGATCCATCCAGGAGAGCGCTTGATGGCCGAACCACCGGCCTCCGAATCATCCGCCGTAAATGCTGAAATGGCGCGATTGATGGATTCAGTCGTCGTCCGGTTTTCCGGAGACTCCGGCGATGGCATGCAGTTGACGGGCGACCAGTTCACAAATACATCCGCCGTCCTCGGCAACGACATCTCGACCTTCCCAGATTTTCCAGCTGAGATTCGTGCTCCCGCCGGGACACTGGCTGGACTATCAGGATTTCAAGTCAATCTGGCTGCCAGCGACATTTACACCGCAGGGGATGCGCCGCTCGTGCTTGTGGCGATGAATCCTGCTGCCCTGGCTGCCAATCTGGCTGACCTGGAGCCAGGTGGGGTGGTGATCGTGAACGAAGATGCCTTCACGCGCAACAACCTGCGCAAGGCTGGCTACGACGCCAATCCCCTCGATGATGAGTCTTATCTCCAGGGCTATGAACTGCATCGTGTACCACTAACGACGATGACTCGGGCGGCGCTGGATGACCTCGACGAGTTGTCCAATCAGCAGAAGGACCTGTGCAAGAATGCCTTCGCCCTCGGCTTGGCATTCTGGTTGTTCGACCGGCCCATGGACACAACCCTCGCTTTCTATCAAGAGAAGTTTGGCAAGCGACCCCAGGTCGTTGAGGCGAACACCCGAGCACTAAAAGCCGGTTATGCCTTTGGAGAGACGACCGAAGGTTTTCAGTCACGCATGAGTATTCCGTCGCGCACTGATGTCGTGCCTCCCGGAACGTATCGCCGTATCACCGGAAATGAAGCGGTCGTGCTCGGATTGGTGACGGCGGCGCAGAAAGCCAACAAGACCCTGTTCTATGGTAGTTATCCAATCACGCCTGCCAGTCCCATTCTTGAAGGTCTTGCTGCACTCAAGCGATTCGATGTGCGCACCTTTCAGGCCGAAGATGAGATTGCTGCCATTGGCTCCGTCATTGGCGCATCCTTTGCCGGCGCCCTATCGGTGACTGCTTCGAGTGGCCCGGGTGTGTCGCTCAAGAGCGAGGGAATGAATCTGGCCATCGTGATGGAACTGCCCCTCGTTGTGGTCAATGTGCAAAGAGGGGGACCCAGCACCGGTCTACCAACAAAGACTGAACAGGCTGATCTGCTTTCCGTGTTGTATGGCCGCAACGGTGAGAGTCCGATTCCCGTCATCGCCGCCGCCACGGCGGCTGAGTGTTTTGAGATGGCGATCGAGGCGTGTCGGATCGCGGTTCGTCACATGACGCCCGTTTTTCTGCTGACGGATGGTTATCTGGCCAATAGCTCCGAGCCCTGGCTGCTGCCAGATCTCGACTTGATCGAGCCGATTGATATCGAGCATCGGACAGACCCCGTTGGTTATCAGCCCTACATGCGTGATGAGGCGACGCTGGCAAGACCATGGGTGGTTCCAGGTACACCAGGTCTGGAGCACCGCGTGGGTGGCCTTGGTAAGCAGGATGTGACGGGGAATGTGTCCTATGATCCGCAGGACAACGAGCACATGATTAAGACGCGTGCAGAGAAGGTCGCACGCGTTGCAGACTTCTTGCCGCCTCTTGATGTGTTTGGCCCAGACCAGGGAGATCTTCTGGTTATTGGATGGGGAGGCACGTACGGTGCAATTCGCGCTGCTGTTGAACAGGCGCAGGCAGAGGGACGATCTGTCGCCAGTTGTCATCTGCGACATCTCAACCCACTGCCCAAGGACCTTGGTAAGATCTTGAGTCGCTATCGCCAGGTTCTTGTTCCTGAACTCAACATGGGGCAGTTATCGATGTTGCTGCAGGCGCGCTATCCCGTGCGTGTTATCGGTCTCAATAAGGTCCAGGGACAGCCCTTCCGGATTCGCGAGATCGTCGCCAAGATCAACGAAATTCTGACTTGAGTTTCCTTAAAGGACCGAGATGACCGACACGATCGCCGAACCGCCAGCATCGCTCACGCGCAAAGATTTCGTTTCCGACCAGGAGGTCCGTTGGTGCCCTGGGTGCGGTGACTACGCAATCCTGGCGCAGATGCAGAAGGTCCTTGCCGAAATTGGCGTACCAAGGGAACAGACGGTGTTCGTCTCAGGAATCGGGTGCTCGAGTCGATTTCCCTACTACATGGACACATACGGTGTGCATTCGATTCACGGCCGTGCACCGACCCTTGCAACGGGGATCAAGGCTGTCAATCCAGATCTGACGGTGTGGGTGGTGACCGGTGATGGGGATGGCCTCTCCATTGGTGGCAACCATCTCGTGCACTGCATGCGACGCAATGTTGATGTGAAGATCCTCCTGTTCAACAATCGCGTGTATGGTCTGACGAAGGGGCAGTATTCTCCCACGTCCTTGCAGGGGCATCGAACCAAATCGACACCCATGGGCTCGATCGACTACCCCTTCAATCCCATGTCTGTCGCCATCGGCGCCGAGGCCACCTTTGTCGCGCGCACGCAGGACACGAATACCAAACATCTCCAGGAAACCCTTCGACGTGCGGCAGCTCATCGTGGAACTGCTTTCGTCGAAATTTACCAGAATTGTGTGGTTTACAATCCCACTGCCTGGGATCACACGACAGATTCCAGCGTCCGTGATGACAATATCGTGTACGTAGAAGAGGGCAAGCCATTGGTGTATGGTCGTGACAACGACAAGGGCATCCGCATCAATGGCATGATCCCTGAGATTGTTGACGTAGCCAATGGCGCCAGCGACGAATTGGCCGTTCACCAGGAGTCACTAGACAACAGCTCATACGCATACATGCTCAGCCGCATGCAGCACCCGGAGTTTCCGCTGCCCTTCGGCGTACTTCGCGACGTCAGCAGACCCGCGTATACGGACATGCTCGTCGATCAGGTGAAGGATGCGGTCGACAGCGGTGATGCCGACCTGAATGCGTTGCTGCACAGCAGTGATACGTGGGTTGTCGAGTAAGCGGAAGGAGGGGGCTATGACTCAAGCACCGACTGATGGCATCGAGTGTCCCGCCTGTGGTCACGGAAATATCTCGGGCACTGACACCTGTGACGAGTGTGGCGCAACACTGGTTGTAGAGGCGATCCAGGATCAGGAATCAGCAGCTCTGCAAACCTCGCTGCTGCGGCTTGGTCCCCGCCACCCGGAATGCGTGGAGATGACGGCAACCTTGTCTGAAGTCATCGAAAAGCTTCAGAAGCGCAACGTGGGTTGTGTCCTGGTGACCGGTAATGGTGAAGAATTGGTGGGGATTTTCAGTGAGCGAGATGTTCTTTATCGCGTCGCTGGACTCATCGACCAGGCGGAGTCGATCCCTGTTGAGAGTCTGATGACACCGCGTCCTTCGACGTTGCGTCCCTCGGATCCTATCAGTCATGCTCTTCACTTGATGGCTGTCCATGGCTTTCGCCATATCCCGCTCGTAGATGACGATGGGCGCCCGGTGGGCGTCGTGTCGCTCCGTGACATTGTCGAGTTCATGAGCCGGGGCGTCGAGACCGCGTGAGCAGGCCAGCGTCGGCAATGGTTCCTCGTTTATTGCGACTCTGGCATGTCTTGTGTATTGGTGCGCTCTGCCTCGCGGCGACCCCCGCGCCGGCCGTAATCAGTGCAGATCTTCTCAGCCAGTCGAGAACTGTCACTGGGGCCCAGTGGCTAGACCTGCATTTACGCTTGCTGGGACTTGAGCTGACCTATCCGGCGTACCGCGTTCATCTGGTTATTGATGAACAGCGCCAGGCCATCAGATTCGATTTCTGGATCAGTTCACCCCTAGCACGACATCTCAATGAGGCGGGGCGTCGAGAGACGCAGCGAGTGTTGTCCTACCATGCCGGAGGAATCCGCGATCAGTTGCAGGAATTGCTCGATCAGCACTTTCCTGATATTGCGGGAGATTTTGATGCAGAGGTGGATCTGATTGGGACGTTCTATTCTCCCGCTGAACAGGTTCAGGCACCACCTGTACCCTGGGCGAACTGGGAGAAGAATGAGTTGGATTGGGCGAGCGAAGAATAATCTGATCTGTCGTGTCCAGGATCGACAACGTCAGTCACTATCTGCCCCCCCGAAAACAGCGCGAATGCAGCCCGTATTGAGGTCTCGCTACTGAACCTCGCTACTCGGGATCGTGACGCACGCCGACGTCGTCGAGTGCCTCTGCAAGGGTGATCGTTTTGTCGATTACCGGTTCCTCCGTCGTCACAATCCAGCCTGATACTTCCCGACCGAACACGGTGATCGTCTTGGGAACCACGTCAATGACGGTTGTCTCTGACGAATGGCGTTGTCGATCGGTGCAGAAAAACGTGTGTCGCCGCGTGACACCCTTCTCAATAGGATCAGCCATCGCTGCCGCCTGATCGCTCCTCGACAGATGGGGGGGCAGAGGGTGTCGCATAACCTTGTACGACCTGGACAAGCCGCTCGACACTGGCATAGGGCGTGTCTGGCTGCACACCGTGGCCGAGATTGAAGAGGTGCCGAATGCCATTCGTGCGCTCAAGCAGGCCCAAGGCTTGGGCCTCAACCTCATCAGGAGGGGCGAACAAGGCGCAAGGATCGAGGTTTCCCTGTAGGGGAAACTGCCCATCCAAAATCCGGTCGACGTCGGCAAGGTCGGTGCGCCAGTCGAGGGACAGGACATCGGCGCCGACCTGGTCGAGGCTTGGTAGCAGGTGGGCAGCATTGTTAGCATAGTAAATCAGTGGTACGCCCAAGGGTCTGGTGGCATCAAAGATGCGTCGCAAACAGGGCAATGCGTGGGTCTGGAAATCCCGCAAGGATAAGGCGCCGATCCAGGTGTCAAACAGCTGCAAGGCCTGGGCGCCGGCCTGCACCTGCATCGCCAGGTAATCGATGGTGACCTCTGTGAGAACGTCGATGAGTTGTTTTGCTGTCGCAGGGTCGTGATGCAGCAATCGACGAAATTGCGTGAACTCACGTGCCCCGCCACCTTCGGCGAGGTAGGTGGCCAGGGTCAGAGGTGAACCGGCAAAGCCGATCAATGGCACATGTGCGGGGAGCCGCGCACGAATTCGGCCGATGATTTCACCCACATAGGCCAGATCCTTTGCCGCATCGAAAGGACGCAGCCGCGAGACCGCCTCCGCGTCTCTGGCCGCAAATCCCAGGACGGGCCCTGGATCGAAGGTCACTGGACAGCCCATTGGGTCAACGGGTGTAAAGATATCGGCGAAAAGGATGGCCGCATCGACGCCCAGCATATCTACCGGCATCATTGTGACATCCGCCGCCGTGGCAGGATCCTGAAACATCACCTCAATCGACCCCTTCTCTTGCTTGAGGCGACGATAAGGCTCGAGTATCCGACCCGCTTGTCGCATCAACCAGATCGGGCGTCGTGAGGTCCGCTTACCGCGGCAGGCGGCGAGGAACAGGGGTTCATCAACTGTAGGTGAAGCGGCTGTGTCAGTCACCAGTTGGGACAGACTCCCAGTGAGGGATGGTGGGTTGTTCTGGACAGGTCCCTCACCCTGATTCCCTCAGGTGCATGATAGACACACACGAAATCGTTCTTGGCCGGGGAGGAGGTCGTCCAGTCGAGGCTCTGCTTTTGCAACTGTTTTCCCAGGACCATCTGTCCGACGATGAGGTCGTAGATCCCCTCGACCAACGTGCGACGGCGCAGCAGATGTGAGGGGATGGTCAGCGATGTAGCCAGGTAGCGGAGATATTGATTTTGCTCCATGTAGTTCTTGCCCAGACTCTCGCGCGGAGATTCCGGAGTAATCAGAGCCCAACCCGGTTCCGGAATTTCGGAGGTCATCATCGGGTCGTTGCGATACCGCATCAAATCTCGAATGTCGCCAAAACGCTGATGAAAACGCCGGGCTAGATTCTTCACCGTGCAGGGGACCACTGTGCCATTGTCGACGAAACGGGGGATACGTGGCAGCAGGATGTATTGCCCCGACGCAACCTTTGTTGAACGTAGAGCATTTACTACACGATCAGAAAGGCGGGCTCGGAGCTGATTCTCAAGGCTTCGGACATCTTCTGGTGGAATGGTGATATCCAGGGCCGCTTGCAGATCGTCCAGGCTGACCTTGTGGGAGAAGATGGCGAACAACTCTTCTTCTTCAGCCTTCTGCTTCTCACGCTGTGCAGCCGCCCTGCGTTTGTCTTGCGCTGGGCCAGCGTTCGCACTTGCCTCCCTGGTCGAGGCGCCATTGGAGGAGGACTCGAAGAGGTCATTTGCACCAGCGGCCGGCGCATTTCCAGGCGCTGATACGCTGTCGTGTGAGGCGTCGAAAAGCCCCTCCGAGTCTGCCGCGGTAGATTCAGAGCCCTCAAATGTGACGTCGACCTTGCTCGTGTCACTGTTACCGGGCATGTCAAACAGCTCTGCTGGCGGGATGGTCTCGTCTTCGCTATCGGCCCCAAATGTCACATGGGGTCCTTCTACTTCCTCATCCTGTCCAAAGTCAGCCGTCGGCGACGAGGACTCCAGGTCATCACCGGAGAAGGTCACGATGTCTCCAGATTCCCCGCCACTTTCTTCATCGCCAGAAAAGGTGATCGCCACGTCGCCTTCATCCACATCGTTGGCACCAACGAAGTCTACAGACAGACTTGATTCTTCTATGTCTTCTGCACCAGAGAAACTGGCGAGATGATCTGGTTCAACTTCGTCGTTGCCTGAGAAAGTGACCGGGTTGTCTGGGGCGACCTCATCGTCGCCCGAGAAAAGAATCTGCCCAGACTCGGTGGGCGCATCGTCGAGGCCAAACTCAATGGCTGTAGAGGCCGAATCCTCTTCATCATCCTCAAACAGACCATCCGTACCATGAGGTAACGGCTCAGGTGTTTCATGGATGACATCGTCGTAGGCCGTCGTGTCCTCGACCGAAAATTTCTCGATAAGGGAGTCGTGGCGCTCAAGAATGGCATCAATGCGCTCGGCAAGGTGACCGTTGACCTTGAAGCGGGCGCGGGCGACATACATCGCCTGGACTGCCTCGCGCAGAGCGTCCGTGTCGAGATCGTCCTCGAGTTGTTCGAAGGGATCGATCAACTCACTCGCCCATTGGGTTGCCAAGAAACGGTCCGTCGTCCGCTGGATATGGTCTTCCAGCGATTCGATTTCGGCACGCAATTGTTGGGCGATCTGATCCAAGTCAGTACCTGGGGTATCGTTGATAAGGGTTGCAGAGTCAGGCACTTGCGTACCATGTCCCTGCTCCATTCTACTCAACCGATCACCACTTTTCAACCATCAACTACGTCAGCAGCGGGCGAATCTGATAAAGCGAGCGATGGGAGCACACCAGGCCAGCGAGGTTTGCTCGGTCGCCAGTGGGGAATTCCGCGCTTGCCAGTAAGGCGAATCATGCCATCAAGGTAGTACACATAGACCTGCTTTTTGCTGTCATCCCCTGACATCTGGTAGACCGTACGTGTCAGGCTGTGGCAATTGGCGAAAAACTCTCGCTCCAGGGCGCTATCACAGATCAGTCTGTCGTAGATGTCCTCAACGAGAGACTTCTGGCGGACGATGCCCGGCGGCAGTTCATTTGCGCGCGCATACATCATGAGGCGAATCTTGGGCCGCTTGAAGGTGCAGTTGAGATATTGGCTGTCAACGAGAGCCCAGTGCCCGTTTGCAATCGCTTCGCGGTAAAAGCCGAGTTTCGAATACCAGAGACTGCGCTCGGAGGACTGGACGAATCGCCCCGAAAGGGAGTCGCGCAAACCGGCCAGGTGACAGGGGGAGCCATCCGGAAGTGTCGTCGTGCGGTAAACCAGGGCATATTCGGAAAAGGCTCGCCGTAGAGACTTGAGGCGGCCCTCCGTGACCTGCTGCCGCATCTGGGGCAGGGACACGAGCCGCTGCCATGCCTGCTCCAGGCTGCCGCGGGCGTTGGCGAGTTCTTCATCGGAGAGTTGTCCTCCGAGCATCTCGCCCAGTCGCTCGGTGTCGATAAATCTGGCGCCGAAGATGGCCCGAAGGCGATCCTCCGTACTGCGCTCCTGCAGTGCCGTCGAGTCGGCTTCAGCGGATGAGTCTTCGTCTGCATCTTCGTCTGCTACAGCATCATCGGTGAATTCGATGCGGCGATCACGCTTGGCGGCAGCAATCTCCGTCTGCAGATCCTGCAGGAGACTTGGGTCGACCTCATCAAGGTCGGTCGTAGCGTGTTCGATGAGGGCGATGTCTTCGGCCAACTCTTCCTGCAATTCCTGGATCTGCTCCCGTTTTTCAATGACGCCGCCGACGGGATTCATCAGATGTTGCAGAGAGATCAGGCGATCGACATAGGGCTTAATCGATAGTGCCAGCGCGTGAGATGTGTCGATGTCTTCAACGATCTCAGCATCCTCGCCCTGATCACCCAGATGTGTGATCCGTTGGGCAAGTTCATGCACTCGCTCTGTCAGCGTCGCGACGTCAGTTTCAGATGAGAGTGCCGGCGGGGTCACAATCTGATCTCAGTTTCCGGGCTCGACCATCCACTCGGGAAGTGTGATTCGATAGCGATAGACATCATCCTGCGGACGCAGGGAAATGGTCGAACCGGAGACGGACGCAGATTCGACATCTGGCTCGTCTGCATCATCACGGAAGGCGAGTACTCGCAATTGTGGCAGTCTGCGGTCAGGCCAGATCGTGGCAGGTTCCAACTCAATCGGCTCAGTCGTATCGATAGGATACACGTCGATCTGCCAATCGTGGGTTGTCACGACAGCTGCACCACGGACGGTAATGGGCCCGACATTAAGACGCTCTCCACGTGTGTCGCAGTAGAGGTAGTCGTCACACTGCACAAAATCGATCCGACCTTGCCCAGCGTCAGCTGAATAGACGAGCAGGCCGTCAGGGCCATGGGCCAGAAATGATGCGGGTGGCAACACATAGGTCGTGTCTTCGTCGAGGCTGATCTCCCACGACTCTTCCACGGCGCCATTGATGTAGACGTGCAGGCCATTGGCATAAACGACGCGAACCTGACTCAGTTCGTGCGCACCAGCTACAAGTGCTTCCGTCGTTTCCAGCAGATTGCCACCACGTTGGTAGTGGATGGACTCCACCTGGACGCCAAGATAGAAAGTCTGCAGGTGGCGAAGCATGTAGTAGACCTTCGCAACGGCTGGCAATCCCCAGCGAACCAGGTCTGGGACCAAGCCTGCGTTGCCAAAGGCGACGGTTGTGGCCAGGTAGCGGTCGAAGGCCGGGCTCCTTGAGTCTCGGGCTCCCTCCGGCACATCAGTGCCAAGGAAGTCCTCAGGGCTGCCAAGACCAATGTTTACTTGCTGGCGATCCATGTGACGCAAGGGAAAGTCAACGACCAGAGGCTGTGTGCTCGGGGACTCACCGCCTAAGCGGGCGATGACAGTTTTCAATAGGCCGCGATGCATCCAATGGTGTCCACCATCCACCACGACGTGGGCATCTTCTTCGTCACGCAGTGAGGCAAGCAGGGCCTGCTCAGCTTGAAGGGTGTGCAGATAACTGCAAGCTTCGTCGCCAAGGCGGGCATCGCTATCCACGCGTGTCCACGGTGGCTCTGCAGCCATGTGTCGAAGGTAGATGGCGTTAGGCGAATACTGTTCCTGCACGTGACGCAGGCTCGTCGCAGCCAGGGCGGCGATACTACGTGATTTCAGTTGAAAGCGCCCTGGACCGGTTGAAATGAGTCCGCCCTGCGCATCCATGCCTGCATGACCCGTGGCCCAGGAACTGTCGAGAGGGGAGATGTCGCGGAATCCGTGAGACAAGGCGAAAGGAAGCTTCAGATCGCCAATGGCATCGAGATATTCTCGAAAGGCGTCGTCACCGCCCTTGGCGGGGGCGCCCTGAGGCTCGAGGGCAGGTGTGCCACCATGGCCGTCATCCCAAGTGGAGTCTGGATGCAACACTACCAAGTCGTCCATCCCCAGCTGGCGAAACATCCGGAGGCGCTCGTAGGCTTCGATATAGGCCTCTTCGCCCGCCTCCATCTCGGGTAGTTCGCAGTAGATGCGCTGCGAATCGGCCACTGCGGGCAGGGCTGTTGTCGGTTCGGGAAGCGTCGGTAGGACTTCTTCAAAGCGCCGTGACACGGTCAGGACCCAGCGCTCTTTAAGATTTCGCCGACGTCCGTCTGAAGCTGCCTGATAGCGGCAACCACCGTTCAGGTGCATCAACTCATCTGGTTGTCGCGGCGCACCATGCAAGGAACTGGCACGGGAGGCGAACCAGTCGAGATAGCTAGAGATAAACACACCGGACGTGCTCAAAATCTGGGGCTGCGCATCGCCGATGTTGAAATAGGGGAGTCGGATCATCCGTGGGTGGATAGCCCCCACTACGTAGCCAAGTTCAACTCCCGCTGCCCGACCACTACCGCCTTCGATTTCGACCAAGAGCGATTTACCGCTGACGGCGATGCGATACATGAAATCTGCCAACTCACTACCGCGACGCCACTGCCAGCGGGCCTCGATCTGCTCGCCAACGAGCTCGCACGAGACAAAGTGGCGTTCAATCTCATCGTCGTCTGCTGACCATTCCTGGCCATCCATGTCGATGGTGACACCGCCACCCTCAGAGAGCTTGATGGCATCCGCATTGTTGATCTCGATTTCAATGTCCGACAGATTGCCGTCGATTGGTGTATACACGTAGCGGACGACGGCTGACAGAGAGCGTGATTCCAGGACGAAGGAGATCCCGTCTTTGCTAACGCTGGTCGTGACCTCCTCGTCGCAAGCAGGTTGCATGCTCGGCGCCGGGCCATAGGGCGAATTCGCCACGTCGACTTCCGCCAGAGACAGGGAACGTTCGAAACTCAGTGCTCGTGCCGTGACATCGACGGCTTCACGGGCGAAGAGGCCGCGCAACTCGATCCCGGCGAGGGTTGCACCTGTTGGCAACTGAGCTCGAAGCAGGTGAGTTCCGTGGAAGTCGAGGGGGCCAGCGACAACCTCAGCGCCGCCAGCCAGGAGAACGACGAGTTCACGCGACAAAGAG
>Ga0233428_1001377_pt1 | contig 26035 bp, 16 predicted proteins | sample SI_118_April2016_4_FD_179890 | JGI IMG/M metagenome (GOLD analysis project Ga0233428, IMG submission 179890) | Seawater microbial communities from Saanich Inlet, British Columbia, Canada - SI_118_April2016_120_MG | ecosystem: Environmental > Aquatic > Marine > Inlet | place: Canada: British... | reverse complement strand
GGTCACACCTTTCATGGTTTCCTCATCTGCAACTTATCATAAGTCCTCGGCTTTTTTGTCCGAGGAAACTCTTTGTATAATAATATGGGCGATACTGGACTCGAACCAGTGACCCCTTGCTTGTCGAGTAAGGACAGGCTAATTTATTCAATATTATAAGTGCTTTATTTTACGTCTGTTATGACGCTATCACTTATTACACTTTAAGTTACAGCAAAATTAGAATTCTGGTACTTACCGTTACTTACTGTTATTTACCGTTACTTTGACTGCGTATTGACTTCAGTAACATTAAAACTTTCATACCACTGCCCTTTGGACTCTTAATCAGTGGGTCGAAGGTTCGAATCCTTCAGGGCGCACTTTTATACCAAAGACTTACAACGATCAACATTTTGACTGATCTGAAAAGTGTATCCAAATTGTGACCAAAATTTTCATGAAGGGTATGGTGGGAGACTACTATGCCCTTTTTTTATGTTTGATCCATAGGCACTCAAATGTAACAAGGCATTAGAATCAGTGATGAGCTTAGGAATTAGCTGGATTGTTCTTTTCTATTTTTTTGTTTGCGATTCCGAAAGGTATATGAACCATAGGTATGTTACCTGCTTCAGATTCAAGATGTGTTTTTTGATCATCAAAGAACATATGTGGTTTAAGTACCTTCAATATCCTGTCTTTCTTCATTCCACCAAGAAAGAATGTTTCATTGGCACTCACTCCCCAATCCTCAAGAGTAGTTATTACTCGCTCATGAGCAGGGGCACTTCTAGCAGTGACAATGGCCGTTCTGAGTATTCGTTTATAGTTTCTGTCTTTCTCCTCAGAACGATCTTCTAGTTTCTGCATAAATGATAATTTCTTGAATAAATCTGCTAGCGGACCAGGATTATGTGGAATATCTGACCTATCTACCTCGTACTTATTAAAATCATCAATTTCACCATCTCGAAATACCGACTCTGACTCGTCATCTGCAATTACCCCATCGAAATCGAAGGCTATTCTTAGCTCACCATCTCCCAAGTCGTCTACTACCTTGGTAGGTAAAACTGTTCCAGCCGGGTGACCAGCGTCTATTGCTTTAATGACATCACTCTCATTGGCAGAGAGAAATAGTGAGGCGTTGAAAGCGGGAATATATCCATAGGGTGATTTCCCTTCCATGAATGCGGCCCTTGTAATATCTAGTTTATGGTGTTGGATTGATCGAAAAACCCTTTTGCCCGTAACAGCTGAATTTCTTGACAGAAGGACAACCTCAACTGGTTGCTCTTCATTAAATCTACCATTGATACTCAAAAATCTTCTAACAAATGGAAACGCCACTCCTTTCTCTAGAAATGTATCTAGGTGCTTTTCTTGATATTCCTTATAAGCCCTTGGTCCTTCTTCAATAAACACCTTATCTGATTCTTTCAGGTCGAAGAGTGCACTTGATGCAACAGCTATAACCAGTTTCCTTTCTATTGGGTATGGCATTTATTCCCTTTTCCATTTTGGACATTTATATTCATAATGGAGTTAATCATATTCTAGATTGGCAATACTCATGAAAAAGCTATGTTTTAGTTTCTTTATAGATATCAACTTCACATTCAGTACATTTCCATATTGGATCATCATTGCCTATACAACATCCTCCCAGTGCTATTTTTCCGTCTTTGAAACTCTTATCAAGCTCAGGACTAAAAATGGGAAGACCATATAAAATATTAGCTACCTTTGTTGATCCGCACTGAGGACATTTCATTGGTTTTCTTTTTACTCTTATTAATTTCAATAGCTGTATGTCAATTTAGTGTTTCATTTGGGTGTATAACCTGCCTCATAATCCCGCACTTTCAGCTCATACTCTTTAATTAATCCAGTGAATTCCTTGTCCTCAATCAACTCATTTGAGATATCATAGTAATCGTACTGTACATTTATACGTTCGATTATCTCATCTACCTCAGGAAAGTGAATAACATCATCGACAATTGTTTCTATAACTTGACTCATAGCTTCCTCTTTCCCTATTTCTCTTTTCTCGTAACGACGAAAAAGTGTCCTGTCCATATCAAATAGCCCTTCAATATCGTTCTCACGTTCTGCCACTGAAACTAAGTGATCAAGTAACCCTTTTCGGCTCTTTTTGAGTAAATTAGCTAAGCTTGGATTTTTATTATCTGAGTTTTGTAATTCTTCTGCTGACTGTTGTTTTTTTAAATTTTCAATTAGATTTTTTTTGGCTGTATTAATACCTTCTTCAAGCTTTTGCATTAATTGTATATTTATAAAATACCCAAACCTCTTTGCATCACAGGTATACTCACGAAGCAATGAATCCTTCTTCTTATTAAAATCATTGACTTCTTTCACCTCTTTAATATCACTTGGAGTAAAAACACGCCAACTGCTTTTTAAATTCTCACTCACATTGGATATCTTGTTATTAAAAAGCTTGAGAGATAGCATTTTGTTTTTGATATCCACTCCGCTAACAGTAATTTTCAAGAGCTTATAATTATTCCGATAGAAAGTTGTCTTTTGTAAAATAGATGGGTCAATAGGTGGGTTTTTCTTAAGATTATCAATTGTCTTTGAAAGTTCCTGTTTTACCTCTTCTTTCTTTTTTTGATGAATTGGACATATTTCGAAGGGGTTTAAACGGTTATAGTCGACATTTGTGTTGCTTTCACCTCCTTCTATCAGTGCAAGAATATCGGGAGTAACACATTTGTGGCCAATAAATCCATTTGGAAATACAAGTTTTTCTGGTTCAGACTCCCTAGACAATGCTGCAGGAGAGTGGAAAAGCATATCTTCGTCGACAATAACAATAGATAGCCTAATTCGCTCGACATTCTGGACATTAAGAGTATCTATGTTACTGTTAATTATGTCGAGCGCACTTTGCTCTCCATATCCAAACCTCACAGCGTTATCATCAGTGTCCACGTATAGTTTACAGTAGATATCGTGTTCACTTATTAGCAAAAGAAGCTTCTTAATCTCAGTTTCAAAGTATCCAGCTTTTGCAATGATGATACGGTTTTTTGCCGTCTCAAGAAACCTCAGTAACGTTTCTCGGGACACATTTACAAACTCTACACCGCCTATTGAATCATTCATAATATTCATCCTCTTTATTATTTGCGACAAATAATAAATTTTTTACTATAATTCATTGCTCAAATTTATCTTTAAAACATTTACAATTTTCATCTGTATATAAAATTACGTTAACATATGCGGTGTAAACACTGCCTTCATAACTATCTATAAATAGACATAACCTATACGCATTCTCACTCTCCCATTTATTCCATTCCCTTATGTTAGTAAAGGAAAGCTTAGATTCAGGATCAACTTCTATGATTGAATATAATATTACGTATTGTTTTAGAAATAACTTGAACGACTTATAACCTAATAAGCTCTTCTATCCTCAATATTTGTACCATCTAAGTATTTTTTGACGATATCTACACAACCCGACATATTATCGCGTAATTCATGAACCCAGAATCGACATATTTGCCACCCTAAAGAGGCCAACTGAATATCTCGCCATATATCATCATCTTTATAACGCCCACTTGCGGTTTTATGATAAGCAGCACCGTCTACTTCTATGTCGAGCTTAATTGGATTCAAAATAGCCATGTCTAAATATCTTCCGGCAACAGGGTATTGAGGAATAGAATCAACCCCGGACTCTATCAATGCCCTATGCAAAAGTTCTTCCCATGGGGACTGGAAAGGATGTTCTTTTTGTTGCGTTCTCTTCTCCGCTATAGTATCAATCGTTTGTACACATTTCTCGATAAAACTAATTCCGCAATTCCTTGCCCATATTTTGTTACCAACTATACAAAGCGAAGCCTTAGCTCGTGTTACAGCTACATTATATAAATTCTTTTCCTTAGCCAGGAAACGCATAGCTCCGTCAGGTGCGCTGTCTGAGGCACAAAGACTAAGGAACATTACATCACGTTCGTCTCCTTGATAAGCGTGAGCAGTACCGACATTAAAATCAGAAGCAACCAAAAATTTCCTGTTTATATTTCGATATGCTTGCTCAAGAATTAAATCAGATTGCGCTTTGAAAGGAGTTACGACACCTATGGTCCCATCATATCTGGAATCGGACAGCTTTGTTACTGCCTCAACAATGTATTTTGCTTCTGATTGAGAAATGGCGCCAGAGCCTCCAGGAGGTTTCAAGATTTCACCGTCAATATGCACCCAGTCAAGGCCAGAAGAAATTGCCTTTGATTTCTTGAAGCAAGTGTAATCAGTGCGAATATTAAGATCTCCGCCATAAAAAGATTTGCTCGCATATTCTGCAATATCTGGATGACATCGAAAGTGGTCGCGCAAGAAGATAAAGTCATTTTCGTCATCGAGTTGGTTTCGGGTTAAATCAAAAAAACTGTTCGTTCGATAGCTATAGCGTTGTATATCAATACTTGTTAGGTTATAAGATCTCAAAAAAGTTCGCTCTGATTGTTGATCCATTGAGCAAATATGTGAGAGTTGCATCGGATCACCTACTGCAAGAATTCGCCTTGCACGAGCAAGGAGAGGTATTGTTGAGGCAATATCGCATTGGCTTGCTTCATCAACAATAAGTAAATCGAAAGCACCCGCCGTTAAAGGAAGGGCATTTTTTACTGACAGGCTTGACGTTGCCCATAGAGGAAATAAACTAAGCAAATCTGGAAGATTCTCAGACATTGCTTTTTTTAAACGAATTAGGCCAAAATTAGCAATTCCAGATCTTAATCCAGCGAGCATTCTACGTTGTTCTTGACCAATCACGGATGTTTGACCGGAAGCAAGCGCATCAGATATAGTTTGTAATATAGGCATTGAAGATTGATGAAGCTTCTGAATATCCATTGCCAAGTTATCACGACCTGGAAATTCTGATACTTTTTCCTCCATTTCAGTGAGAGAAGTATGGACATGGTTAATACTCTTAATAATTTCTGCTAACTCTAGCCATTTAGTCCATTTCACATTGTCATCATTTCCAGGCAATTTACCTATAAGCTCCGTAATATCAGAGCCTATGGATGCCAAAGCTCTTTTGTGTTTTATTTTATTCTGCCAGAAAAGTAATCGAATTATTCTGTCCCATAAGCTTAGAGTCTTTTGTGCTAGATAAAGGCGTGACTTATTAATCAAGTTAAAATCAATATCCGTTTTGAAATTATAAATGTCTTTTATTTTTTTATCATTTAGTAAATGCGCAGGGAGCCGATCAATTAATAAGCTTAAACGGTCTGAGCATTGCTGATAATCTATAGTCAGTTCACAGATACTTTTAAGCTCTTTGATTTTAACATTCATTTTTAGTAATATATTAAACAGTTCGTTGCGCAATGGTTCTATTGGAAGTTCTTTGGATGATGGTCGGTTAAGCAAGTCCTTCAAAACCTCATGCCAAGAGTTTTTAATACCACCATCACCATAAGCTGTTCGTATTACAAGAGGACCATTAGATGATATTTTGTTTAGAGGGCCTTCTACCGCATCAAGAGCACGGTGATTTTTACTTGCGAATAGTGTAGCATGTGAACGAACCGCCTGATTGATAAGAATTGTTCTAACTACCAAAGATTTTCCGGTTCCCGGAGGTCCTGTTATTGCTCCAGCCTTACACGACAAACCAATTTCAACACCTTTGCGTTGCTCTTCATTTAAAAGATCAAAAGATGCAATTAAAGCTATATCCTCTTTCGGCTTATCAGGGATATAGCTTTGAGCACTTTTCTCATAAGGAAATATAGCTGACAATGCTGATCTATCCAATTCTTCGTCTGTAAAATGATCCGCAATGTGTCGCAGTTCACGCAGTAGACTTCGGCTGTAAGGTTGTCCAGAACCCAGAGATAAGAGACAAGAATTGTATATCCCTTCTTCACGGTTATTCCAAGAATCACAAAAACTTATCTGACCGGGATTAATAGGCTCCTTAATATCGTCACCAAGATATTTTGAAGAGAGTACGGCAAGGTCGGCAAGGCTAAATTTTTTTGTGGAAACTTCTTCCTGAACTGATAACTCATCAAAAGGTCCATCTTCAAACCCAACGAATCTTAAAAAGCCTGTACGTTCATCGTAATTGCGAAAATGATATTTCAGCCAAGACATATTTGGTGCAGGTTGATTTGTCGGTTCGAGGCGCAAGTTACCATCAATCAATTCAACTTTCATAGGTTGCACAAAGAGTGGAGCAAAGAAATGCTTATCTGATCTTTTAATATATTTTATTGGATAGCCGAGAAATATTGTTTGATCATCTCCACGTCGCGATCTATTCTTATGAAATGATGCCCATTCTTGTCGCATTGAAACAGTGAACCCAGCTCCTGCTTTAATACGATCCCATGGTACATTTTGAGAGATTGGCAGCCAGGTATCGCCCAAGCGCTCTAAATATGAAAGAGTTTGCGGCATCTCTGCCTGTTCAATACATGCGATATAATAATCGACCAATCTCCGGAAAGTCTCCCAACGGCCAGACCTACATGTTACTTTTTGAGAACTCGTGCCAATTGCAACTACACTTTTAACTTGGCCTTTACCTGATTTATACGTATTGATACCGGTTAACTCAACAACACCTGAATCAATACCATTTCGTTTTGAAGTGGTTGGGCTGTTTAGTAAATGCCAAAAACCTCGTTTGTATTTAATCGCTTCTTCGTCTCTTAAGACAGCCAAGATGTCATTTAAATCACACTCGTTCAAACCTCTATATTTCCGCTTAACATATCGCAATATATCACGTGTACTTAAAGGGCGGTTTTGACGAGCTATATAATTCCAGATGTATATTTTTTGTTCATTAGTCATTTTCTTATCCAGAATCGGATTCAGTGATCCATAAACGATCCATATCTTCTTTACTAGCAGAACGTTCTAAAAAAGGGATTGTTGATTTTGCCGCTTCTTTGTACCGAGTGCGTGAACAATATTTTTTTACTCTCAACAATAGGTTGAGCAAATTCTTATAATCTGAACTACCTTTTGTAAGAAAATCTGAATCAAATTTTCTACGCTTGAGTAAATGAGGAAATATGTAAAAACAATTATCTAATCTTTGCCCTAGATTATTCTCTTTCAGCAGTTCCGCAAATAGTTTTATTAAAAAGGGTAATATCTCATCTAACTGAGTTTGATGCAGATGCTTTTTATCCACTGATTTAACACGAAAGCGAACCAAATTCCTAAAAGCTCTTAACCAATTATTTATAGGCTTAGGCTTGTCATTCAAACACTGTAATTCATAATTTCTAATTTGTTTAACAAATGCATTATAAAAGAGTTGAACCTCTTGTTCTTCTTCAAAAACATTTCCGATTAACATTAAACAACCACGACTAATCTCTTTTTGATCTATTTTTTGTATAACTAAATGTTTTGCATGTTCTGGGCATGCTTGGTAGAGCCATGCAGACAAATTTATTAATTCTTCATCTCTAAATCTTGATACTGGTCTTTTTAATTCCTCCTCAATACAATTTCTTAGACGATTGAGAGTGAAAGTGTCAATGCAATTGTTTAGTGTGTCATCACTTGACAAAGGGCCTATATATAAATAGGGCTCAGGTTTACTTGATACACCTCTATAAGATTGAACGGTATCATATGTAGGCCATTTGTTAAGCTGCTCTCGCAGTGGCCGTAATTCATCACTGTAAAATGCATGATGATTACTCTCAAGTAGATCACAAAGTATAGTCATTTTATCACATGCATTGTTAAAATAATCATCATCTGCTTTGATCCTGGCTTTTCCAAGTGGCCAGCTTAACTGCCCTAGAGATGGTGTTTCGCAATCACCCATTAAACGCCAGTTTAGTGTTGATTCAAACACTCGCGGTCTAACAGATTTTATTCTCACTTTCGCAAAACCCTGCCCAGGTTGTACTTCAGATTCAAGTATCACGTCCTCATTTTGAGCTGTTTTTTCTCTTAAATTAGCTTTAACTTTTTTATAAAAGCTATCGTCATCTTTACGCCGTCTTAGCTCTAGTGTTAACGAATCTTGGCCCTTAGCTATCGTTAGGCCTGTTATGGGTATTGGAGAATAATAAGTCTTGCCGGCTTCAACCGTAGAATCCGGAACCAACTGCTTATAAGAAATTTGAGGATCATAATAACTGTCTCTTCCTATAGCACAAATCTCTATTGGCATTAATTTATCACGGTAAGTAGGCAAATTATTTTGCAAGCAAAATGCTATCCATGCGGCACCGCGCGATGTCATCTCGCCAGAGGATATAATTGGTCTTTTTAACAATGGAGTTTTAAGCAAAGCAAATTCAGCCATAGTTCGTGGTCCAACAGGAAAATTAGCACACGCACCGTCAACTATTACAGAGAGAAGGTCACTGGATCCGCTTGATAGATCGTTAAATTGCTTCTCAAATGATTCCGAAACTATATCTGGTATTTGTTGCAAAGTTACCATATCATCAGCTGGCATAATCCCTCTAAGGCTATCGTCCAAGTATTTTTTAATGCCGCACTCTCTGCCTGATATCTCTGATAAATTAATTCCAGATATATCACCCTTAGCACATTGCATTAGCCATTCAGGGTCTTGGAGGTATCGCCAGCTTTTATTTGTGCCATGATCAATCAAAGAAGCTATGGCAACCAACCAGAAAAAACCATTGATTGGGACATAAAAGCTGTGTTCAGTCCTGTCGCGTACGGGAAAAAGATAGATATTACCATTAAAGTTTTTTGCACGAATTTCAAACAAAACAGTTTCCCATACATCAAGACTTAAACTAAGAACCGCTATTCGTCCGAAATATTTTCCTTCTGCGCTTTCGTCTGCAATATTTCTTCCCGCTGCACTGTTTTGTCTGCACCAATCCGCAGCAATGGCAATTGGGCGTGGGGTTAAGTGTAGCGTTCCTTCATTACCCCTATTCCAAATATCTAACAATGCTTGTTGTGCTGCTTCACCTATATGGTCAGGCACTACCAGTGCTGTTTGCTTGGTGTCATTTTGGGAAAACAATTTTGCCGTTTTGCATATAATTTGTTCCGATAAAATGCTAACTGGTGGTTTATCCGGTGTTGGTGTCCATGAAAGTGATGTGTTGTGTGATAATACTCCAGACCATTCATCAAAGGAGTTACCCCCCGGAGCCAATCGCCACCATGCCGCGACCAGGGGAATTCGCCCGGAGCCATACTGAGAATCTCTTAGATAAGGCACTTGGCATTCAGGAGGCCAGTCATATCCAGACCCTCTACGGTGCTGCGTTGCAGCCTCTCCCAATAATGGTTGTTCTCCATTAAACTGAGGCAGCACAAAAAAAGGTGTTGTATTGTCGTTGCTTATTTCGTAGTAGTTTGATTCGTCGTTAAACGTGTAAGAGAAAACTTTGTGTTGTGAGAGGTCTATTCCGCAAGAATTCATAAGGCAACTCCAAAGGCCTCTATTGCCTCCACTATGCCAGCTTCTAGATCATCGGCATAGAGATGTGCTTCTGGGGGAATTCTCAAGCCTATACAGAATTCATCTTTAGCATCATATCTGTCTAATTCAATTCCATTCGCATGATCTTTTGTTACGATATCTGCGCACAACATTAATCCACATAAAGGGCGTGTGCAATTATTTTGCTGATTAAAGGTCGAGAGACACTTTGTTGCCGATTGCAAATATTCTTGCAGAGTTGTATTAGAAGTGTCAAGTATCGGGTACCAGATAACAATGCCAGTATTAAGTTCTGGCCACCAAAGAATCTGCTCGCAACCGACAGAACCGAGTCTATTGGCAGGTAAATTATTTTTCAAATTTAACCAAATATTTGTTAGAGTTGTATTATGAATGTCTCGGCAATCATATACTTCACACGGGCCACTGTGTGTCTTGAATGGCCCAGGCGTACTATTCGCACAAAGCCATTGACCGCAAGTTGATTCAGCTGAGTAATATGGGGTCGAAACAAAATATTCTTTCCACTTTTTAGTCAAAACAGAATGGAATAGTTGTCGTCCTGTTTCTGCCCATAATGGTCGTTGCCAAGCCCATGCATCATCAATCACCTTTTTTTCACTCCTTATATTAACATATGCATACCATATTTTTTTATAACGTTTTTCAAATTGAAGAGGATAGTTTGGCTGAGAAGGAAGATGTTTAGGCAACGTCATCTCGCAGATAGAAGGTTCAGAAAGCAATACTCTTGTTTCTCGTTTAAAACGATTAACCAAGTCATACTTTATACTAGTATGCGTATCTCCAAATATCCGGCTAATATCATTTAGATAATTTGTAGACATTGATTTGATTTCATGTAATACCCAGTTAGTTAGACGATTTTCCAATGTATCTATAAATTCGCGCCTTTGTACCGCCAGCAAAGATTGCCTTAAGCCAGCTTTTTGCGCAGCATTACGGCCAGGTCGTTTAGCATAGTCGCGTATACATGCCGAGTCAATTTCCTGCATTCGGTTTATCGGTGTCAGCTTTCGTACTCTTTCTAGTATGTGCCTGGGGGACTTCGCTATGGACTCTAGAGATTGATTCAAGTGCCGGTCTTGGCTGAATTTTACGATAAGTGCCATCTTCGGCTCATCAAAGTCGGGATTGATCCATTCCTTAATCACGTTGCGCCATGAACGTCGGACAACTCCATGACTTGTTTTATCCTCCAATAGTTCGGCGTCTATCTTAGTACCATCTGCAAGCTCTTGATACCTCTGCACTTGCCAACGTATCCACCTGTCCACTTGAGATCCTTCAAGTTGATCATTATCAGAAATTGGTCTCCCAAGTATATTCTCCTGTGTTATCAAAACCGAATTTTGATTAAACCGTAACTCTCCACCCATAGAATGTCTTTCTTCTACAAAACGGCTGTCAAGTGGCAAAGAGTAAGCCTGCCAAATTGTACCATCTATTTCAAACGGGAAGCTACATGTTGGTAATTGTTGACCGCGGAATATTGGTTGCCCAGCATATTGAGGCAAAAGAAATCTGGCTGAGCCTCGCCCATCAAAGTATAATTCAGACAGGTCTTTTACGCATATTCTTTTAATGGGATCAAGGGCATGCCACGGTTCACATAAAATGAATGGTTCTAAGAAATTATCCTTCAACTCTGTCGATTCCCTGCCAGGCAAAATGCGCCATGCCCGATCCAGTTTGTTCACTGGCGTTGTTGTAAGCTTGGGCCAATGGAGGGTCATCTAGATCATTGATGATATCCCCTACTCTATCAAAGGCAGAACGATGTTCCCCTATGTCCAGCCCACGAAGTTTTGGTAGGATTCTTTGTTCAATTTGGTCAGCCAAAGCCAAATCTATACGATTATCAACCCACTCTGGATAATTTGTAACATAAGTACAGATTGCTTGCCCGACTCTGTGCCCAAAAGGTCGTCCAACCAGCTCCATTGCGATATTAAGCTTAGTAATTAGATCGCTTATTTTATTTTCTTCTTCTCCAGTAAGTTTGAAATTGGATATTTTAATCCAAGATTTCCACTTTTCATAACTTAACGCGTTCTTTGCTCCTCTGGTATTATCCTTGTGACGAGTGTTGCGTGTTTGGTTTGGACGTCCAAACCTTAAGACACAGGAGCGATCCAAAACCTTATCCGAAAGAGTCTGGGTACTCTCATCTTCATTCATGGTTCCACAAAACAAAACATTGTTGTCTGGATAAAGGCGTATATTATTTTTATCATCGCCCATATGGCCAATATCCAATGCAATCTCAGCCTCTAATCTTTTATTCTCGTCTAAAGGATCTATATCACGACGCACTTCCAGTTTACTTAGAAACTCACTAAAATAATATTCGACACGTGCCAAATTCATTTCATCTAAAAGAACTAATAATACCTGATCATCCATAGCATAATCCCAGTCTTCAGGCATCACCCATTTACCACGATTATACCGTTCGAACTGGACAAGCGACCGAGACAATTCCGTACCCTTGTATTTGTGCTCCATATAGTTGTAAAAGCCAAACATGTCTTGAGGGCTATCCCAACGCGGCTGTACTGCCATGCCGATAAAATTCATTCCCATCCCTTGCGCATACATACGCGGCAAAAGGCTTTTACCTGTTCCGCTGATACCTGCTAAAACAACTAAGGGAGAAATATCGTTTACTTTTAATGCAGTATGAAATGCATGTACAACTCTTTTCGGAAATATTAGTTCTGCATGCTGTAAATGATCAATCGTATATTGCAAACACTTTTCTTCATTCTCAGATGATCCAGATAGAGGCATTTTCTTTGAAAAGTATGGCTCCCATAAATCTTTCAAACTGTCATCGTTTTCTACTGCACCTCCAGCTCTTGTAACTTCCGCCTTAAGGGTCTCAAGGAGCGTTTGATAGTGCTTGATCTGATTCTCAAATGCGTCAGCAGTTCCCTGAAGTTCAGCCCGCTTGTTTCCAATCTTACTTAATTCAGATTTTGCACAGTCAATTTTTCCCTCTAAATCCGTTTCCAAAACCCTATACTCATCTCGAAGTTCCTGCCTTTTGGTTTCATATTTCTGGAGATATTGTTCATATTCCTCTAACGCTTCACATTTCTTCAACTCATATTTTTCAATTTCTTTTTTTAGCTCAGTATTTTTAGCTGATAAAATTTGTAAATCATTCGTCAATTGGTCTAGTTCTGATTGTACATAATTTAATTCACTTGATTTTGTACGTATATCTTCTTGTAAAGCAGCACATTCCCTAGTTAGTACGTTTACACTTTCTTCCTGAGATTCCTTCTCGACACTGGCTTGTACTAGTGCCTCGTTTACTCCTGACAGTTCCCTCGTTTTACTATCCAATTCACTAATCAGCAAGTTGGATTTTTCCTGTTTTAAAGTCAGTTCTTCCTCCAGCGCTCTAACACGTTGACCTAGGGGCTCCAACTCTTGACGAGATGCCTCAAGCTCTCGGACTTCTTCTTCCAGAACATTGCGGCGAGCTTGGTCCTGCTCCAACTGTTCTGCTATTTCTCTCCCTCTTGTTACACGGGGCTCAAGTTCTTCCCACTCGGCACGTCTAGCTGCTAATTTAACATTTAAATCATCCCATTCTGTTGCCTCAGGTAGCCGCTCAATGCGTTTCCCAAGACTTGACATCCGTAAAACCATCAATACTGCCAATCCAACAGTCAAGCACCACAAACCTAACACTATAGTGAAAGGCCAATTTGTTTGTATAAATTCCAACTCCATTGTTTTAGCTCCCTCCCGTAGGATCAGCCGGGTTAAAGTTTATTATTTCGTTCTGTCGTAAACGCAATTCCTCTGAAAGGCTACCAAGATCTTTACGTTTGTTATTAATCTCTTCACTTAAAACATCCCTCTTGCCGGTAAGAGTTGAGATTTCAGCCATTAGGTTATCGATATTTTTTTCCTTAACCATAAGAGTAGATTCCCGATTAGACAAAGACATTTTCATACTATTTAGCTGGTGAAACTCAACCTTAACAACGCTGACATCTTTTTTAAGTTTATCTTTTTCATATTTCAACAAATCTATATCAGCATTTAAATCCGATATTTTAAGTTTTGCCTCTGCTAATAGAAAATTTGAATGGTCCGCCTGTTTCCTTAATTTCATAAGATCGTTTACGTTTATCTTTAAACCTGTTTCTTGTTGGCGTAGATTTGAAATGTCAGTGTGCAACGATGCTCGTTTTATGTCTAGGTCATGGGCCTCAACGTCAAGTTTCTGGTTCTGCTGAGTCAACCATTCTAGACGTTTGTCATCGGATGTTAACTGCTTGCCAATACTAGTTAAGCGTTCCTGAAATGCTCTCAATTTGGCTTCTTTCTTTTGAATATTAGCATCAAGATCACGGTGTTTTTGCTCTTGATGTTCCAATTGGTTTACATCGCTGGTCAATTCAAGCTTTCTTTCTTGAAGACCATCAACAAGCTTTGCTTCTGCTTCACGACGATTTTGCCAATTGTTCATTGATGTAGTAATATCATCACGTTGTTTTTTCAATTCAATCAAAGATTTTTCAATATTCTCTTTGCTTTTGACAAGATCGCCAAATTCATTTGACGCTTGATTACGTGCTGCGATAATTTTTTCCGATTTAAGTTTACTGTCACGTAGTCCAGCAATTTTCTCACTAAGTTCACTTTCTTGTTTTTGCAAATATAGAACCTTCTCTTCGAGCGCACCTTTCTGTTTTGTAAAAACGGACAGATCATTCTTTGCGCTACTAAGCCTCTGAAGTGCATTACTTTTTGCTTGCTCTGCCCTATCAACATTACGCAACTGCATAACAAGTAGTAAACTTGATCCAAGAAATAACGCCGCAATAACCCAAGCGATCCTCAACTCGTGCTTAGCACGAACACCACCCCGATTGGTATGCTTCTTTTTGGACGGTACGGTAGACTCTGTCTTATCCATGTTTACCCCTTTAGTCTAAATTAGCCTAACAAACTGCTAGTTGTTTTCAATTTAGAGCTTATAATAAACGGTTAGACATTAAAATCAAGCAAAAAGAGGTATGCGTTATAAGGCACAAAATAGCATATTCTAATATTAAATGAGAAGTTACAGATCGGTTGCCTTTCCGTCAGAAAGCATTCTGACTTTGCTGCCAAAAAACTCAGGAAATTTCTCCGGTGAAAGTGTATGGATGGGAATTATTACTACAGGATTGAGAGCTTTGGTAAATTTTTTCAACTGCTTCACACCTGCATGTCCGCTGGTGTGAATATGCATGGGAGAAATGTCGTATTCATCCCAGAATGGCTTCTCATTCTTATAGTATCCACCCCACATTGAGTAAATCAAGGTTGAACCCTCTATATACCCTTTCTTGGCAAAGGCCTTTCTTATGCCGTATGACGGCTTCACAACAAGAGAATCTTTCTTCTTCTCAATCTCATCATATGTAATCTTTGAATCTTTATATTTATACAGAATCTTATCGTCTGCCAATCTTCTAGTGTTACTGTCAGAAGTGAAAAATACCCTGATGTCCTTGAAGTCAAATTGCGGGATACTGGGAGCTCTCTTACGTAAGACATCCAGCAAATGAACAGTATAAGGATCAAGTACAAGGATACGCCCGCTCCTACGGCATGCACTGTATAGAGAAGAGATCCTGTCAATATTCTGTGATGAACAAGCAAAGAAGACCATTCCTTTCTTTTCTTTAAATATTGTGACCAGCCGGTCTCTCAATTCATCCTCTTTTTCACAATAACCTTCCTTGCCCTCAATTCCGGTTCCTTCCATGATTAAATAATCTATATCTTTAGGAGGCTTTGCAATTAATCGGTCAAAAAGAGTACTTTTTTTACCATGACCCCTGAAATCGCCTGAGTAAAATATTCTTTTACCTTCAGCCTCAATTAAAAAAGCATATGCATCAAAACCTGAATGATCAACCAGGTAAGGTGTGATTTTAAAGTCACCGATTGAAAAGCATTTTTTGTTTTCAATAATCTCCACTGTTTTGAAGACTGGATCGAGACCCCTAAAGTAATAAGTAGCTTTGATCAATTCCAGACAGCCCTCGCTTAAATATAAGGGTATTTGAGGCTTCACAAATGGTAGCAAGCCATAATGATCAGGGTGAGAGTGCGAAATGAGTATAGCATCAGGCTGCTTGCTTTCGGTGTCCTCTTTATAAAGGCCGGAGATGTCTTTAGCAATATTCTTCTCAAGAAGCTCCGCTTTGTTCAAATCGAGATAATTGCCCAGCTTGAAGCTCTGACCATCTTCATCTACAAGTGGCAAACCGATATCAATCAGGATTCGAGTGCTTTCGGTAGACAGTTCAACACACGAACCACCTATTTCGTGTGTACCTCTGTGGATGGTTAGGATCATAGTCCATTTGAACCTTTCCACAAATTGTTTATTTTCAAATTTTTCATATCTCCTATTAGATAACCCTTTATACCTTCCAGACTTTTGTCATCTTTTATAAACTTTTTATATCGACCACTACGTTGATCTCTGTCAAATCCAAAGATTAACAAGTAAACATCAGGGTCAATTTTTTCAATTTCTTCTAAGTTTAGACAGAAGAGGCCATTTACAATCTTAATGTAACGTGTCAACCCCTTTATTATGGAGAAAATTAGCTCGTAGTTTTATAAAGTTAAAATGTGCTCATGTATTAGGCATTTATTTCCTTTTGAGCTGTTCACCCCATGTTCTGGCGAGGGCGAACAGCTCAAAAGGAAATAAATTAAGCCAAAGATTTGTTAAAATACTCAGAGACAATACTTACTATTTAAATCTCATCATCAGACAGTTACAATATTCATAGTTTTATCTTTTTTATACCGAGATCTCCTCCATTCAAATATATGTCACGGGCTTCTCTTGGAGTCTTCATCTTTAAAGACCCGTGGATTCGCACTGTATTATACTTATCAATAAAATCAACGGTTTCTGCATATGCCTGACTATAATTATGAAAGTATCTTACCTGCAAAAACTCTATTTCTAATATAGAATTAAAAGCCTCTATATGGGCATTCTTATTCGGTGTTGACGGAGGGATCAACTCATGGACAACCTCTCCTTCATATCTCTCCACGTTCGCTATAAATGCGTTTGAGGTCATCTGGCTCCCATTGTCACTTCTTATTACTAATTGACCCGAATCGACCTTATACTCATCTATAGCTCTGTTTAATGTCAATACCAGGTCTTTACCGGTACAACTCAAACCTATGTAAAAGTTCACTATATACCTTACAAAGACATCTATTATCATCAACATGAAGTAGAACCTGCCTTCTCCATGTATATAGCCATATTTCAGGTCCAGCTCCCATAATTGATTCGGCTTGCTTATTATACGGTTATGGGCTATCCGTTTACTTTTCAGCCTTTTTATCTTCTTCCTTTTTGGAAGTAATAAATCATTCTCTTTACATAAGCGATACACCTTCTTGTGATTAACTATATAATCATAGTCCCTACTCAAATAACTACTGAGTTTCCTGCTGCCTCCTCCATTTACATACTCTATCCTGCTCCTATAGCCCTTTAAAATAGGCAATATCTCTTCATCATAAATTACCTCCCTATTACGGCTCAATGAGTACCCAGGACAAGGACGTCCTCTGTTACGCGTTCTTCCGTCAGTATCTTTCTTGTTCAGATGATTATACCATGTTGAGTTAGATACCCCACTGTATGATATTACCTGCTGTGTCTTATAACCTCTCCCAGTAAATTCATGGCTTACCTCTAATCTTTGAGCCAGAGTTGGTGGCTTTTTTTAAAAGCTCCTTTAGTATTTGGTTTTCTAATTTAACGTCGCTTAGTTCTTTCTCTACATTTTTGAAACTTTTTCTCCGGTGATTTGTTTCCTTATTCTTGTGTCTCCTTATCCAACCATATATAGTTGTAACCGGAATACCGTGTTTACTTGATACAGCACTATAATTGCCCGTTTCAATGCATTCTGTTACTACTTGTGCCTGAAGATCCTTGCTATAACTTTTAAAACTCCGTTTCTCCAATTTCATCAGCTCCTTTCAGATAATCATCATATCCGATTACGAGCTAATTTTCTCCATATTATATAGGGGGCTAAAGAGGTAATTATTATATGCTTCTATTATTTTTGTCTCTTTTTCCTTAACCTGTTTTTTATATCTGATAATTTGATCTACAACTTTGGGTTTTTCTCCTATTCTAGACCAAATCTCGCTGTTCGAAAAATCTTTTGCTTCATAAAACCTTAAAACTTTTTTTCTTTTGTCTAAAAGCAACAAATCTATCCTATCTTGACTCCTATCCTTATCCAAGGATTCTAATGATGTCTCCACATCTAAAACAACAATATTATTATCCTCTTTGACGTACGAAGACTTCTTGTAGGCTTCCGATACTCCAACGGCCTCAACACCCGAATAGCGAGTGCAGTTTTTTTTAATCTCCTTGTATTCATCGGTAAAATTCTCAATAGTTTTTAACCTCTCCAAGTCTTTTTCTTTTATGTAAGTTTCTTCTTCACCTTTCTTGATCAGCCTAGAAACAGATGCATATTTTATATTAGTTTCAAATCCATTCTTATCAAAAGAAAAAAGCTTTCCACCGTTGTGATAAAAAGTAATTATGTTTTTTCTAATTGCAGAAAAAACATTTCCTTTTTTAATATCAGGAAGTAAACATTCAGAATATAGTTTTTCATTCCTCAATTTATCAATGATATCTTCACTTAATATTCTTTCAAATGTCATAATACTTCCTCCTGCTTTTCAAGCAAAATAATTCTACTCTCTCAAGAAAATGGAATTTCTTCAATTGAGTCATAAATATCTTTAACATTGCTTCCTTTATCTACCATATCTATCCATTTGATTATTGACCGTCTAGCATACCTTTCAGTTTTATTACAATATTCTTCAAGTTTAAATTCACCTTTTATTTTGTGATAATCACCATGCACAATCTTACTTCGAACATCATACGCTTTCTTAATATCCTTGTGTATATCATCGTACTTTTGCCTACCTCCCCTTAGAAAGGAAGCCGTTCTATGGGCCAGTTGAGCAGCTATTTTTTCATTTTTTTCCACAAAGAGAAACTCTAATGCTGCTGTATAATTAACAAGCCTATCTGCCATGTCATCCTCTCTTATACCTTTATCTAAATAATAAATTGCATTATGAGGAAAATCCTCCTTATTTATGTTATTTGTGTATTTCTCAAACAGATGTTTAAGCGCCTCAACATCACCATCATTCTGGAGTAAATATATGTTTGGTCCAGAGTGATTACCCTTATAATTTATAGTATAATCTTCGTTATAAGGAGGATCACAAGGTGTTTTAGAACACCAATATGTAAGTCCAGCCCCGAATCTTCCTTCTTTATACAGCCTCAAAACCTTAAAAATATTTTGCGTCATCTCTATCGAGATATGTTCAATATGTTCTTTACAATTTGAAGGAACTGTTTTTTTCTCCATCTTGTAATCTATTTCAATAAAAAATTCAGGAGGCTCATAGTTTCTGATTTCTAAATCCACTATATTCCTCCCCATTATATCCCTCCACAAATTCATGTTAGTTCTTATTGCATCAGAATAGAATGAGCTATCACCAGATACTATTCTTACATTTTTTGAAAGCGTAATAGTTGATATAGAGAAGTTGCAACCAAAGTTTTCTAATGCCACAACAATTTGATAAGTAATAGGTTTGTTAGAAGTAGAAGACAGATACTCTTCATACTCAGTATAATATTCATCAAACGTTTGTTCGTTAAATTTATTAAAGCAGCCTGGAAAAGAGTGTATGGTAACAACTTCTTCTTTTTCCATCAAAATGCATTTTGTTTCTATCTGCAGATACGGGGAACCTAAATATTTTTTAATATGATATATCAAAATTCTCCTTATCTCTTCTAGACGATTTTCTTTTGGGAGAAGCTGTATCCATTCTATATCATAACTTTCCAACAAGTATCCCACACAAGAAATAAAAGAAGCATCATTTGTAATCACAGCATTTATATCAGCCGGCGGATCTATTTGCTCTGATTTGATACTATGTAGTAGATCTGACGCCTCCTTAGTTGCTGCTTTGAGATGTTTGTATAAATTAGAATTACAGATCATTGTATCTTATTAGTATGTTGGATGAAGAATACACCATATTTCACATTAGCAGATTGAAAACAACGCTTTTAAATACCATTGAATTACACTGTGATTTAATAAAATATCTATATCATCAAACTAGTTCATGAGTAAAGAGCCCTGCTTCCGCTGTAAGTTTGTCGGCCAGCTCAAGAACCCGCCTGTGGTGAGTGAAAAGCAATACCTGGGTACTGGCGGCCAACTCCGCAAGAATTTCTAGGCAAACCCTTGTACGATTATCGTCAAAACCTATGAGAATATCGTCAACGATAAATGGCATAGGCTCGCCCTTGGCCAGATGTTGTTCGAGGGTTGCAATGCGAAGTGAAAGGAACAGCTGGTCTCGTGTACCATCGCTCATCCCATCAACAGATACTTCGATATCGTTTGGACGAACACCAAGTAGAATGGGCTTTCCCTCTTTGTCTAATTCGTCCCGCAGATTCACATAGGATCCCAGGGTGAGTTTCGCAAAGAGCTCACCGGCCCTCCCTAAAACTGGAGTTTGATTTTTCTTCCGATAATCCTCTATGCGCTGCTCAAGGATTAGTGCTGCGATTTGCAGGCGAAGGTATTGCTCGGCACCAGAAATTATGGTGGCAAGCTGCTGCTCAGCCTCTTCTGATGCTTTTGCCGCTATAGCACTGCCATCCTTGGCGGCAATCTCGTTTTCTATTGTTTGTCGTTGATCACGGCACGTGTCCCGAGTTGTCCTTAGCGCTTCCAGCTCGGACGAAACCATCTCCAGTTCACTCTCTATAGAATCCACATCTAACCTGTCGGCCTCTTTCTCCAACTCTTGTATACCCAGGCCATCCCCATTGCGCGTGAGTTCTTGTTCAAGCATATCTATCTTCTTCTGCATTTCACGACTTTTCCGTGAGTTTTCACCGGCTGATCCCAAGTCTTCGTCAGTTTCAACACTAGCTTGGTTCCTCAATGAAGCAAGCTGATTCTGAGCTATGCGTATTGTTATGTCAGCATACTTAATTTCTTCCGTTAGCTCTTTTTCCTGTTTCTCTATTTTTTTAAGACTAGCCCTCGCTTCTCGCGCCTCATTCAAGTCCCGATTTAACTGAGCAGCAATTGCATTCGCTTCGTGGCCGTCTCTTTTGAAGCCAATGCCATCTGAGAACTTGAATACCTTTTTTTCGAATTTGTCTGTAACTTCGTCCATTCCAAGAATTCGTTTGCGTAGATCTTCTGACTTGTCATATTTATCAAAAAACATCAGTAGCTGATCGAATGTCTCAGTCGCTTTTTCTGGATGTACATCTGGCTCCAACCCTAAGCCAGTAATAGCTTGGCTCCATTCCTGTTTCCAGTTAGCTTGATCGTTCTCGATTGACTTGTGCTTTTCACGCATTTCCTTAATGCGAATCTCTGTATTGCCCAGCGAATGCTCCAATTGACGTCTTCGTTCGAAAGCAGCTTCCTCTTGCTCGACTCGATGTTCACACAGATTTATCATAGCCTCAAGACTCATCTCTTTCATGTCTATGGAATCATCGAATTTTGATATCTGTAGAGAAACGGAGCTTTTGAGTGTTTTACAATTCTCGGCTAATTTTTTTACATCACCATAAACGGTTTTCGCCTTCTGAATATTCGCTAGAAGTTTGTCTACTCTTAGAAGCCACTGCTTCATCTCACGTGGAAATCCAGGATTTACTTCCAATGGATCCCAAATAGAAAGCCATTCATTTTGATATACACCTTTTTCATCATTTGCTTTTCCGACATCTTCCATTATGTCGTTATGACGTGATCTCAGGTTTTCTATATTTGCCTCTAAATTTTCCCGCTTCACCACCTGATCTGCGGCTAACCGCATTCTATCTGATACGTCATCTGCAATGTCGACCTTTTGCTCATAGAATGTCGGGAGATCAGAATCAGACGCAAACTCTACGATCTCTTTTTCTACATCAATTCCTTTGATGTACTTTTTCTTTATAAGATTCCATCCAGTGTTCCGTACAGAGCGAACTTCTTCCAGCTCAGAAATAGTTGATACGTCGCTTGTCAACAACAGCGCTTTTAGATCCTGCTCTGCCTGTTTCTGATCTTTTTCAAGTTCTTTCAGGCGACGATCATAATCCCTAATATTTCCAATCAGTTCGTCATACTGTCGTTCATAACGATCCAAAGTCTCTGACACGGGCATGGCAATCTTTGAAAGCGCTTCGATTGTTCCAGTGAATCTACCGAGCCTGGAACGCTCACTCTCACAAGCAGCTTCCTCTTCCAAAGCACGGTTTTGCGAATCTGACAATCGCTGCTCCAAGTCACCGACCTTCCGAGCAGCTGCAACCGCAGCCTTCAGTTTGCTTAGGTCCAAATTCGATTGAGTCTGTTCATCCAGATCTTTCTTAGTTGTCTCTAATTCGTATACAACATCACGAAGTGTAGTTTTGGCATTTTTCTTTTCCTGATCCAGGAGGCCATGCTTCTTGGCCAAATCAGAGATCCACTTTTTGTTGTTGGTCAACGATCGTAGCTGGTCAGAGTCATCAATGCCAAGATCGGGGCGTACGCCTTTTAGCAGTAGCTCTGCTTCGTTACGCAACAGGCGCCTTTTTCCATCTTGCATGGGACGATCTTTAATTGTTTTTTCAACAGCTCCTAATTCCTTGTGAATGGCCAAAATAGCTTCTTCGTCACCCAGCAATTCATCACTAGCATTCAATGTTGCGGATTCTTCATTTAGGTGAGACAGCTTAGTTCCAGCTCTTGCTTTAGTTTCAGTGGCATTTATTAAGTTAGTTCTAGCATCTTTGTGTTTTTCTTCGAAGTCTTCCGGCAAAAGTAACACGTTTCCTATTTCTTTAATTCGATCCATAACCCCATGACGTTCAGCCAAAGCACCCTTTACACGATTAAGTCGGTCTAAACGGCTTTTCTCTTTGCTTTTCCCATTGATATTTTCTTCAACTTGTTGAATGGTGGAAAGTGTGTCAGCAAGTTCCTTTTGCAGCCTTTTCCATTCTGCAACATTAAGACTCGAATCTCTTATTCGTTTTTGTGCTTCTTTGAATTTGAATATCGCCTGGTTCACATATTTTTTTGTAGAAGATCGTGGCGTGAAAAGTTCTTCAGCACCATTTTGCAACTCAGACAATATTCCACGAAGACTTGCAGTGCCCACCGCTGCGCTAAAGAGTGCTTGGCCGAGATCGCCGGATTGGTTCAGCAGTTCTTGACCACCAGCCACGAGTCTACCGTGATCTATTCCATACAATTTCTTGAATAGATTTTCATCAATACCACCTGGCAAATATGGTAATAAAACCGAATCATCTAGAGCGGCATCAGTTCTAGGTTCTAATATAGTACCTTTCGTACCCTTCCTCCGTACGAATTCTATGTTTTCATCGCTTGAAAGCCTGAGCTTCCCACCAATTCGTAGTTGAGGGCTAGAGTGTAGATAATTGTCGTTAGTGTTGGAGCGGATACCAAACAACCAAGCAATGAGTGCCCTCAGAGAGGTGCTCTTACCCGCTTCGTTGTCCCCATATATCAAATGTAGGCCCGGGGATCCCTCTGATAGATTCAATGATTTATCGGTAAATGGACCGTATGCAATCAAATCAAGGCGGTCTATTCTCATCTATCATCTTCCTCCTTCAACAACCTTCCAACCAACATATGTTTGGCCTCTTCAACCAAACGTTCAACGGTTTGAATTTCATCAAGATTCAAGACGGAGCTAGCGCCAAACGCTTCAGATGGAATTTTTTGTCTGAGATCGGCAATTACATCTTTGAGGCCGTAAATTTCTTCTGGATCATCTGGTGTTGCCAATATATCTTTGAGCAGTTTCCCAAATGTGCTATCATCGGACAACGTAGATTCCAAATCACGTTTGCCGACCACTGCATTTTCAACTCTCTCTATCCATAATTCATCATCAGCGATTTCCGCACCAAGCGCCTTGATTTGTTGCTCTAATCTTTCTGGGTATGCTGCTAGCTCATCCGATATTAGAGTTGACCCTTCAAAGCGAATACGCATTGCCATAGGTCTTCCATCTGCTGTTGGTTTTTCATTTTCAATGGATTTCCGAGTACGTTCAAGCACCTCCCGCATTTCATACGCATCCGTTAGATCAATGCTGCACTTGATCCACCGCAAAACATCCAACGGGCACTTCTCTACTGCGTTTACAACACCTTCCACGACAGTGACCAACACACATCCCTTGGCACCAGTCTCTCGAATATGCCGTCCCTGAATACAACCAGGAAAGACTATCCATGGGTCTTCTGATACAAATTCCTGTTTGTGAATATGTCCCAACGCCCAATATTTGTAGCCTTTATATCGTAAATCATCTGCTGAGCAAGGAGCATATACAGCATGACCTACTCTACCATCAAGGCTGGTATGCAGCAGGCCAATATTGAACATTCCTTTTTCAGCGACAGGAAATTTTGCTGCAAGATTTTCATCTACATGTTGCGTCCCAAAGCTTTGACCGTGAAGTACAACCGCTAAATCTTCTATCTTTATTGTTTCAACCTTTCGAGATGACAAGATTGTCATGTTGGCAGGACTATCCAGAGCTTTGGTCATTCGATTGGCGGCATCGTGGTTTCCAGCAACAGTGAAAACCGATATGTTGTGCTGACCCAATCGACCCATTTGCTGGCTGAGGAATATACCGGTACTGTAATCCTTCCAATCACCATCATACAAGTCGCCTGCCAACAAAACGAATGCGACCTTCTCTTCAATAGCCAGATCGACAAGGTTTACGAAGGCTCTTCGGCATGCATCGCGAATGGATTCTACTGGCGCTGTTTCGTAGCGAGATAGACCGCGCAATGGGCTATCCAAATGAATATCAGCAGCATGAATGAACTTAAACATTGTCACCTCATTATTTTGTACGAATGCTAATATTGATCTTTATGTTTATTCGACAAATTGGTGAAACTATAAAATTGACAAGTCTACTTCAATTATTTTACATGTTTATTGAATAATATTTGATAATACATCAATTAGGTAACGAGATGAGCAAATATTACCAAACTGAACATTTACGTCAATAAAAATAAGAGTAGCGTGGATTTATTTAAAATATTTCTGATTCACCACTTGATTATGCTCGATATCCGAGTGGTGTTTAATAGGAATGATAACAAGCTGAGCTTCTGTCAATATTCTCGGCAGTTTGATGATGTGTATGCATGTAAAAATATACAGTAATTCACTGAAGTCAGACTGCAGTCATATTGCAGTCATATTGCAGTCAACTCCATCGTAATCAGCAGGACTCCACAGGAATCAGCAGGAAAAGTATTAAATCGTAAGGTATTGTATAACAGGTTGATAGCGTCATAACAGCCAGTAAGTCTAGCACTTATGTTAATTGTAAAAAACACCCTCTTTGTGACTCTTAATCAGTGGGTCGAAGGTTCGAATCCTTCAGGGCGCACTTTCATACCAAAGACTTACAACAAACAACATTTTGGCTGATCTGAAAAGTGTGTCTAAATTGTGACCAAAATATATGTGAAGGGCATGGTGGGAAACTACCATGCCCTTTTTTTATTGAGTTTTTGACTTTTAACCATTTCAGTTTTTTCATATCCGTATCAAACCTTTCACGTAGATGCTTCATACAAATCCTTCTTTTGAAAATATTTTCATCGCACTTATGTATCACAAACGCCTAATTGCAGGAAGAAAAAATGAGGAAGATTTTCGACACCTAACAGAGGTTTGGATTGTATCAAAGTGATACCAAAATGTCAAAATAGCTGGAAAGAATGTCTGAATTACTAAAGTAAGATAGAAGTTTTTTTAAGGAAACTGCGGAGGATTTCAAGACACCAAAAGAGCCTCCTTCCAGAGCAATAGGGATGGCTGAATTCAGTTTTTCATAGCTGGAAACGGAAGTTGATAGGTTTTCAACTTCTCCTTTTGGTCTAACTCATAATCGAGATTTCAACAAGTGACAAGGATCAGGGTATGAAGTACGACCTTTTGAATGCCATTCTAAATCAGGACATTTTTAACAATTCTCATAAGTGCTTAATTCTTAGTCTGTTATACCGCTATCATTTTAATATATTAGCACTTACAATTTTCATCAAATTCTGAGTATTACCATGGAGTACTAAGAAATACTGTAGTTTTTACAATAATTGGCTACAGTTTGGCTACAGTTGTTTTTGCTATTTTTAACTCATTGATTTTTTAATTTGGAAACACAGAGTCTTATCTCCCTCCAATTTTACTCACATACAAAAACATTTTCTAATATCATATCAAAACTTTTATTATTTCAGACTCGAACCAGTGACCCCTTGCTTGTCGAACGATGGCACGGCATTTTTTACAAATTTCATAACCGCCTGATTCAGTATCAGTTATGTCGCTATCACAT
>Ga0233428_1001371_pt1 | contig 26239 bp, 26 predicted proteins | sample SI_118_April2016_4_FD_179890 | JGI IMG/M metagenome (GOLD analysis project Ga0233428, IMG submission 179890) | Seawater microbial communities from Saanich Inlet, British Columbia, Canada - SI_118_April2016_120_MG | ecosystem: Environmental > Aquatic > Marine > Inlet | place: Canada: British... | reverse complement strand
GAAACAACCGATAGCGTAGTAAATGAGGGAGTAAATATAACGTAATCATGTGATTTACTGTTCACTGATCACAGATAACTGTTCACAGTTTATTCAAATAGTCAATTTAAAGGACTTTATGACTTTCGACTTTATGACTTTCACTGTTCTCACTTTTTTTCAAATAGTCAATTATCAATTCTCAATTCAAAAGTCAATTTTCAATTTCAAGGTGAATTTGTTAGTTTTTTCAATAGTCAATAATCAATAGTCAATTCTCAATGTTAATGTCAATAATCAATTATCAATAATCAATAATCAATTTCAACGGAGAGTTAAATGCTAAACAATAAATCAATTTTAGTAACCGGAGGAACAGGCTCTTTTGGTAAAAAGTTCATAAAAACAGTGTTAAAACGATATAAACCTGAAAAAGTTATAGTTTATAGCAGAGATGAACTTAAACAATTTGAAATGCAACAATATTTGCCAGATGATGGGAAAACACCAATGCGTTACTTTATTGGAGATGTTCGCGATCTAGGAAGGCTTAAAATGGCAATGAAAGGGGTTGATTATGTAATACATGCTGCAGCTCTTAAGCAGGTTCCGGCAACAGAATACAATCCATTTGAAGCAGTAAAAACTAATGTATTAGGAGGTCAAAATGTGATTGATTCCGCTTTTAAAAATGGCGTAAAGAAAGTCATAGCTTTAAGTACGGACAAAGCCGCGGCCCCGATCAATCTTTATGGAGCAACTAAACTCACATCTGATAAATTGTTTATTACTGCTAATAATTATAAAGGCAATCAGGATATAAAATTTTCTGTGGTAAGATACGGAAATGTTATGGGGAGTCGCGGTTCTGTTATTCCATTTTTTCAAGAAAAGAAAAAAAGCGGTGTTCTGCCTATAACGGATGAACGTATGACCCGATTCAATATTTCTATTCAAGAAGGCGTAGATTTTGTTTTGCAAAATTTAGAAAGAATGTGGGGCGGAGAATTATTTGTACCAAAAATACCAAGTTATAATATCTTGGACATTGCAAAAGCAATAGCGCCAGAATGTGAACTCAAAATTGTTGGCATTCGCCCAGGTGAAAAACTACATGAAGAAATGATTACAGAATCTGATGCAATGAATACATTTGAATTTGATAATTATTATGTTATTGTTCCTTCAATTCGAGTATGGAGTAAAACAAAATTCAAAAATGAAAGCAACAAAAAGATGGGAAAGCCGTGTTCTGACGGTTTTAGCTACAACAGCAAGACAAACAATGATTTCTTATCTGTTGAAGAATTAAAAAGTTTAATAAAAACACTATGATTAATTACGGCAAACAGTCCATTGACAAAAAAGATATAAAGGCGGTTATGGATGTTTTGAGTTCTGACTGGTTAACCCAAGGACCAAAAGTTGAAGAGTTTGAACAAGCATTCGCAAATTATTGCGGTTCGAAATATGCTGTAGCTGTATGTAATGGAACGGCTGCTCTCCATTTGGCTAATCTTGCTATTGGTACAGATATAACAACAAACGTAATTACAACTCCCATTACATTTTTGGCAACTACTAATAGTGTAATTTATGCTGGGGGGCATCCGGTTTTCGGAGATATAAGTGATGGGTCTTTCACATTGAACCCCGAAAAGGTAAAGGAGTTGGCTGAAGGGGCAATCGGTTTCAAAGGAATAATCCCAGTACATTTAGGTGGTGTAGTTTGTGATATGGAATCGTTAAAGCAAATTGCTGACGAAAATAATTATTGGGTTATCGAAGATGCGTGCCATGCATTAGGGGGAAAATGGTTAGATAAAACTGGTAAAATGCACACAGTTGGGGATTGCTCTTATTCGGATATGACAATTTTCAGTTTTCATCCGGTGAAACAAATTACTACAGGAGAAGGCGGTGCAATTACGACAAATGACAAATCCATTTATGAGAAATTATTACTGCTTCGTTCCCATGGTATGACTAAAGATGAAAACTTGCTAAAAGAAAACCATGGTGGTTGGTATTATGAAATGCATGAATTAGGATTTAACTATCGCATGACAGATATCCAAGCAGCGTTAGGAATAGAGCAATTAAAGAAAAATGATGAATGGGTTAAAAAAAGAAGAAAAATAGTTTCTAATTACGATGAAGCTTTTAAAATTGTTGAGCAGTTAACGCCACAACAGCATCCTGATGAAAATAGTAAGTATTCCTATCATCTTTACATTATTCAATGTGAAATGCGAGCTGAATTATTTCGATATTTAAAAGAAAATGATGTGAATACTCAGGTGCACTATATCCCGATTCACTTGCAGCCCTATTACAAAGAGAAATATGGATATGGCCGCGGTGATTATCCTGTGGCGGAAAAATATTATGACCATGTTTTATCATTACCATTATATCCAACTTTAACTGATACTGACCAGGATAAAGTTATATCATTAATTAAGCAGTTTTATGCAAAAAATTGACTTTATAGCTGAAGTGTCATCCAATCACAACCGTGATATTAATCGTATGAAAGAATTTATTTATGCATCAAAAGAAGTGGGATGTACGGGGGTTAAATTTCAATTATTTAAAATTGATGAATTATTTTCACCTGAAATTCTTGCGAAAAGTGAAACCCATAGGAAACGGAAAGAATGGGAACTACCGATTAAATATATACCGGAATTAGCTGATTTATCACATTCTTTAGGACTTTCATTCAGTTGTACACCATTTTATCTTGAAGCAGTTGATATTTTAGAGCCATATATTGATTTTTATAAAATAGCTTCCTACGAATTATTATGGATTGATTTATTTGAGAAATGTGGAAATACAGGAAAACCTATCGTTTTTTCTACAGGTATGGCAACATTTGATGAAGTTGAAACCACTCTTAATTGTCTAATAGCGACAGAAGCAAAAGATATTACAGTTTTACATTGCAACAGCGCCTATCCTACACCCATAAAAGATGCTAACTTGGGAGGAATTAATGTTTTAAAAAAAATGATTGAAACAATGGATAACCAAAATCAAATTGAGATAAAAGTAGGATACAGTGACCATACTGTTTCTCCTGCAGTGTTGTACAGGGCTATCCATAAGTATAATGTAAACTTTGTTGAATTTCATCTCGATTTGGATGGAAAAGGGGAAGAGTACGAAGCAGGTCATTGTTGGTTACCAGATCAAATATCTGAAGTTATAGCAAATGTTAATTCAGGCTTGGAAGCTGACGGGCAAGAAACATTTGAGCCTTCCATTTCAGAATTGCCAGATCGTGGTTGGCGTGCAGACCCAGTAGATGGATTACGCCCAATGAAAATAATAAGAGAGAATTTTGGCAGATAAACCCGCAATAGCGATTATTCAGGCAAGAATGTCTTCGACAAGATTGCCGGGAAAAGTTTTACTCCCATTGGCAGGTAAGCCGATGATTCATCATATTGTTGACAGGGTAAAATCGTGTAATAATGTTGGGAAAGTGGTCGTTGCAACTTCGATAGAGAAAAGTGACGATCCTTTAGCGCAATATTGCGCTAAAAATAATTTAGAATACTATAGGGGAAGCCTAAAGAATGTATTAAGTCGTTTTATCAAAATATTAAAGTTGTATAATTTTGATTATTGCGTAAGAATAACTGGAGATTGTCCCCTAATTCATCCACCTTTTATTGATGCTCAAATTGAGGCTCTGAAAAAATATTCAGGTGACCTAATCTGGGTGAATGGTCAAAGCAGCGTTTTAGAGGGGCAAGGTGTAATTTCGAGTAAAGCAATTATGCATGTATCAGAAAAATCCAATGACCCTGATGATTTAGAACATGTAGGAAGCTCGTATTTTTTAAACAATCAAAATGAATTCAATTATGTAGAACTAAAAATACCAAAAGAATATTTTAATTATAATTATAGGTTAACAGTAGATGAAATGAATGATTATGATTTTGTGAAATATATTTACGAACAAAACTGGCATGACTATCTAATTAATTTAACTGATATTATAGAATGGTTGGGTGAATTAGATAAAAGAAAAATTAATAATCAACACATTCAGCATTCACAAATTAATCAACAATTAAACACCAAAAGAAAATCCTTTAAACCGGATATTGTGGGCTCATATACTTGGAGTGAAAGTTGAATATCCTTTTTCGCTGCGATGGTTTTGTCGAAATAGGAATGGGGCATGTAGTACGTTGTCTGGCGTTGGCTGATCATTTAGAAAAAAATGACGATTATTTTAACATCCAATTTGCAATGCGCCAATCTGTATTAGGGATTAGTAAAGTAAAAGAAAAATACCAAGTTTTAGAATCCAATGAAAAAGATTTTAACTATAAGGAATGGTTAACTGATTGCATTGAAAAAACAAAAACTAAAGTTCTTATTATGGATATGCGAGACGGGCTTACCAGAAAAGAATTAAAAGCCATAAAAAAAAAGACTGGAATTAAAGTGGTAACCATAGACGACCCGGAAGATAAACGATTGGAAGCAGATTTAGCCTTTTACCCGCCGGTACCCCAATTAGAGAAATTAAATTGGAATGGATTTGGAGGCGAATTATATGTGGGTTGGGAATATGTAATTTTGAGAAAAGAATTTTTGAAAAAATATCCGAAACCAAAAAACACCACGCCGAATATTCTCGTTTCTATGGGTGGAACCGATGAAAAAAATATGACGGAATTTGTTATTAATTCAATGAAGCAAATCAATGAAAAGTTCAAAGCAACAATAATAGTTGGAAGTGGGTATCCATATATATTACAATTGAAAAAACGTTTAGAAAAAGTTCATTTCGAATTTGAATTATTACAAAACCCTAAAGATATTGCAAAAATAATGTCTCAATCTGATTTTTCCATTATTTCATTTGGGCAGACAGCTTATGAATTGGCTGCTCTCAATGTCTCTGCTTTATATATATGTCTAACTGATGATCATTTTGAATCATCCAAGCTATTTATGAAAAATGGTGCAGGCACTTCGTTAGGTATTTTCTCTCTAATGAAACAAGAAGGTCTTGCTGAAGCAATAAAATTTCATTTATCTGAAAATCAAGTTGTTAAAGATATGCCTATTTCCGCGAACATATTAAATATTTCAAATTTATTAAAAGTCAGCAAGGAAAGTATTGATGATAAAAAAGTATAAAGATAATTTAGGAAATAACCATATTGGAGAGAAAATAATTTCAAAAGATGGCTATGAAGTTATTGAATGTGAAAAATGTCAGTTTAAGCACATTGTTCCATTTATTGAGGATAAAGAGCAAGAGCAGTTTTATTCTGAAGAATTTTATCAAAATGAAATCAATGACTACATTGAAAAAGCAAAAAGTGATATAGAATGGTATAGCATTGAGGCAAATGAAAAATTTGACTATTTTGATAATTATTTTAAAAATTCACCTGGTGTAATATTTGATATTGGATCAGGCCCGGGTTATTTTTTAAAAATAGGCAGTGAAAGAGGATGGAAAATGAAAGGCATAGAGCCGGGGAAACCAGCATTTGATTATTCAATTAACCATTTAAATCAAGATGTAGAAAATCAGTTTTTTAATAAACTAAATTATAAGACTTTTGGAAAATTTGATGTAATTCACTTTAGGAATGTATTAGAGCATATAACTGATCCAATTAACATCTTAAAAATGGCAAAGGAAATTTTAAAACCAAATGGACTGATATGTGTAACAAGCCCTAATGATTTTAATCCTTTACAATTAGTTGCAAATGAAAAATATGATAATAATTTCTGGTGGGTTTTGCCAAAACACCACGTCAATTATTTTGATACTAATTCCATAGAAAAAGTTTTTACTACTTTAAGCATGGAAATTATACATAAGACTGCCAGTTTTCCTTTAGAACTATTTATGATGATGGGTGATAATTATATCGGAAATAATAATCTTGGTAGAGAGATACATCTTAAACGTGTTGAATTAGAAAAATCTTTTTTAAATGCAGGTAAAGCAAAATTGAAAAATAAAATATATGAAAAATTTGCAGATGTTGGAGTTGGTAGAGAGTTTACTGTAATAGCAAAATTGAAAAATGAATAATAAAGTATTGATCATTTTGGGCGCTGGCAAAGCGCAAATTCCAATTATTGAAACTGCCAAAAAGTTAGATTATTTTGTTATTGCTATTGATCGAAACCAAGAATCAAGAGGGTTTAAAATTGTAGATAAAAAAATAATTATCAGTACATATGATAGCAAAACGGTTGTAGATGAATTAATCAAATTGAAAGACAAGTATAACTACAAATATATTGGTGTTATAGCGAGAACGAGTGGACCAGCCTTGTATACCGCAGCCGCAATTTCAGAAACATTTGGTTTGCCGGGATTGATGGCAGAGATTGTACCGCTTGCTACAGAAAAATCAACATTCAGGAATTTTTGCCGAGAGAAAGATATTCCTGTTCCAAAGGGGGAAAAAGTTGAATTATCAAATTTTATTGAAACAAAATGTGATTTTCCAGTTATTGTTAAGCCCGACTTGCCTATAATCGGGAAAGAAGCAGTTAAGTTAATAACGGACAGAGACAAATTAGATCAAGCAGTTCAGTTAGCGAGCGATGCTTCTTACAACGGGGTGGTTGAAATAGAAGAATTTATTGAAGGATTTGATATTGGATGTTTATTTATAATAAATAGAAATACATCATCTATTATTGCATATTGGGATGAAATGGTTGGTATAAAGAAGAATGGGGAAATCATTGGTTGTGGTGTAAGTGTTCCATCGGTTATTAAGGGCACAACAATAGAAAACAAAGTAAAAATAATAGTAGAAAAGTTTACAAAATCACTTTCTTCTGATGTAGAAGCTATTTTGATTTTAGCTTTTAGAATTGACTTAAACGGGGACCCTAATATTATTGAACTGCATGCAGATTTAGGTGGGGATCTAATTGCAGAGGATCTATTTCCAATATCAGACCCACATTTTGATTATTTTAAATCGTGCATACATATTGCAACAAAAAATTATAATCATGTACCTATTCCAAACTTTACACCATCAGCAATTATTTATAAGAATATTTTTAGACAACCAGAACCAAGTGATCGCATAACTGAAGTGATAGAATCATTTAGCGTTATAGATTTACATAAAAAAATAATCGATAAGTTAAATAGGAATAAAAAGGAATTTCTTTTTATGCCTAACCATTTCAATATCGTATCTCAAATTTATAGTTAAAAATAGGAATATCAGTGAATCTACAGATAAAAAAATGTCCAATATGTAAAGGTGTTAAACGAGAACTTTTGTTTGACTTCAAAAATGCATTACAATTTATTCATAATGAATATAATTTATTTGAAATGAAAAAATATCAATGTTTAGAATGTGCTCATATTTATACCGCATATATGAATAACTATTTGTTTGAGGAACATTATGAGAGTACAAGGGGCGCTGACCAATCGTTAATATATAATACCACAGAAAACATGACAGTCACTTTCGATAATTTAGTTGATTGGATGGTTTTCGAATCAAAATTAGATGTTAAGTTAATTAATAAGATATTAGACATCGGTTGCGGTAAATGTGATTTATTAAAAAGTTTTTCAACTAAATTTGGTTCTGCTGATTTGTTCGGAATTGATTATTCTCCACAAGCTAAAATTTTTGGAGAAAAGATTGGTATAAATAATATTATTTCGGGTGATCTTTATTCTGAAACATTTAATAATAATAAATTTGATATCATTTCTGCAACGGGCGTAATGGAACATCAAATGAATTTATCAAAATTTGTTGAAAAAATTATTTTATTATTAAATCCTGGGGGATATCTACTAATTGAAGTTCCAGATAGTATATCAATTTTAACAGAAAGAAAAGATTTGAAATTTAAATCTATGCATGATATTTGCAATGATGAACATTTACACCACTTTAATTCATCCAATTTAATAGCATTTTTCAACAAGTTTGGTTTTACCCTTGTCAAAGAACGAAAAATTACAAGAGGAGATTGGGATGATATCAATATAATTATGGAATTTACTGGGCAGAAACAAATTGAAAATAAAATTTATATTAGTCAAAATCATACTTTAACTAGTTTCCAACAACAACAACAAGCAGTTAAACAAAGATTTCAAAACATTATAGGTCAATATAATAAAATAGCAATATATGGAGCAGGTTGGCACACAACTAAAGTACTACCGTCTTATTATGAATTGGATTTTAATAGAATTAAGAAAATTTTCGATCAAGATAATCGCAAAATGGGGAAACATATTTATGGTACAGAGATATGTTTACCAGAAGAAAGAAAATTAAATGAAGTTGAGGCCATAATAATCTCATCGATTAATATGGGCGATTCTATAAATGCATATTTATCAAATAATGTTAATTCAAATACTAAAATAATTAATCTTTATGAATGATGCTTTTATTTTTTTAGGCGTAAACGATCTACAAAAACATGCAATATTGAATGCAAAATCACTTGGATATAGATGCATTGGTTTTGATAGGAATAAATATGCGAAAAGCCAAAAATATTGTGATTACTTCTATAATATTGATTCTACCGATATTAGCGCTTTATTTAGCAAGATAAATACTCACAAGGTTGATGTTAAAGGAATTTGGGCAAACAATGATATTTTAGTGCCAACTAGATTAGTTTTAGCGTATTTGCTAGGAATTAAGGATACTGATATTGCAACAGGTGTTAAAATGTTGGATAAGTTAAGTTTTAGAGGATTAGTATCGGCAAAAAATTATTTTATCCCGTGGGAGATAGTAGAGAAAAATGATGAATGTCCTTTAAAATTTCCTGTGATTACTAAACCAGTTATTGGTGGCGGTAGCCAAGGAATTAAAATAATAAATAATGGAAATGAATACAAGGCTGTAAATACAGGGAACCCCATATTAATTGAAAGTTTTATTGAAGGTTTTGAATTGGGGATTAACATCTTTACCGATGGTATAAAAACCCAAAGATTGGGAGCTGTTTATAGGTATTTTAATCATAATAAGCACCATATACCAATTGGTACAATAACGGAATATGATAATAAAGTAATATCAAAAGCATTCGATGTTTTAGAAGATTACATCAATGAATTGAATTATTATGGAATGGTGAAAGCAGATATATTAATTGATAGAAAAGGAAAAGTGTACTTATTGGAACTATCTCCAAGGTTTCATGGCGAAATTGATACAGAATATATATTTAGCTATATTGATTATAGTTTGTCTACCCAATATTTTCGTTACTTAAAAAATAAAGATTTTAGCAATCAGAATTTTGAGAACGAATTTCATTATGGTTATATAAGCCTTTTCTTGGATGGACATACAAAAATGCCAGATATAAAATTTGATAAGTTACCCTTGGAAGATTTTTACGGCGTTGAATTGTTACAACACATTCCACATAGGTATTATGGAGAGATATTGAGTATGAAACCAAGGAGTACTTACGATATAGTAGCATTTTCTGTTTTTAGATCAAAAGAAAAACTGTCAGATAATAATTTTCTAAAAATTTCAAACAAATTAAATAAGATAATCAATGCTCAAAATGAATAATAAAATCAGTACAAAGGTTGCAAATAATGCACGCATTAATTCACTATGCAGTATTTACAAGGCAGAATCGGGTCACCCTGGAGGCGTTCTTTCTGCAATTGATATTTTATCATATTTATTTATAAAAGAGATGAAATATGATAAAAAAGATTTTTCAATAAATGAGAGGGACCGATTTATTTTATCTAAAGGACATTGTGCGCCGGCGCTTTATGCTGTGGCAGCAGAAGTTGGGATTATTGAAAAGTCTCGCTTAAATGGGTTGAGAAAACTTAATCATGAATTGCAAGGGCATACTCACCGTGTTGCGACCCTTTGGGCTGAAGCAAGTACGGGTTCATTGGGACAGGGTTTTTCATTTTCAATTGGAGAAGCCAAGGGTCTTGAATTGCAAAATATAAACAACCGAGTCTATGTAATGTTAGGCGATGGTGAATTACAAGAAGGTGAAGTCTGGGAAGGGATTATGTTTGCTGGGCACCATCAATTGGATAATCTTTGCGCTATTGTGGATTATAATAAAATGCAAAGCGACGACTTAAATAAGAATATTATGGGATTAGAACCATTGACAGATAAATGGATTTCTTTTAATTGGCATGTTATCGAAATAGACGGACATAATTTTGATGAAATAGAATTAGCATTTAATGAAGCACGGAATATAAAAGAGAAACCTACAGTTATTATTGCACACACCATAAAGGGGAAGGGTGTGTCTTATATGGAGGGTTCCCCGGCTTGGCATGGTAGTCTAAAATTAAGTAATGATGACTTAAGCCAAGCATTATTGGAATTAGGTGCAACTAAAGAAGAAATTAAAGGGTATTTAAATGAGTAAAGCACCAGCGTTAATAGGAAGCAGCGGAGATTCACTCCGAGAAGCCTACGGGAAGGAATTAACAAAGATTGCACCAGATTATCCCAATGTGATTGTATTAGATGCAGATATTGCTGGTGGAACGGGAATGCACCATTTCAAGAAAGCATATCCCGATCGATTCATTCAATGTGGTATCGCAGAGCAAAATATGATGGCAATGGCTGGTGGGTTGGCTGCTACGGGATTGATCCCCATTGTGACTACTTTCGCAGTTTTTATGCTTCGCGCTATTGAACAAGCGCGCTTATCTATCGCTTACGCGAATATGAATGTAAAAATTGTTGCCAGTCATCCCGGATTGGATGTGGGTCCGGACGGAGCATCCGCTCAATGTTTAGAAGATTTGGCTTGTTACCGTTCCATCCCCAATATGGTGGTTTTGTCGCCTTGCGATCCCCTTGAAGTTGAGCAAGCCACAAAGGCGATTCTCGATTATAAAGGACCCGTTTATATGCGAACTGGCAGAAGCGATGCAAAAAGAATTTTGGATGAAAATTACCTATTTAAAATTGGGAAGGGGAAAATTCTTAAGGAAGGAACCGATATTACAATTATGGGATGTGGCGTTACGACAGGTAGAACATTACATGCGGCTGGTCTTTTGGAAAAAGATGGGATTTCTGCTCGTGTTGTAAATATGTCAACAATTAAACCTATTGATGCAGACATGATTATAAAATGCGCCAATGAAACAAAAGGAATTGTTACCGTTGAAGACCATAATGTTTTCGGTGGTCTGGGTAGTGCAGTTGCAGAAGTAGTTGTAAAGAATATTCCAATACCTATGGAAATTATTGGCGTTAATGATTCCTTTGGTGAATCTGGTGAGCCGGATGAATTAGCTGAAAAATATGGTATAGATTTTAAAAATATCATTAAGGGTGTTCATCGATTATTAGAGAGAGTGAAATGAAAAATAAAATATGTTTGGTAACGGGTGGTAGTCGAGGTATTGGGAAAGGAATTGTTAAGAAACTTTCAGAAAAAGGCTATAAGGTTGCATTTACATTTAACACACAAGAACAACTTGCCCAAGAATTAGAGAACAAAATAAATGACAACGGTAGCAATGCGAAATCGTTTCAAATGTTAATTGAAGATAGGAAAAGCGTTGTTGCTGCATTAGCAAAAATAAAAAACCATTTTAATGGTTTTATTTCAGTTTTAGTTAATAACGCTGCTATTGCCCAGGAAAAACCTTTTGATAAGATTACGGATATAGATTGGAAAACTATGTTAAAAGTGAATCTTCAAGGACCATTCATTTGTTCACAAGAGGCTTTACCGGATATGATTAAAAATCGATGGGGGAGAATCGTTAATATTACATCCATTGGTGGCCAGTGGGGCGGTTTTAACCAGGTACATTATGCAGCATCAAAAGCTGCATTAATCAATTTTACTCAATCGCTTGCAAAGATTTATTCCCACGCCGGTGTTACGACAAATGCAGTGGCGATTGGCTTGGCGGAAACAGATATGTCCGGAGATGAGTTAGATTCAGATGAGGGAAAAAAGAAAATTGAAAACATCCCAATTGGAAGAATAGGAACGATCGAAGAAATTGCTAATACGGTAAGTTTTTTATGTTCAGAAGAGGCATCTTATATTACGGGTCAAACCATAAATGTGAATGGTGGAATGTATTCTGGCTAAAACCTTATTGATTGTTTCTGGTGGTATTGAGGCAGTTCCCGGTATTCAACGTGCCAAAGAGATGGGATTATATGTCGTGGTAAGTGATGGTGATGCAAAAGCACCTGGATTAGAATACGCTAATGATCAGATTATCGCAAGTACTTATGATGTTGATGAGACTGTTCAAAAAGCAATAGATTATCATAAATCAGTTCGGAAGATAGATGGGGTCATTTGCATTGCATCAGATGTGCCGCTAACTGTGGCATCTGTGGCTAAAGAACTTGGGTTGCCCGGGATTTCAGTTGAAACGGCCAGATTGGCTATGGATAAATTGGCTATGAAAAGCAAGTTTAAAATTGACGGTTTACCGATTCCCGATTTTATAGAAATATATAGTAATGATGAATTAATTAATATAGTTAAAAAATGGGATTATCCAATTGTAATTAAACCAGTAGATAGTCGAGGAGCTCGAGGTGTTTTAAAGTTAACCAAAGGAATTGACTTAAACTGGGCATTCCACCATTCAAAAGAGAACAGCCCAACGGGTAGAGTAATGGTGGAAAAGTTTTTAGAAGGTCCCCAGATAAGTACTGAAGCAATAATTATTAATGGCATTGGTTATCCTATTGGTTTATCAGATCGTAATTATGAGTTAGAAGATAAGTTTTCTCCTTTTATTATTGAAAATGGTGGAGGATTTCCTTCAAAAATAGCATCACACCATCAAGCGTCTATATCTACAATGGCAATTGAAGCGGGTCTATCCATGGGTATTACCAATGGAATCGCTAAAGGTGATATGGTTTTAACTGAAGAAGGTCCAAAGGTTATTGAAATTGCTGCAAGACTATCCGGGGGTTGGTTTAGTACAGATCAGATACCTTTGGGGCTGGGAATTGATTTAATTGGTTCAGCAATCAAATTAGCGCTGGGAAAGGAAATACAAAAAAATAATTTACTTCCTGAATTTCATAAAGGTGTAGCAATACGATATTTTTTCCCGGAACCGGGGAGAGTGAAGGGAATCAAACATATAGAAAAATTTTATGATGTTAACTGGGTTCATCGGTTGGGACTCTTTGTTAAACCCGGTGATATAGTTGAGCCCATTACAAATCACACAAAACGGGCAGGATTCGTCATAACTAAAGCAGATACAAAAGAGTTAGCGATCCAAAGGGCTCAAGAAGTTATAAATACTGTAGAAATAGAAACGACCCCCATTATTTAAAAGAATTTAGTTTGCTCAAACTTTATTCAATTTACCATTTAAATCTTATGTATTCTTCCATTGAAAGGGAAGAACGACCTGAAATTATCAAGAAATGTTATTGGTCAATTTTAAAATTAGCAGATAGCGGTTTTCCAATAGGGATGGAAGCACCTGCTTTAACATTGGAAATCATAAATGATATTGATCCAAAATGGATTAAAACATTATCTACAAAAATTATAGAAGGTAAAATAGAATTTATAGGTAGCGGCTACTCACAGATTATTGGTCCGTTAGTACCGGCGAAAGTCAATGACTGGAATCAAAAGCTAGGTTTGGAAGTTTATGAAAAACTGTTGGGGGTTAAACCGAAATTGGCATTAGTAAATGAAATGGCCTATTCAGGAGGCATTGTTGAACATTATATCAAAGCCAACTATGAGGGACTCATCATGGAGTGGAATAATCCAAGGTCAGCGCATCCAGAATGGCTAAATGAGTGGCGGTATTTCCCCCAAAAAGCCATTGGAACAAATGTGGAAACTATTCCGCTGATTTGGGCAGATTCCATCGCCTTCCAAAAATACCAGCGTTATGCCCATGGGGAAATTGATTTGGAAGAATATGTTAAGTATTTAAAAAATCATATGGGAGAATCAGATCGCTATTTTCCGCTGTACTCTAATGATGTGGAAATTTTTGATTACCGTCCAGGGCGTTATAATACTGAAGCCAAAATAAAGGGGAACTCTGAATGGGATAGAATTATTGATCTTTATCTATATCTAAATAAACAGAATTGGTGTGAATATGTTTTTCCTTCTCAAGTTTTAAATGGTTTAAATAATGAAAAGGGTGGTAGAGAATTGAAACTTGAATCTCCGGCACAACCCATTCCTGTAAAAAAGCAGGAAAAGTATAATATCAATCGCTGGGCTTTAACGGGAAGGGATGATCTGGGTATAAACACAAAATGTTACAAAATATATACTTCTTTCGTTGAGAATGATAACAAAAACCCGAATGATTGGAAAGAACTATGCTATTTATGGTCAAGTGATTTTCGTACACATATTACAGAAAAACGGTGGAAAGAAAACATTGAGAAACTGGATTCCCTATTAGCAAAATATGATTATTGCGAAAACGATATAAAAGAAAAATCATACAGTAAAGTTGAAGTTCTCGAAGATCATAAATGGATAATAGCAGAAAATAATAATTATAAAGTCGTGTTGAACAAAAATAAGGGATTAACAATTCAAAAGTTGGTTTTTAAGAAATATGGAAAAGAATCTCTTTTGGGCACACTTGATCATGGCTATTATGATGATATTTCATTGGGCGCTGATTACTATACGGGGCATGCTATTATCGAAAGACCCGGTGAACATAAAGTAACGGATTTGGGCAGAGTTAATCCGGTTGTCGATCAAAATGGTAATAGGATTATTTCAATTCAAAAGTTGGGTAATTATTCATTTAACCAAATAGTGAAGTTTGAAAAGGAAAAATTAGTATTTGAGAAAAATATCGAGACAGACAGCCCTGAAAAAGCAATTATCAGACCTTACAATTTTACATTCAACCCTGAAGCCTGGGATATTGAAAGTCTATTTATTACAACATATAATGGTGGTTCAACACCTGAAAAATTTAATCTAAAAGGACAGAAATTTTCCCATGGCGATATCTACTCATCCCTCATTTCTGCCCGCCATGGTTTTGGGGGTACAGAAGGTACTTTTGTAATTGGTGATATAGATAAAACGTTGACCTTTGAATGTGATATGTCGACTTCAGCTTTAATTCCATCAATTATTTACAAAGAGATGGCTGGGACCTGTTTTTTCAGATTGCAGTATTCTGCGAGGGAGATTGACGAGACTCTTCATCAACAAAATAAACCCCTTCGTATGTTTACTAAATTAATTATTAGTTAAACTTCAAATAGGAAATTTTATGAGAATTATTCAGGGACTTACAACATTAATAGAAGTTATCGAAAAACAGCTTACGAACATTCTTATGTATGATAAAAAACGTGAGGAAGATATTTTAAATGAATCAATAATAATTGCATTAGAAAGATTAAATGTTTGTTTAGAAGCTGGTAACCCTGGCCCTCAAAGAAAGTATTGGTTTAAAGATGGCAAAGCAATTTTTGATATCTTTCATACAGATCAATATGCATTGTTTCTTTATTTATTATCAAACACAATATACAAGCAGTTCAATGAAACAAGTTTAGCCACGAGAATATATGTACTAAATAAGATGTTTCACAGCATTGACGTTTATTTTGAGGTAGAACTTCCCCGAATATTCGGTTTTGGGCATCCACTTGGAACTATTTTAGGAAGAGCAACATATTCAGATTATTTTGGCGTTGGTCAAAGATGTACTGTTGGCAACAATAATGGTATCTATCCAAATTTATCAGAGCATGTGACAATGTTAGCTGGATCAACAATTATTGGGAAAAGTATTATAGGAACAAACTGTATTATATCTTCAAATACATACATAAAGGATCAAGATGTTCCGGATAATACTATAGTATTTGGTAATACACCAAATTTAATATTCAAAGAAAATAATTTAACATTTTGTAGAGATAAATGGAGATTAAAAAAGTAAATAATTTATTTATATGTCATCGCCCTTATCATGTGGTTGTTTCAGCCCATATAATTAATCATAATATACAGAACTCAAATAAAACGGTTAAAAATACATGTGTTCTTCTTGATGTGCCTGTTTTTAATAAAAACACCTCGCCAGGCGGTCAAATATCATTTGATGAATTAACAAATTCCAGTTCATTAAATAAAATTGACTATATTCATTTTGATCATCTTTATAGATTAGAAAAAATATTTGATAAAGTTTTAAAAATTAATCGATCTGAAGAAGTCCGGATTTGGAATATTTTTAAATTCAAAGAATATTATAAATCTTTAATAAGAAATATTAAAAAAATATTTTCTAATAGTGAATTAAACAGTATCAATAATATTTACATTTTTAGTGATAAAGAAAAACCGGTTGAAATAATTGCTTCTATTTTAAAAGAGAAATATTCTTCAAAAGTATTTCTCGTAGATGAGGGTATTGTTTCTTACTATAAAAATAAAAGTTATTTTAAATCATTAATAAAACGGTTCATTGTGAAAGCTTTTAGACTTAAATATATAAGTAATAGTATGGCATATGGGCATTCAGGAATTAATGATTATTTTCTAACATTTGATAAAAAAGATGTTATAAATCAGAAAAATATAATACAATTACCAATTTTAGATTCGGTTGAATATAAACATATTTTTAAAGATCAATATCCTACAGTAGGTGACAACACTGCATTATTTATTTCAAATGCATTATCTGAAGGGAATGTATTATCGATCGAAGATGAGAAATTATTTATTACAAAAATTATTAGTGAACTAATATTTTTGGGGTATAATGTTTTAATTAAGCCTCATCCTGTTGAAGTAAAGTGGAAATTTATTTTTCTTGATAAAGCAAAAATGGTAAAAATTATGAAAGAATCAAGTTTGCCAGTTGAAATGTTATTTAATGATAATAATATTAAAATATTAACAGGCGTTACATCTTCTGCATTGTTAAATGCAAAAAGAAATAATAAGGTAGCAATCAGTTTTATCAAATATTTAAATGAAGACCATCCTATTATCGATATTTATCAGAAAAATGAAATATTAATGCCTATAAATAGCATTGAACTAAAAAATTGTGTTATTAACGCATTACAATAAAACGATATTTTCTTCTATATTATCTCTTTCCGCAGGTAAACTTTTTCAGCTTATGAGTAAGTTTATTTTATCAATTACAATCGCAAGGGTATTGGGTCCAAGTCAGTTTGGTTTTTGGAGCATGATTGAATTAATAAATAAATATTCTCCATTACTTACACTTGGTGTCTCAAGTGGGGTGAAAAGAGAATTGCCTTATTGGAAAGGCAAAAATGACACTGTTAATCAATATTTAACAGAAATGTCCGGATATGTTAGTTTATTATTTTCGCTCATTTTGTTTTCAATATTTGGAATATTATCATTTTACATAATTGATGATGGATTTGCGAAATATGCAATCATGGCAACCTTTATAGCGGGTGGAATAGCCCAATTATATATGTATATATATTCTATTTACCTAGCAAAGAAAAAATTTAATACTGCAGCCAAAATAATTTCTATTGAAGGTGGTTTGATTTTACTGATAACTATTACATTGGTTTACAAGTATGGTTTTTATGGATTGTTGTTTGGCAATATTTTTGTACCATTAAGCATATGCATATTTATTTTATATAAATACGAAATTTTAAAAAACCTAAAATTTGATTGTAAAATCTTTCGTCGGATTCTTTCAATAGGAATACCATTATTGTTAGTGGGATTAGGGTATGTTTTCCTTCTTACTGTTAATCGGCTAATCATTCCAATTTATTTAAGTGTGGAACATGTAGGATATTTTAGTTTTGCAATGTTGTTTTTAACCTTATTCTCTCCATTGATAGGTTCAATTGGTGAGATTTTATATACATACATGAATGAACATGTTGGACATCATGAAAGAGTAGATAATATGGATTATATATCAATTTATCCTGGTTTATTTATGGCCTTAATTATTCCCTGCATTATAATTCCCATAATGTTGTTGATCCCTTGGGGGATTAATGCCTTTTTCCCCAATTATGTTGAAAGTATTCCATCAGCTCAATTAGTATTGATATTAGTAACAGTAACTGCAGGCGGTGGTGTTAATATTTTATCTTCTTTTATGAAGCAGAACCTAATGATAGTATTCTTATTTATTTCCATAATCATAAATATTTATTTATGTACTTTTTTCTTAAAGAATGGTTATAAACTTGAATGGACGGTTTTTGCTTTAATTATAGGGTCAGTGTTTTACAAGATTTCAAATACTATTGCAAGTCTATTAATAATGGAAAAATCATACAAAACATATTTTTTAGTGGCAGCGACTTTTATTTATTCAATAGGCATTTCATTCATAACATACTACAATTTTGATATAGCAATTAAATATGCTTTTATAACAATTTCTATTCCATACGCAGTATTTTTTTGCACTATATTTATGATTTTTATCAAGCGAAAGGTATTGTTTGATTTTAAGAATTAATACAATGGGTATATTGATTTGATTGAACCTAGATATTTAATTCCAAAAACAAAGTCAGTAGAGAGGACGGTTTTTACAGAAGATTATGTGAAAGGTAAAGATATACTTCACATTGGTATAGGTGGTGCTATACACGACAAGAAATTGAAAAAGGAATTTTTATCTACAGATATATCAAATTGGTTTCATTCGAGAATATCAAATAAGGCAAACTCTATTGTCACCATAGAGTTGGAACAGGATAATATTGATAAATTTAAGGAAAACATACCCGGTGTTTACATAAAAGGTGATATAACAAGTTCAAATATTGTAGATACAATAAGCAAAAAATTTGACCTTATTATATTCACAGAAATTATTGAGCATCTTGATTGTAATAGAGCTGCATTACAAAATATTAAAAGCTTACTTCATCCTAAAGGCCAAGTGCTCATTTCTACCATAGATGCTTTCAATATTTTTATGTTTTTTAAACTATTTTTTAGGTATGAATCTAACCATATAGAACACACTTCTTATTTTAGTTATTTAACTCTAAAAAGATTACTTGAAATGAATGGTCTTTCAATAAAAGAATTCTATTTTTCATTCGATCAACCTAAAAACTTGATTAAAAAATTAATTAAACTCCCTTTAATGAAAATATTCCCTCAATTTTCTCAAGGAATAATTTTGGTAGCGGAGATAGATGATAATTGAAAAACATTATTTGTTATTATACCTAATAATACTGCAATGAAATGGATATGATTTTTCCCGCCAGGAAGGTCTCTATAGTAATAAAGTCCTTCCTCTTTAGTGCATATCTTATCTTTTTACTACATATTGCAATTGATGTACGTTTTTTATTGTTAAATATTACTACTGGGTTAATTGTACTATTTTATATTGCTGCGAATGACTCAAGGCGTCTTTTCCTCAACAGATTTTTAATATTATATCTCATAATTTATTTCAATATTTTCTTAAGCTTTGCTTTTGGAATAAATGTTAGAGATATGATATTTATTTTCCAATTGTTGTGTCTGTATATAGTCTTTTACTACTATCCCTTGTCAGATGATGGGTTTCTATCGTTTATCAATGTTTCTTATTCTATATATTTATTTTTTTCCTTATTAGTTTATTATGGAGAAATTAATCCATTCAGTTATGGGACAGAAGGAACAACAAACTGGTTTGATTTAACAAACAACGTTTATTACAATTATTTTGTATCTAAAATAGGAAATATGTTCTTTTTTCTTCACGATAAGACTTTTGTTGGTGCTGACGGATCAACATCTTCAATTGATTCGTTTTCTGCATTAGTTATTGTATCCAATTCATTAATCTCAAAGAAAAAAATTACTAAATACATTTTTGTTTTAATCCCTTTTATAATATTGGTCTCAACTTTTAGACTCACACCGGTAGTGGGTATTTTTGCAGGCCTCACTTTTTTGATTATCCCAAATAAATTTAAAAGTATATACTCAAAATTAATAATTGTCTTCGCGTCAACATTTTGGCTATTGCCATACATTTTTCGCGATAACCATCTTGTATTATTTACACTTAATTCTTTTACTCACTCAAGAGCAAGTATTTGGATTAATTATATTGACGAAATATTAAAATCACCAGTACAAAATATACTCTTTGGTATGAGGGGAGAAATACCGTTTATTCAGATGGGTTCATTAACTTTTTCTCAACCCCATTCATCATATTTGAGAATGTTTTTAAGTTTTGGCGGTATTATGTATTTGGCCTTCACAAGCTTTCTCTTTTATTTATCAAAAAGATTGAAATACAACCATAGGCTTGGCGCTGTCTTTATTACAATATTAGTTCTTGCTATCGTAAATAATGATATTCTATATAATCGAAATATTGTGTATATAATAACAGTCTTTTTTCTTTTTTCTAGGATAGAGAATCGTAAATATATTCCGATTTAATTGTTTTCCTTACAGAACATATTAAATTTAATTATGTATGAATAAAATAGCCATTAGTGGATATGTTGGCCCTATAAAAACAGGCATAGGTAAAACATTAGAAAATATAATTGTTGAATTGAAAAGTATCGATAATGGCAATACTTACTTGCTATTCTACAATAAAGATAACAGCGATTATTTAAAATATATTGATGGTAAAAAAATTATTGGTAAGGTATTTAACATCTCCAAAAATTCTCCAATTTTAAATATTCTTTGGCATCAATTTATTTTACCGATACGACTACTTAAATACTCTGTAGATATTTTATATGTTCCTAATGTCACTTTATTAACTATAAAAATATGTAAAACTGTAGTAGTTTTACATGACATGATTGAATTTAATGTGGCAAAAAAATTTAATAGAATAAGAATGATTTATAGAAAATTCGCCGTACCACTAACAGCAAAAACGGCTGATCATATAATAACAGTTTCACAGCACTCTAAAAAAGATATAATCAAATTTTGTAAAGTACCATCTAACAAAATTACGGTTATTCACAATGGCGTTGATAAATCATACAAGCCAATGGAATTAAGTAATGTAAAAGATATTCTAAAAAAGCATTCCATTGTTTCGCCCTACATATTATACGTTGGTACAATAGATCATCCAGGAAAAAATGCAATAAGTCTTATTAAAGCATTTAATATTTTTAAGAAAAACAATCCGAACTACCAATTAGTTTTGGTAGGTAAACCGGGGTATGGGTACAAGACAATAGAAAAAGAAATAATAAATCTGGAAATTGCAGAAAGCATTGTTATTCCTGGATATGTTCCTGATGAAGATTTACCCGCTATTTATAGCGGTGCAAAAGTTTTTGTTTTGTTATCACTTTATGAAGGGTTTGGCTTACCATTGGTTGAAGCGATGGCTTGCGGTACTCCAATTATTGCTTCGAATAGATCTTGTTTCCCAGAAATTGTTGGTGACTATAATAGATTAGTTGATCCATATGATATAGATGCCGTTGCAAATAAAATTTCAGAATTAGTTAATAATGAAAAATATTATAGTGAAGTTGTAGAGGCAGGTAAAAATCGCGCTAAATTATTTAATTGGAGTAATTCAGCCAAAAACACGTTAAAGGTATTTAATAGATACCTTTAATCCTTGAGGAAAAACAGACAAATGGGCAAGAAAAAAATATATATTGCAGGCTGTGGTGGAATGCTTGGGGAAGCATTTTATCACCAGTTTGTAGATAGATACAAGTTAAAATGTACAGATAGGGATGTTAACGAAGAATGGTTATCCTATCTTGATTTTCGGGATTTTGATAATTATAGAAAAGATGTTGAAGATTATGCTCCTGATTATTTATTTCATTTGGGTGCATATACTGATCTTGAATATTGTGAAGAAAATGTAAATGATACTTATAAAACAAATACTATTTCTGTAGAAAACGCAGTTTATATTGCTAATTCACTAAATATACCACTTCTATATATTTCTACAGCTGGTATATTTGATGGTAAAAAAGAATTATACGATGAATGGGATCAACCAAATCCGTTGGGAGTTTATGCGCGATCTAAATATGCAGCCGAGCGATTTGTGTGTGAAAATGCAAGCCGATACCTTGTTTGTCGTGCAGGATGGATGATGGGAGCTGGCCCGAATAAAGATAAAAAATTCATTCAAAAACTTATGTCCCAGCTTAAAGAAGGTAAGAAAGAACTATTTATTGTTGATGATAAAGATGGTACACCCACATATACCCACGACTTTGCTAAAAATGTTCGCGAATTAATTGAAAAAGAAGTGTGGGGGCTATACAATATGGTTTGCAGTGGTCAAACAAGTAGAATTGAGGTTGCCAAAGAACTATTGAAAATTCTTGGTAAAGAAAATGAAATTGAGCTTCAAAATAAAATAATAGAATTATATAATAATAAATCTTTAAGGCAAAAAATGTCAAAAAATTCAATAAATTATGCGATAAAAGAATTTGATAAAAATAAACACTATTCGGATTTAATGGAATTATATTTTAATTAAAAAAATGGATTTATCAATTATAACAACGTATCGTTGTAACTCTAAATGCCAAATGTGTTATATATGGCAGAATCCTACGGTACCAAAAGAAGAAATTACACCTGAAATATTATCTAAACTTCCTGAAGGTTTTGATAACGTGAATATAACAGGCGGTGAACCAACCAACCGGAATGATCTCAAAGAAATCTGCGATGTGATGTTTCCAAAATCTAAAACTTTGGAAATCAGCAGCAACGGACTTAAACCACATGTACTTATTCCAATAGTAAAAAAGTACCCTTATATAAAAATACGTATTAGTCTGGAAGGCTCAGAAGCAATCAATAATATGATTCGTGGTGAAAAAAACGGATTTGAGAAAAAACTTAATGGAATGAAAGAACTAATAGAAGCTGGGGGGGAAGACCTTGGTTTTGCGTTTGTTGTGCAGGATGAAAATGCCCACGAATTAATGTATGTATATGAATTAACTAAAAAAATGGGTATTGAATTATCTACTTCTAGCCTCCATAATGCTTGGCAGTTTCACAAAAATGATAATTATCATTATGATCGATTAAGTTCGGCAAAATCAGTAGAAAACTTGATTTCGGGAATGCTTGACACGTGGAGTATTAAAAATTGGTTTCGTGCGTATATGAATTTAGGGCTTGTTGAAAAAATACTAGGTCACAAAAGACTGCACCCCTGTGTTGCTGGTGACGGTTTCATTTTTATAGATCCGTGGTCAGATGTCTGGGCGTGCAACGTAAGGACCGACTTGCCCATGGGGAATTTGTTAGAAAATTCTTGGCAAGAGATTCTTAATTCTGAAATTTCAAAAAAAAGTATTGAAAAGGTGAAAGTGTGTGAACAAAACTGCTGGATGGTTACAACCGCAAGAACGGCTATGCGTTCGACTATTCATCCTTCATTGCCAAAATACTCTGCAGCACGATGGGTTTTAGCCAATAGAATAAAGAGATTGTTTAAAATAAACATAAACTTCAATAATTATATTGATTATTCGAATATTATACCAAACGTAATTACTACTGATAATCAAATACAAAAAGATGGAGATGAAATAGTAAGAAAATCATTTTTGAATGAAAAATTTGTAAAAAAAGTACAGACCAAAGAAGACCCTCATTACACTCAGGGCAAATATTATAATCTTTAGTTGAATATGAGAGTGGCCATGATTGGTCTGCGCGGTATTCCTTCCCAAGACGGAGGTGTTGAGGTTGCTGTCGGTGAACTTGCTCCATTACTTGTAAAAGAGGGTTTTGATATTACTGTATATTGTAGAACATATTATACTGGTAAGAATTTAAAAGAATATAATGGTGTTAGATTAATACACTATCCTACAATTAAATCAAAACATCTCGAAGCCTTTATTCACACGATTATTTGTACTATAGATGCTATTTTTCGTAGATTTGATATAATTCATTTTCATGCAGATGGTAATGCATTATTTTGTTGGATTCCTAGATTATTTGGAATAAAAACAGTTGTTACATTACATGGTCAAGATTGGCAGAGACAAAAATGGGATAAATTTTCAAAGATTGTGTTAAAACTGGGAGAGCATATAGGTGTGTATGTTTCAAATAAAACAATATCTGTTTCTAATAAAATTTTAAGATATTATAAAAGTAATAAACTTGTTCATATACCTAATGGTATTCCGAGAGTACCTGATAATATAAATAATCAAATAATAAATATATTAGGTATCAAAAATTATATACTATTTTTAGGTAGGCTTGTCCCAGAAAAAGGGGCTCACCTTCTAATTAAGGCGTACAATATTTTGGATATTGACAAACAATTATTAATTGTTGGGGGCGTAACCAACACCGGTGATTATTTAAAGGAATTGAAATATTTAGCTAGTAGAAATGATAAAATTATTTTCACTGGACCTTTATTTGGTTCAGATAAACAGACTTTAATTAAAAACGCAGACCTTTTTGTAATGCCATCTTTATTAGAGGGTATGCCAATAGTTTTATTAGAAATATTAAATGAGGGGATACCATGTTTAGTGAGTGATATACCTGAGATTAAGGAAGTGGTGGGTAATGATGATAAATTTTGTATACAATTTTCTAGTGGCGATATATTTGATTTACAAAAAAAATTGATATTTTCTCTTAATAATATTGATTTACTACAACAAAAAGCTTTAGAAGGAAAATCATTTGTTGAATCAAAATACAATTGGGATAGAATAGCTAGAAAAACTGCACAAATCTATCTTTAATAAATAAATCGAAATCACACAATTAAGATAAACCAGAATAGAGGTTCTGCCGACTGATGGATACCGAACGCGGCTTTTCGGGTCCGGTAAATTTGGGGAATCCCAATGAATTCACCATGTTGGAATTTGCTGAACTAACATTACAATTGACCCATTCTAAATCAAAAATTGTATTTAAGGAACTACCGTCAGATGATCCCCAAAAAAGGCAGCCCGATATTTCACTTGCAAAAGATAAGTTAGGATGGGAACCCGAAATACCATTGAAGGTAGGTCTTGAAAAGACAATCGCTTATTTTGAGACTGTTTTAAATTAAATAAATTATCATTCTGGGCGATCGCCGTCCGCCCATTTTAGAAGGGGGTTCTTGCGTTTTCTGGTGAAATATCTCGTTGAAAAGAGTGTTGATCTTATTCAGGCACATTCAGGGATCTTTTCTCTGTTTTCACATTCAATCTACAATCTCTCCTATCACCTGTATAAGAGTTCACAACTGTTTTGAAAAGGGTTTCAATACCGTTGTAAAGGTTCATAATCGTCCCATCGGTGTTTATTATCAGCGCGGGAACATGCGGGCATGATTTCCCGGTGCAGGTAACCGGCCTGTTAGATCCGGTAAAAGATTTGGGAATTGATTCAGATTGTCCGTAATCTTTCACGTCGGGTTTAAAAGCCTGTAAAACAGAAAAGCCCTCCCGAAAAATCGGAAAGGCTTTTCTTTCCATTAAAAAACGGATCTTAGATTAGCGTTATTCGCCGGTCTCGGATCCGTTTCTTTTTATGCGCCGGGGAAGCGTATCCATGCCGAATTCGACAATACGTGCATCACGCTTGCCAAAATGGGCATATACCGCGTCCCGCATGCGCCTGGCCACGTCCACAGCATTATCCCGAACCGAATACATGGTTTGGGTGGCTGTTTCAGAAGCACCGGCAGCATCCTGCTTGGATTGTGCTGCATTTTCCAATGATGCAATAGCATCATCAAGGTCAGTAACAGATGGACTTGACGGTGTATACAGTTCTGTATACTTTGTCAAACCAACTTTTAACTGCCGCAGCTGCTCCAGCAGGAGCGCAGGTTTGGTTGATATGATTTTTGCCATATTCAACCTCCATTCATTTATCCGGAATTGAGCGAATTGAACTTTATCATTAATCCTGTTTGTCCCCATGTAATAGGGGGACCACAGGGGGTTTCAGAAATAACATATGGGATAGAATTATATCACTCATTAGATTATTTGCACCCCATCGATAACAAAATCGCTCAATCCAGGAATATGGTTAATCCATACACCCTCTCCATTTGTGTATAGAAGTTACTGGTTTGGTTAGCATATCTGCTCCTATTTGGCAAGCGAAACAGATATGCTCTTTTTTTCTGTGGAAATTTTTATTCCCTTTAACACGAGATCACTCAAACACTTTTCAACTCATAACAGCTCACAGTTCACTGATCACCGTT
>Ga0233428_1001368_pt1 | contig 26265 bp, 24 predicted proteins | sample SI_118_April2016_4_FD_179890 | JGI IMG/M metagenome (GOLD analysis project Ga0233428, IMG submission 179890) | Seawater microbial communities from Saanich Inlet, British Columbia, Canada - SI_118_April2016_120_MG | ecosystem: Environmental > Aquatic > Marine > Inlet | place: Canada: British... | reverse complement strand
CTCTCAGCCACCTCGCGTGCACAAGCGACCATCTCCGGTTGCCGTGTGCGCTTGGGCAGGACGCGGGAATAGCAGGCACCGGTGACTTGCCGACGTTCGTTGCTTGCGTCGGGATCTGCCGGTAGCTCGCGGACAAAGCGATTGTCGAAGGTCAGCGTATCGAGTGTCCTGGTGGTCAACCTAGCCCTTTCGTTTCTCGAGCACGCCCTGCGCCCATTGCTTCCAAGCTTCCGACATCTGCGGCACAGAGAGGATGCGTGCCACTTCGTCACGGTCCCCGGCGAAGATGCGAAAAACGTCACCAATCGTGAGCTCGTGTTCTGGCCGCTCGATGACGCGGACCTCGTCCCCCGCGCCGAGTTCACCCTCCATAACGATTCGCAGATACGTCCCCGGGCGTCGCGCCTCGGTGAAATGACGCACGAATTTCGGATCTCCCATACGCACGCCGAGACGCCAGCAAGGGACCCGAGGCTCTGAAACCTCGAGGGTCACCGACCCAATCTGCCAGCGCTCACCGACGAGAGCGTTGGTCACATCCAACCCTTCGATCGTCAGATTCTCTCCCAACTGAGCGATCTCCAGGGGGCGGCCAAGTTCACCCTCCCACCAGCGGATGTCCTCGATCGCATAGGTATAAACCGCCTTGTCCGGACCACCATGAGCCTCCCGATCAGCCTGCTCGTCCCCGTGGAGATTCACCCCACGAACAGCAACGCGTCCCTCGACGGGTGACTTCCAGATCGCACTTTTTGCGGGGCGGTTCTTGTATTCGAAGTGCGTCGTCTTGCCCACATTCACGGACAGGACCGTGCCAGCAACTGACGTCATGGATCTCCGGAGAATAGGTGCAGAGGGAGCAATGCCTTGAGAGTGTCACACTTAGCTTACGAAGAAAGAAGCGATGTCCAACCTCTGGCTCTGTAGATCGCTCCGTGACACCTGCTCATGAACAACGTGCCCGCGAGCTGGGGGGGCGACCAAACGTGCGGGTCGATGAACTGAAACCCATTGCAAGGCAATGCTTGCGGGTTGGTGGCAAGTTGGTCCACCCCGCGTCAGATCACCAAAGGACCCAGAGCCCAAAGGGCTCGACAACCCGCCGACTCACAATCGCCGCAGCTCAACCAGGAACCGAAGGCGTCAGGACGCCGAAGGGATCCGGCGGGACTGGCGGGACCGGCGAAATGGTGGAGACTCAGCCACTGTGCCCAACGCCTCACCCGGAGCCGACTCCCCCACCAGTCATCGAACCCCGAAGAGCGACGGACAGTCCCCTAGGCGGCGTCGCTCGGGGCATTCTCCAACCGACCCATCCAGTAACTCACATCAAACTTTTCATTGCCTGTCAGATGCCGCCACTGACGGATGCGGTTGACGACTTCGATTCGTGACTCATTGCCATACCACTCGTGATTCTTGCCGAGCAGACCACCGATCTCGGGTGCATCGATATCGTCGGTGTTCCACAGTTGTTCCTGCTTCTCGGTGGGATTGAGACGCAGCTTGAACATGTAGCGCGTGTCTTCGGTGAGATTTGGCTGCGCACAATGCCAGATTCCGTGATGGCAGACCATGACGGTGCCCGCCTTGCAGACCATCGGAATCTGACCGAGGAAATTCTGATAGCGACCGATGTCCGACTCAGAGACACGACGATATTGTGATCCAGGCAGAATCATGGTTCCCCCCATCTCACGCGGTGTATCATGACAGAAGTAGAAGAATTGGATATCAAAATCCAGGCGCAGATCGATGATCGCATCGGCGTGCCACACCTGGCCATGCTTCTGACTGGGCGGAACGATGTGCACTGCGTGGTGATCGTAGAGTGGATCGGCGCCGACGAGACTCGCCATAGCTCCCTGGATCTGCGGCAGACGGATGACCTGTCCGAGGGCTGAATCTTCCCACATGCCGCCCAGTTTCGTACCGGCACCAGGGCGCTCGATGTCACCGGCTTCCATCTGCTTGTAGGCAGCTTTGTTGAGTTCGTCAGGCACGATCTCGTCGAAACGCAGGTACCCATCGGCGACAAACTGCGCCATCTGTTTGCTGTCAAGCAGGTGCTCACGTGCAACCATTAGTCGGTCTCCTCAAGTTGTTCCAGGATGTATTCGTAGCGCAGATAGGAGGTGTGGTATTCCATGCCGGGATGGGACATGGACTGCTGCGGAAACTGGATCACGCGCCAACCATCTTCCATGGCGGCGACAACGCTGCCATAAGGCGGTTTGTCTTCATCACCTGACGTGGGCGATGACTTGCCCGTCCCATCGTAGGTAGCCCAACTGACGACGCGGCTCTTCAAATCAGGTGAGTGGGCATAAAGAACGAGAAGCTTTTGTCGCAGAGACATGGGCGTGGTGGCCTGTGGAAGTGAGGCAGTTGTTGGATCGCGTGAATATATCGAGCTACGTGTCTGCTGACACCCCCGCGTCGAAATGGAACCCCATCAGCGCAGGAGCAGCAGTTTCCCTGTGCGAATCGCGCCGAGCGCTTCGAGACGATAGACGTAGACACCCGTCGCCAGCGATCGCCCCGCGTCTGTTCGAGCATGCCAGCGATGGGTATGGTGTCCCGCATCGAGTGTTCGGTCGAGGAGAGTCGCCACACGCTGACCGGCAAGATTGTAGACACCCAGTTTGGCGACGCCAGACTGGGGCAGGTCAAAGGAGATGACCGTCTCGGCATTAAAGGGATTAGGGGCATTTGCGTACAGACGAAACGCCGAGGCTTCGATTGTGGATGATTCCTCAATCACCGTCTCCGTATTACCGACGACGAGGCGCACGTCATCTAGGAGAAAAGCGCCACTGAGCTTTCCATCAAAACGCAGAGCTTCCAGAAAAGGGTAGCGGAAGTCGATCTCTTCCAGTGGGATCTCGAGGGTTTGCCATTCACGCAGGGTGAAGTCGAGACCGCGTTGACTCACGCCTCTTATGAGCAGTGGAATCGACTGACCCCAGATAACCAGATTGAGTCGGTGAAAGTCTGTGACGCGCAGCTCGTGCGGATGAATACGCAGACGCAGCGCATCGTAGCCAAGTATCTGTGGCGGTACTTCTGGCACCAGATCCAGAAGTGCGAAGAACGAGGACGATGGCACAACACGCAGGACCCGGGTTCCTTCGAATGCGTCCTCGCGCGTCTGCACAAGTGCCTCGCCATCAGCAGGTGTCACTGCTGCCCACGTCAGTTCGTCGGCGAAGATGGACAGATCCTCTGTCGCTGTGACCAATGATGGTGCAGGTTCGGAGAATCTTGCGAGCAGGGTGATCCCTGGCCACATGACTTCGATCCCGTGATGTATCGTCGCCGAAAATGTGGAGAAGCTGTTGGTGCCGGCGCGCAACAGATCCAACGGGACGTCGATCCTGTTGTGTGAATAGTTGTGATCCCTGCCGGTTTTGGGGGCGATCATCGTGTTGTTCAGGGTGATCGCGTCCGCATGCAAGCCACTCCACGTCGTGATCTCGGCGCGGGCGTCGACAAGGTGAGACAAGGTCGGCATGAAAATGTTCGCACCCATTGCGCGACCCGCTCGTGAGATCCAACCAGGTGGCACGTTGTAGGGTTTGTACATACGAACGGAGTGCTGGCGTCGATCGAGTACGAGTCCTTCCACCGCCTCGGTCATGTGGTAGACGCCCGTTTCATCCTGAATCCTGGCCATGATGGCCATCGGCTCTTGCTGGTCGGGTATCCAGCTTGTGGACCACGTGACTTCGTAGGGAGATGCATCTGCCCGCCCGAGATGACGCCGCAGGTGCCCCTTCGGATAGGTGCGTTGCCACTCCCGCCAGACACCATCGCCGTCGTGATCGTAGTCCTCATAGTGCCCGATGAAGTCTACCGATGAAATCGCCCCATTCGGGCTCGAAGCAACCGCCGCCACACGCAGCGAGTCACCCACGACAGCACCTGGCGCAGGTGAAGTGATCGTTGCCGTTGGGTGTGGCTTGGTATCGTCGTAGTAGATCCGAAAAATGGCGCTGTATGCACCCCACTGTCCCCATCCGAAAGACTGGCATCCCTGGTCGCCGGAGGTGAACTCGAAGCGATTTTCGCCTGTCGTCAGAATCTCGAGAGGTAGTGAAACGGTCGAGTACGTGAAGTATTGATAACACTCGGGTCGCGGCGCCAAACCTTTCCCACGATCTCCAGGAATGGCCTGTGGGTGGGCGATGGTCATCCACTCTGAATCGTTGAGGCGAATCGCCTTGTCCGTCGTGCCCGTGTGGCCTCCCCACTGTTCGATCACTACTTCCGCCGCAATGGCCCCTTCGAGATCTGCAATCGTGATACGATTCTTCGGGTTGGGCAGAAATTCTTTGGCACGAGAAACTGCCGTTCCAGGGTCTGTGACGCGCTGCCATCCGGAGGCATTGTGGTAAGGTCCCCTCCACGCGTATTCGACATAGGTGTCGCCTGGCAGTGGTTCCCCAGCAAGGGGTAAGCAGAGCGCCAACACAATGCACCCGCCCACCATAGCCAGATGGATTCTATTGCACAGGGTCAGATGATTGTGCATGGTCAGCCTATCGATCGTCGAGGCGACGATGAACGACGCCCTGCAGTTCGAGGCGTGTTAGCTGAAAAGGCAGGCGAGCGACGAAGTTGCTCAGATCCTTATCTGACGGGGCGGTCCACGCTGTCTCCGCCATGGCCAGCAAACGTGGGAAGAGCATGTATTCAAGCTCTGCAGGTTCACGCACAAGCTCGCTCCACAGCACGGCTTGCATGCCAATCATCCGATGCGCGCCGTCATGTGTTAGTTCCGGTGTCGTGGGTTCATAGCCATAACATGTCGCCAGATCGCAGGTGCCGGCCCAGTAGTAGCCAGGCTCAAAGGCATTCTCATCCCACGCCAGATCGAGATAGGCGAAGGGGGCAGCACAAGCGACGACACCATAGCCGGCGTTGGCCAGTTCCGTGCCGATCGGAATCCCCCCCCACGCATTCACCGTCGCCGTGTGATCGAGCTTGTCACCGTGCACCGCCTCTTCCCACCCCATCAGCTTCTTGCCCTTACTCGCCAGATAGGCCTGCAGATCGCGCAGCAGATGACCCTGCAGCTCGTGCGCGCTTTCGTACCCGTGTTCAGCCATGAATTCACTGCAAGCGGGTGATTGTTGCCATACACCATCCGGCACTTCATCGGCACCTAAATGGACGTATTCACCAGGAAACAGATCACAGACCTCGTCGAGCACCGTGTGCAGAAACTGGTAGGTCGCGGGCAACGCCGGATTCAGCACGTTGTCCGTGTAAAGCTGCGCACCGCAATACTGCGACGCGTCCGCTTCTTCGACGAGGAGCTCGGGACAGGACTTGAGCGCTGCGCGTGAATGCCCCGGAATATCGATCTCAGGGATCACCTCGATCTGTCTCGCCGCTGCGTAGCTGACGACCTCCTGTACATCATCGCGAGAGTAGAAACCACCGTAGCGACCGGGACCGGTGCCGAATTGTGCTTCCAGCACCTCGCCCTCGCCACGCCATGCGCCACGTTCGGTCAACTGCGGAAAAGCCTGGATCTCGAGACGCCAACCTTCGTCATCTGTCAGGTGCCAGTGAAACCGATTGAGTTTGAATTGTGCCATCAGATCCAACGTGCGCAGAACCGTGTCTTTGCTGTGGAAGTGCCTGGCGCAATCGAGCATCAGGCCGCGAAAATTGAATCGCGGTCGGTCTTCGATGACACCACAAGGCCAACGAACAGCATTGTTCACCGCATCGCTCGCCTGTAGCAAGGTTGCGGCGGCATTGAAAAAACCCGCTGCGTCTGCTGCTTGGATGCTGATGAGCTGGGGTTCGATCCGCAGTAGATACGCCTCCTCTACCAAATCTGGATTGATAGCAAAGTCCATCGCTGCGGCGGAGGTCTCACTCGCTTGGCACTCTAGAGGGAGCATGTCCGTCAGCCACACGATGGCCAACCTTGCTTCGGCACAGCCGTGGTAAGTGAGCAGATTGGCTACAGAGAAAACGCCAGCGGACACCTGAGTTGATGTTGGGCGGGGCACAATGGCCTGCAGACCCGTGACGGAATCTGCCGCGGCTCCAGCACCGGCAGAGCCAATCTCGGTGCTTGCAGCAACATGGGGATTCGTGCTCCCACCAGAAGAAGGAATGACACGACCCGTGGCGATGGTCTCCAGATTGTGGCTACCCAACTCGGCGCGAAGATGAGCCAGCGGCTCGCCATGGCTGACATAGAGACCACGAGGTAGGTCGCTCAAACGCTGGATCATACTCACAGCGCCGGAGAAAACGAGTTCCACCTGCTCCCCAGAGGGCAAAGCGGTCTGTTGAGACGAGCCGAGGGTTACATGGCTGCCAATGTGTGAGATCAACCGCGTTCCTTCATGTGGCCGGATCGCCTTTGGCAGATCAAACTTCAGTGTCCAGTCGTCGAGATCGACTTGCGAGTGATTGTTGATGGTGACACGCACAACGAGCTCGTCATCTTCCCGCTGTAAATCGAAGTCTACTACCAGTTGCCGATTGTTCATCGATTCCGTTTGCCGAGAGCGAGGTTCAAGAAAAACACGGATGGAGACTGATTGTCGAACAACGGGTACGGTCCGGCAACCTGCAACAGACAGAAAAGACCGGTCCGGTCTTTTGAGACTGGATATCTTCTCCGTCGACTGGATGCGATAGAGACCGATGCAGGTGAACGACATCTGGCGTTTGATTTCAGGTGCGTGGCGATGACCTGTGCCAGATAGACCGTCGAAAGCTAAATTCTGTCTCCTGTTTGATGTATACCTAACCAAAGGAGCCTAGGTGGCTACCGACACGGGATTCGAAGTAGCCGAACTGAAGGCGTTTCACCTATCGCTGTCGGATCAGCCCGGCTACTGGGAGGACTATCGAGGCGGCGGCAGCAAGTCCCAACGACAGGATCGACTGGAGTTTCGAAAAGGGTGGCAGACCGTCTACCCAACCACGGTCGAGGCAGTCCTCGTACGAGTCACCTTCACGGATGGTTCCATTGGCTGGGGCGAATCGAATTCACCGATCGGACCCGAAGTGACCGCCCTGATCTGCGAACGCCTGCTGGCGCCGATGGTCAAGGGCAGATCCTTCGACACACCTGCAGCACTGTGGGACTTTCTCTATGATGCCCAACGGGGTCGGGGATACGCTGCCGGCTACTATCTGGACGCACTCGCCGCATTGGACATTGCCGCCTGGGATGCCATTGGCTGCCGTGCGGGTCTGCCCGTGGCCCAGCTTCTCACGCAGACGCCGCGTACCCACCTCCCTGTTTATCTGTCCGGACTGCGACAGGCAACGGTGGAAGAGCGCATAGACGCCATGCGCCGCTGGGTCGACACAGGCTTGAAAGGAATCAAGATTTTCGTCGATGGTGATCTCGATGCAGCGGGCCGAGAACTGGAAACACTGCAGCAAGCAGCCGGGGGGGACGTGGAACAGTGGATGATCGACACCCTGTGGATGTGCCGGGGGGACGACGGTCGGCGGGCAAAGGCGATGTTCGGAGATCTCGGCACACGGTGGCTGGAGTGCCCACTACAACCTGAAGACCTGCAGGGCCACCGAGCCTTGTCACGGGAGCCGGGTGCGCCGATTGCGTTGGGCGAACACTTCCGCACACACTACCAGACACAAGCCTGGTTTGAGACACCCCCCGCCCTGGATGTTTATCAGCCAGATATCGGCCGCACAGGACTCAGCGACGGACTACGGCAGATCGCGCAAGCCCGTGACGCGGGTGTGCCATCCACACCACATATGGGTAGCGGACTGCATGTGTTCCAGGCGGCGACGCTGCATTTCGCCACAGCCTGTGGTGACGAATACCTGCAGGAGTATCAAGCAGGACTGGCGGAACGTGGAGATCTGTTGGGCACAACGAGTTGGAAATACGCCGATGGCGCCTTCACTCTACCGGACGCACCGGGCCTCGGCGTACAGATCGACGAAGAGGCCCTGGCGCGCTACACGGTGACATAGGTACAGCCACGTAGGCCGCGGCCGTGTGGACTACAGTTCTGCGACGATCTTGCCGCGTACGTGCCGGGTCTCCAGTTGCGCCAGACCAGCGGGCACGTCTGCCAGACCGATGCGCTGCTCCACGAGCGGATCGACAGAGCCATCGGCGACGAGACGGATCATCTCTTCTGCCATGCGCGCCAGATCAAGTTGTGCATCGCGATTCGTCGAATGATGTGCTGCACCGAGGGAGATCTTGTGCAGAGAAATCGCCTTGGCGAAGGTGTCGTCACTTAGTGAGGGCAAGCCAGCGATACACGAGATAGCACCACCGAAGGCGAGCGCTTCGATACCCTGATTGGCTGTGTCGACATCGACGGCTGCCTGCACGGCGTCGACGCCGCGCCCCTCGGTCAACGCGAGGATCCGAGCAACGACATCTTCTTCTCTGTAGTCGATCACGTGGTCGGCGCCGAGACCACGAACGTAGTCGGCATTGCCCGCAGAGGCGGTGGTTATCACAGTGGCTCCGATGCTGCGGCAGATCTGGATGCCGAATCCACCGACACCGCCGGCACCGCCCTGCACCCACACGGTTTGCCCTGCCTGCACATTGAGGCGACGAACGATTCCCTGATACGCCGTCAGACCCGCACACGGAAGCGCCGCTGCGGCGACGAAGTCAACACCATCAGGAATCGCCGCCGTCGTGTGCGCCGTCGTGATTGCCCACTCGGCGTAGCCTCCGGGCTTGGCGAGGTCACCGTGATAGTAGACGCGGTCACCGATCTGCCATTGATCGACTTGCGCACCTACAGCATCTACGGTGCCTGCCACATCGAGACCGAGGATGTGCGGATAGGACCATGCTGCATTGCCCCGACCGGCGAGTTTGTAGTCGACGGGGTTGAGACCAATCGCCGCTAGTTTGACGCGAATCTCCCCCGGCCCTGGTTCAGGTCGCTCTATGTCACCAATCGACAGATCGGCTACCGGTCCAGGTTGGGATAGTAGAAGTGCTTTCATTTTTCAGGCTCCAAGACGAACTCTCCCGTTCGTTGCGTTTCGATGTCGTCGTCATCCATCCACAGCGGATGCCACTGCCCCTCGGGCCACAGCGATAGTTGATCGGTGTAGTGCCGGTGTCCCGGTTGGGCGCTCTGACCTGCTAAGAGACAGCCTGTTGCGTGTTTTGTCGACAGGTCTGCGACGAATCGATAACTCGGCCCGCCTGTCACTTCAAGTCCCTGCGATGTCTCCTTCGCCGATCGGTTGTTGATGACGCCGCCGCCGCCATCACAGGGAATCGTCGGCGGATCGAAAACGCGCCGTGCCGCTGCATGCGTCGACAAGGGATGTTGCAGGCGCATGCACTGGGCGCCTTCCCAGGTCCAGGTTTCCATCGACTCACCCAGAATGGGGGTCAGATACGTGATCGTGGAGCGAACGGCTTGCGCCAAAGATGCTGACAGATCGACTGGCGGCAGGGGCAAGTCAGTAGCGAGCAATAGGTGGCGCACAATTCGACCCGCATTCGCCGCATTCAGCTCGGCGACAAAAGATGGAAGCAGATCGTTGCCAACATTCGCCACGAGTCGTGGCCACAGAATGGCCCAGATCGTCGCCCCCACCTGATCCGCATCGTAACAATGATTCCACGATCGTAGATGACCAGCGAGTGCCTTGCCCGCACCGGCCTCGGCAGACTCGATCAGCGTCGCCACAGCAGCACTCAAGTCCTCTGCACGCAGAGATAAGTTGTCCGCCTGCAGCTGTCCGACCTGCGCCGCCGTATGGGTTGTGCCGTCGAGAAATCGCGCGATCCGATCAGACCGATAGGCGTCAGCGTATGTGCCGTAGAGGGGCCGGGTCTTACCTGGCAGGATGGGTGGGTTGTTCGCACTGGCAACCCAATCCCGGTCGGGATCCATCTGCCCCGGCAGATCGGGCGTATTCCAATAGCCATCCCACGCGTGCCCAGCATCATTCGCAGGGCGTGTACCCCGCGTCGGAATCGCACGGCGAGGCACACTGCCACACATCTGATAAGCCAGATGACCTTGCGAATCTGCGACGACAGAATTCCATACGGACAGACGCCAGCGGCCGAAGACATCGATCGCCTGGTCGACGGTCTGCGTCCGGCCGAGATCGAGCAGAACCTGCACGTCGCCGATGCACTCCTGGCCAACCCAACGCAGACTGATCGGCCCGTCTCCCTCTGCATCAACGGGTGGAATCAGATCGTTGACCAGCGGCTGGCCATCGACGGTCAGGCGAATCTCGTGGTCGACACTGTCCGCACCGGCGACGTCGATCCGCTCCTGAAGTTCGACCAACTCCACCCACTCTTCTCCAGCTCGATAGCGCGACGAATCCTCTGGATGAAGGGTGTGGTGATAGAGATCTCGCGTGGAACTGACATTGTTCGTCCGCCCCCAGGCCATCCCGAGCGTGCGACCGAAGACCACGGGCGGCGCCCCCGGATACGCAGGACCGATCACATCGATTCCTGCACCGGTGAGATGCTGCTCGTACCACATGTCCGGGAATGACAGCGGCCAATGGGGGTCAGCGGCCAATACAGGCCCCTCTCCTGGCTCGAGTCTGCCGCGACCTGCAACCCAGTTGTTCGATCCCGGTGTCTGCGCCGGATCATCGGCGGCGGCACTGCCTCCCACATGCAACCCATCCGCCCATTGGTCGTCGCCATCCCCGGGACCTGGCACGATGCAGGACACCGTTTCGGGCGTGAGAAACCAGGCGGCCAGATCTGCGGGTGCCCCACGCAGGAGTCGCTCTGCCGCCACCAACTGGGTCAGACGCCCCGTCAGGGTCCACCAGAAATAGCGTAGAATTGCGAGGCTATCCGTCGGCGTCCACGGCTCTGGTTCATAGTCGAGAATCTCGAACTCCAGCGGCAGATTGTCGGCGACGACGTCGGTCCAGGCATTGACTCCCGCCGCAAAACCGGTCAGCGCCTCTTGTGCCTCTGTGCCCAGAGTGGGCAGCTCGTGGGTTTCGACGATGCGCCGAAAACCAAGCGTGCGATTCTCACGGTCCGTCGGCACATGGCCTGCACCCAGAATTTGCGCCAGACGGCCACTGGCAAGGCGGCGGCGATAGTCGAGTTGCCACAGTCTGTCCTGGGCCTGTGCCACCCCGGCAGCAAAGCACAGGTCGGCGACACTGTCACCTCGGCAGTGGGCCACGCCCCACCGATCTCGCACGATGGAAGCGCGATCGTGCAGAGCGGCACTGGCAAGATGCCCACCGTCGGGCGTGAGCTTGCCGAGCAACAGCGACTGTTCCCACGATCGATACTGAGCCGCATCGATGTCGAAATGAGCACAGACCTGCTCTTGCGTCTGTACGTCGCGTAAGACATCGAGTACGGCGCTGCGCTGCGCTGGGTTCAACACCATGACTCCTTCGATGAGGCAGTGGACGCCATTTGACGTAGTTGCTGGGTCGGATGGTACGAAGCGCGACGCCTGGCCAACAGTGACGACTGGTTTCACGCTTGCCAGCCGCGACCCGTTGTACCACCCTTTGCCGTGTCACTTGAGCCCAGAAGAGGTCTACCGTGTCCAAACGCCCAAACATTATTCTCATCCTCATCGACGACATGGGTTGGCGAGATCTCGGCTGTTATGGCAGCACCTTCTACGAGACACCCAACATCGATCGGCTGTGCGCAGCAGGAATGCGATTCTCTGATGCCTACGCCGCCTGCCCCGTCTGCTCGCCGACACGTGCCAGTCTTCTGACGGGGAAATATCCGGCCACAGTGGGTATCACCGACTGGATCGACTGGCAGGGCAAGCTTCACCCTGCGCGCGGTGCGATGATCGATGTGCCCTATCTGAAGGAACTGCCCACGTCTGAGCAATCCCTGGCGACGGCACTGCGCAATGGCGGCTACCAGACCTGGCATGTGGGCAAATGGCATCTGGGCGGTGAGGGGCATTCGCCTCTGGATCACGGCTTCGATGTGAACATCGGCGGCTACCACATGGGGTCTCCGGGACACGGGGGCTATTTCAGCCCATGGTCAATTGATCCCCTCGCCGATGCAGATGTTCCGGAGGGCACGTATCTGACGGACCACCTCACAGATCACGTGGTGGATCTGATTCAGGACGCGGAGGATGAACAGCCGTTTTTCCTGAATCTGTGGTATTACTCCGTGCACACACCGATCCAGGCGAAGGCGGATCGCATCGCGCGGTATGAGCAGAAAGCGCGCGATTTGGGACTCGATCAGCTCGAGACATTCAGCGAAGACGAGTTTCATCCTTGCGAACACAAGAAGGACCAGCACGTGCGGCGCCGTCTGCTGCAATCGGATCCGGTGTATGCTGCCATGATTGATAGTCTGGACGAGAACATCGGACGAGTTCTCGACACACTCGACGCAACCGGCAAGAGTGATGACACGCTCATTCTGTTCACCTCGGACAATGGTGGACTGGCCACGTCAGAGGGTTCACCTACGTGCAATGCGCCTCTGGCCGAGGGTAAAGGATGGATGTACGAGGGCGGCACGCGCGAACCACTGTTTGTGCGTTGGCCCGGTGCCGTGGCCCAGGGCAGTGAGTGCGACACACCGATCTCCAGTCCGGACATCTACCCGACGCTGTTGGAAGCGGCAGGTCTGCCTCTTATCCCCGATCAGCATGTCGATGGTGAGAGCATCCTGCCCCTGCTGCAACAGCAGGGAGAGCTCGAGCGTGCATCCATCTTCTGGCACTACCCGCATTATGGCAATCAAGGCGGCACACCGGGTTCGTCGATTCGCTGCGGTGACTGGAAGCTGATCGAATTCTTCGACGATGGTCGCCGCGAACTCTACAACCTGCGACAGGATATCGGCGAGGATGACAATCAGATCGACGCCGAACCGGCGATTGCCACCAACCTGCACAACCAACTCGCAGCCTGGCGTGAGTCAGTGGCGGCGAAGATCCCTGCACCAAATCCCGACTGGGAGCCACCCCCTATTGTTACCTGAGCGCCCATGTTGTTGAGCGCCTGAGCGAATAGATCGGCAGATGATGAGCGAGAGTACGACAGCACAACGCACAGTAGCCGTGATTGGCTGTGGCGGTCGCGGCCGGGCACATGCAGAAGGTTGGCAGCACGACGCACGCAGCCAACTCGTTGCCTGCGCCGATCCTGTGGAAGCGTCAAGAGATGACTTCTGCGAGCACTTTGGCGACATGCATCGCTATGCCGACTACACGGAGATGCTCAAAGCCGAGTCGCCGGACATTGTCAGCGTCTGCACATGGACGGGTATGCATCGGGAGATGATCGAGGCGGCAGCCGCAGCAGGTGTGACTGCCATCCATTCAGAAAAGCCCATGGCGCCCACCTGGGGTGACGCCTACGCGATCCATTCTGTCTGCCAGGAAGCCGGTGTGGTGCTGACCTTCTGCCATCAACGCCGTTTCGGTGACACCTTCTCCACAGCACGGGATCTGCTGCGCAATGGCGCGATCGGTGAACTGCGTCGTATTGAATCAACGTGCCCGAATCTATTCGACTGGGGAACGCACTGGTTCGACATCAGCTTCTTCTACAACGACGAGACCCCCGTCGAGTGGGTCATGGGGCAGATCGAAGTCGCAGAAGAACGCAAGGTCTTCGATGTGCAGCTGGAGTCGAGTGGTCTGAGTTGGTTCCACTTTGCCAATGGTGTCGAAGGTCTGATGACGACGGGCGACGCCTCCGACGGGGGCCTGCACATTCACCTGATCGGCAGTGAAGGAACCATCGAGCTGCAATTGCGTGACCGCGACAATCCCTTGCGCTTGTGGCGCGGTTCAGGTTGCGAATCCCCCGCCTTTACAAGTGGCGTTCCCGATGCACAGCACACGGTCGCCAGTTGCAGCGATCTGCTCACGTGCCTCGACAGTGGCACAGAGCCTGAACTGAGCAGCCGCAAGGCGCTGCAGGCGACGGAGCTGATCTTCGCCACCTACGAATCCTCACGTCGGCGGGCACGTGTACAACTACCACTCACAGCACCAGACTCGGCCTTGCTGACCATGCTTGCCGATGGCTCGATCGAAATTCCCGCGTGACGCGGCTCTTGCGTGCCAACGACGTCGAGGTCCCATGCGGTGAGCGCAAGATCAACGCGAAACATGCTCTGAACGCCTTGTGAAAGGATCGGAATGACAATCTCGAGAGCGATCGTACGGAACTGGCGCGACGCGGATCCCTACATTGGCCACGACAACGCCATCGTCTGGGCAATCTTCACGCCACCCAAAGAGGGCGAGACACCGGCTCCCCATCAGTGTTTGCAGCATATGAATGGTTTTGCCCGGCACAATCTGCAGGGTGGCAAGGACGGTGACCGCCACGCGCATGCCAATGCGGAGCAGTACTACTACATCATCTCAGGTGAAGCGGACGTCGATATCGGTGATGACACCTACACGGTGCGCGAGGGCAGCGTCTGCTACTTCCCGCCCGATGTGGAGCATCAACTGCGTGCGGCGGATCGAACCGAATGGGTGGAGTATCTGATCATCACTTGCGGCACCGAGGCCAGTGGCTCCGAACCGTATGTGGCGAATTGGCGTGGCTCAAAGCCAGCGATCGGCAGCCACGGTTTTGCCACGACGTGGCCCATTCTTGAGCGCCTCGACGAGGAAGAGCCGAAGACATCACAACCGTGCCTGATGGACTTCCATTATCTGGTGCGCCAGGCCGTCTCCCGTGGACGTGCGTCCGACATGCATCAGCACGATGACAAGGAGCAGATCTACTACGTCCTCGAAGGGGAGGGCACCGTGGTGACAGGTTTCGACGCACATCCTTTGCGCGAGGGGGACACAGTGTATCTGCCACAGGGCGTGCCGCACATGATTCTGAACGATCGTGGCGATGACTGGCTCTCCTACCTCGTCGTCAGCTGAGAGATCCCATGGCTAGTTTCGACACTCTCATTCACGGTGGCCGCATCATCGATGGCAGTGGCAATCCCTGGTTCGAAGGGGATGTTGCCCTGGCGGGTGACAGGATCGCCGCGATTGCCCCACCTGGTCAGATCCCGCACTCGGCGGCAGTGCGGCGTGTCGACGCGACCGGATCCATCGTCTGCCCTGGATTCATCGATATCCAGAGCCACTCGATCTATCCCCTCATGATCGATGGCCGCTGTGTCTCCAAGATCACCCAGGGCATCACGACGGAGATTATGGGCGAGGCGTTCACGCCAGCACCCATCGTCGGCCGCAATGCCGGTGGTCTGCGCACATCCGTTTACGGTGAGCCCGTCGCGCAGTGGGAAGAACGAGCGAGCCAGTGGACGCGCTTCGCCCATTGGCTGGAGGCCTTTGAGAAATCGGGCGTGTCACCGAATGTCGGCTCCTATCTGGGTGGCGGCACGCTGCGTCGCTGTGGCCTGGATATGGACATGCGACGTGCCAGCGAGTCGGAACGGTCACTCATGCGGCGGGTGATGAGTGAAGCCATGGAGGATGGCGCTTTCGGCGTTTCGTATGCCTTGATCTATCCACCCGATTGTTATGCCGATGTGGATGAGATCGTCGACATATGTGAGATCGTCGGGCAATACGATGGCACCTACATCACCCATCTGCGCTCCGAAGCGGGTGAGATCTTCGATGCCCTCGATGAGGCCTTTGAGATCGGTCTGCGTGCGAACGTGCCCGTGGAGATCTACCACCTGAAGGCCGCAGGCAGAGGCAACTGGGATAAGATGCCCGGTGTCATCGAACGCATAGAGGCGGCTCGGGCCAGTGGTCTGGATGTGACGGCGGACATGTATCCCTATGCCGCATCCGGCACCGGACTCACGTCCGTATTGCCCCCATGGGCGGCGGCAGGCGGCAACCTTTACGACAATCTTGCCGACCCGGTGATACGCGAGAAGATCCGTGCGGCCGTGACAGATCCCGACGGACGTTGGGAAGCGATGGTCTCGCAGAATGGCGACAATGCCGTGATGCCGATCGGCTTTCGTCAGCCTGAGAACCAGAAGTATGTAGGACGTCGACTATCCGAGATCGCCATCGAACGCGACCAACACTGGTTTGATACAGTCTGCGATCTGATTCTCGCAGAACGACAGTCGATCGCGACGATCTACTTTTCCATGTTGGAGGACAACCTCCATCTGCAATTGCAGCAATCGTGGATCAAGATCTCCACCGACGCTGGAGGGTATGATCCGCAATGGGGCAGGAAATTTGGCCCTGTGCATCCGCGGGGCTATGGCACATTCCCGCGCGTCCTGGGTCACTACGTCCGTGAGCAGGGAACACTGAAACTGGAAGATGCGGTACGCAAGATGACGAGTGCCGTCGCCGATCGCCTCGGCCTGCGTCAGCGTGGAACCCTACGCGACGGGATGTTCGCGGATGTCGTCGTCTTCGACCCGGACACGGTGACAGATCGAGCCACATTCCGGAATCCACACCAGCTGTCCGTCGGCGTCGAACATGTCTGGGTCAATGGCACCTGCGTCGTCGCCGACGGTGATCATACAGGTGCGACGCCAGGTCGTTTCGTTCGTCCCTGGGATTAACCTTCGCCCTGGGACTGGCGCGTTTCAGCCGAAGTATCTCTGCATGACCTGCAGGTGTCCCTCCTCGAGACTTCCCTGGGAGAACAGGCTGACACCGGCGGCACCGGCCTGCATGGAGACATCGATCGCCTGCTGCAACTGCTCAGGCGGCACATCCGGTAGGTAGAGACCACTGTAAAGTGGTTTGCTGACACCTACATCCTGCATGCGCGCATTACCGGACGCACAGTGCTCGCCGATCCATTGGAGATCCTCGTTGTAGAAGCCGTTGTAGAGCATGGGCAACACAGCATCCACTTCCCACTTGTGCCACTCCTGCCGCACGTGGCGCCAATTGGGAAACACAGCGGCCGTCATCTGTTTGCCCGCGGCGCGACCGATCGGGGTGAGATCTTCGTTGACGAGGCGACTGATCAGATCACAGCGATACTGAAACCAGGCGTCACTTGCGGGCGCGTCCTCCAGGTCGGTGAGCGGATCAATCCCGTGCTGCTCACGGAATCCCTCCCGACACAGATCGCAGTAGCAGAAGTCGTACTCGGGAAATTCACTGTCCTGTACCAGGTCATACTTCGGCTGCAGAGCCTCTGCCAGGATCACGTCAGGAAAGCGGATGTAGTCGAGATGGATGCCATCGAGACCCTCGATGCGGGCCAGTTCCTTCATCCGTGTCTGCAGAAACTGCTGCACGCCGGGCCTGGAGGGACACATGAATCTGTAGTAACCGACATAGGGCGGCTTATCACGCGTCGACTCGCCCTTGCGACTCACGTCATACCATTCTGGGTGAGCCTCCATGACGTCGGGAATGTTACAGGTCATGATATGGCTCCAGGCGTGAACTTCGATCCCTGCTGCATGCGCCAGAGGAATCAGACGCTCCAGCACGGGGGCGACAACAGGCAGATGCTCGCTCGCCCAGAAGGCCTTGCTGTTGTTGAAGACCTCCGGCAGAATGGCATCGAATCCGGCATTCTTCAACTGGCCCAAGCGACGGCGCCAGTCATCGTCTGACAGTTCAGGATCGGGCCCCAGCCAGAGCCAGTTTTTTGCTTTCATCGTTCCTCCACCTGCGCCTGTCCTCTCCACTGCTGCATTTGCCCACGGCTCGAACCCGGAAGGGCGCATGAGTGCTTGTGCTGGCGCTGCCGCCAAGCCGGCCGTGACGAGGCCAATAAACTCCCGACGTCTCATCTTACTTGGCGCGCAACTCGATGTCACCGCTGAATGTTGTGATCTCCACCCGACTGTCTCCTGATCCCATGATCAGATCGAGTTCCCGTCGACCATCACCACCCGTCTGCAGAGCACCCACACGATTTCGCATGCTTCCCGAGTACGCCTCCAGGTCGATCTCGGCACTCGTGTCAGCGGGCAGTGTCAGATCGACGTCGCCACTGTGGGACTCGATGTCGAGACGGCATCCTTTGGTAAGGGTCACATTGAAATCGAGATCACCACTGACCGACTGTGCATCGCCACCGGTCAGCTTGCTCGACACGACGGCAATGTCGCCACTGACGGTCTCCACATCAACATTGCCTTCCTGCACGTGAATCTCGACATCACCGCTGACGGCCTCTGCCTGGATCTCCGCTTTCGTCGCGCGCAGTTCAATGTCACCACTGACACTCTCGACGTCGACATCCTTCGATTGAATGTCCAGCTCAACTCCCCCACTTACACTTTCCACCTGGACGGGACCACTGATCGAGCTGGCCTCTACATCGGCACTCACCGTCTCGATACTGACCTCGCTGGCAACGGGTAGTCGAACCACGATGTCAGCGTGCTGATACCGCGAATCACGACGCTCCGGATATTTCACGATCACCATGGTGCGGCGGCCACTGTTCTCCAACTGCAGTTCCAGATTTTCACCGAGCGTGCCCTTCACCTCTACAGCATCCTCTGACCAGCCCTCAACACGGACGGAACCGGCAATGTTCTCGATCTCTACTTCCCCATTGCGAGGGGCGTTGACGCGCTCATCTACATCTTTCTCCGCTTGCACGGCGACAGCGCAGAGGAGGGCCAAGTAACTCAAGTTTCTGATCAATTTCATCTCTGAATCTCCTGTATGGCTCGCATCGAGTTCGCCAGCCTGTATCAGCTGCGAGCGAGTTCCTGAACGTGTTCGGTCAAGCGCAGTCGCACGCGACACAGACGTGCGAGGGACGCCATCATTCTGGGTTCTTCGCCATCCCGCTCTATGGCGAGACGGGTGTCCGCAATGGCCAGTTCCACCTCAAGTGCTTCAGCTTCGAGTGCCAAGGTCCGGGGATCGACGACGTCGCCCCCCTGCTTCAAGCTCAGTTCACGCATCGCCCCACGACATTCCTGCTCGATCGCTGCTGCCAACTGGCTTTCCACGTTCGGCTCATCGAAAGAGGCCATCGATTCTGTTGCCACAGGTGCGACGCTCGACCGGATCACGACAGCAAGGAAGACGATCGCCGCCACAGCGGTGATGATACTGGCAGTTTGTTGCCAGTCGCGGCCGGGGCGTGTCGAGGCGGCGAAGGTGGGACGCAGCACCCGCTGCGCCTGAATCCTGGCCTCGATCGGTGCCCACAGGTCGGCAGGTGGCGTGATCTCATCCGGAAGAGACGTTGCAGACTGAGAAGTGACAGGGTCTGACATCGCGGCGAATGCCTGGCACTCGGCACAACTTTCCAGATGCTCGCCGACGCGAAGAGCGTCGGTTTCGTCGGCATCATCGGCTTCGAGCCAGCTGCGGACGCTTTCACAGTTCATTGACTCAGTGCCTCGCGTAAGAGTTTTCTCGCCCTGTGCAGGTGGGCTTTGCTGGTTCCAGGTCGGGTAGAGGTCATCTCGGCAATCTCGTCGTGGCGATATCCATGGATGTCGTGCAACAGAAGCACAGTTCTGGCGCCATCAGGCAGTGCCGCAATCGCTCGTTCCAGGGCGATGCGATCGACGGGATCGGTTGCATTCGGCGCCATCATCGCCTCGAGTTCCTCGCTCTCCATGCCATCTTCTCGTCTACGACGTTGAGTGCGCAAAGCCACCAGACAAGCATTGGTTGCAATCGTGTGCAGCCAGGTGGTGAAAGCACTCTCCCCTCGGTAGGTCTTGAGATTCTGCCATGCCCGCACAAATGTGTCCTGCATCATCTCACCAGCACGGGTCTCATCCTTCATCATCCGTATGCACAAAGCATACACACGACCTGACGTCTGCTCGTAGACAGAGCGGAAGGCAACCTCGTCGCCACAGCGGGCTTTCTCAATCAGTTCGTCCACATCCTACCTGGTACTGGGCGATGTCGGTTTAAGACCGCTCACTGGTTTGTCTGCACATGAGATACCGGTCAGAGGGGGAGGGTTTAGAGGCAGGCAGAAAAAGGTAGCGTCTTGTGGCCCAACCCGCTGCCGGTATACTATGTCACGGCCTGCCAAGCACTCCAACCCCGTTGAATTTCAGGAGTTTACCATGCATCGAACACTTCTCACTGTTGCCGGTGTCCTGCTTGTGGCCGCCGCTGCCTATGCGGCAGTCGCTATCGAGAAAAAGGCACCTGACTTCCATCTGCAGGGAGCGGACGGCAAGACCTATCGGCTCGCAGACTACGCTGGGAAGACGGTCGTTCTCGAGTGGGTCAACTTCGGTTGCCCCTTCGTGCGCAAGCACTACGACAGCAAGAACATGCAGACCCTGCAGCAGACATACACGGACAGCGGTGTTGTGTGGCTGTCGATCTCTTCCTCGGCACCCGGCAAGCAGGGACACTATGAAAGTGGCGATCCTCTGAATGCGCAGCTGAAGAAGGAAGGTGCCGTTCCAACAGCCTATCTCGTGGATGCAGATGGCACCGTGGGTAGAGCCTTCGGTGCGCGCACGACACCTCACATGTTTGTCATCAACCCTGAGGGCAACATTGTCTACGCCGGTGGGATCGATGATATCCGTTCGGCGAATGTGGCGGACGTGCCCAAAGCGACGAATTATGTCGCCGCTGCCCTCGACGCATTGTTCGCCGGCGATCAGATCGCCCAGAGTTCCTCTGCCCCCTACGGCTGCTCAGTGAAGTACGCAGATTAGGGATTACACGGAGCAGGGATAACATGGCGACGCCATACGAATTTCTCATCGACACCTTTGAGACTGAACGCCTCAAGACGCTGAGCGTGTGGGCGCAGTTCGGCGACGACGATTTGCGTATCCGGCCGCATGAAACCGATGATCGTGGACGCAATCTTCACGAGCAGATGGTGCACCAGTGCATGAGCGAGAATCTCTGGTTCTGCAAGATCCTCGGCATCGACGTGGGTGCCCCGCCACTGCCTGAGCAGGAAACGCGGGCCGGTTTTGTAGAGCGCTACGCGGCGGATGCAGGCGCTCGTGTCGAGGCACTGCGCCAGCAATCGGCGGCCTGGTGGGAGGAACCGGTCGCCTTTTTTGAGGTGGGACGCTCACGTGCCTGGGTGATGACACGCAGAATCGCCCATTCGGCTCATCATCGTGGCCAACTCACGTATATGCTGCGTCAATTGGGCCGCACGCTGCACAGCACGTACGGACCCACAGCTGACACGGGGGGGCTGCCGGCAGATGACGCGCCCACCATTTACGCCTACCCTGATGTAGATGCTGTACTGGAGGCAACGGCACAGGGACTCACACCGGCCAACCTGCCAGGGCCGCCCTCGAAGCCGGTGACTGAACGCCCTGCCAAATAAAAACACGCAGAGAGGATTGATCAGATGAGTTCGTCGAAATCGGCTGCAGCAAAACCTGTCGACGCCGCCCGCGTCGATGCAGCCATGGCGGCCAGCCCTGTGGACGAGCAGGGCCTTCGTTGGCTTGATCCGCAACAAGCGCCCCTCGAACTATCGGGTTTCGCCTGGTTTGACGGTGATCACACCTATCGTCGTCTCCCCCTGCAGCCACCACAGCCCCTGCCCCCATCTGTCGATTCGCTGGCCAATTGCACCGCCGGCGGCACCATCCGCCTGCGCACCGACAGTCCCAGCCTGATGTTGCGTGTCGAACTCCCCGGGCCGGCGCGAATGGTTCACATGGCACCCACAGGCGAAGCGGGCTTCGACGTCTACATTGGCGAACCAGGAACCGAGCGTTTCGCCGGTGTCACCAAATTCGATGCCGCTGCAGACTCCTACGAGGTCACCCTCGTGAATGGCTCTTCGCAGTTGCGCGATGTGACCTTCAACTTCCCGCTGTATCAGGCAGTGCGGCGCGTAGAAGTGGGAATCCAAGGTGACGCCGAGGTGTTGGCACCCACACCGAGAATCGACGAACCACCGTTGCTCTTCTACGGGACCTCCATTACGCAGGGTGGTTGCGCTTCTCGACCCGGCATGGCTTATCCCGCCATCCTTTCGCGAAAACTCAGACGCGTCTGTCTGAATCTTGGCTTCTCGGGCAATGGCCGCGGCGAACCTGAGGTGGCTGAAGCATTGGCCACTATCGACCGCTGTCGAATGTTTGTCCTCGACTACGATGCCAACTGTCCCAGTGCCGAACATCTGCGCCAGACGATCCCGGTTTTCGTCGAGATCCTGCGTCGGCGGCACAAGCAGGTCCCGATCCTCGTCATCTCCAGGATCCCGACAGCAGGTGAATACGGCAGCCCCGCGTCCCTGGCCAAGCGGCTGGAGCGCATGGTGGCGCAGAAAGAAGCCGTCGAAGCATTGCAGCAGAGCGGCGATCCAGCAATTCGCTTCCTCGACGGATCCCTGCTCATGGGGGAAGATCACGACGAGTGCACCGTCGACGGCTCACATCCGACGGACCTCGGATTCTCGCGCATGGCCGAGGGCATCCTCCCCATCGTACAGCAGATGCTGGGCGATTGACTTTGGGCAGCTGAGTCGAGACCCGGAGCCCAGAACGAGAAAGACCCCGCCAGCATGCGCCAACGAGGCTCTCCAATTCTTACTTGAGGATGCGCTACAGACTAACTAGCGTTCCTCGCGATACGTGACGTGCTTACGCACTGTGGGGTCATATTTCTTGACCTCCAGCCGCGCCTGCTGATTTCGGCGATTCTTGCTCGTATAGTAGCAGTGGTGGCTTTCGGTGCTCTTAAGCGTAATCTGATTGCGCGGGCCTGTCTTGGCCATGATGCTTCTCCAATATCTATTTCAGCAGTTGGTTATCTCAAACTGAAGAATATGAAGATAAGGCGCCGAAGCCTACTCGGCCAATACTCCGGGGTCTACTCCACTTGACGTCGCCTGAATCCACGTCAAATCGGCGTTCTTATCTACTGGCCCTGGCTGCCGTCGCCCTCTGGTCGACGGTGGCTTCTGCCTTCAAGCTGACCCTCGCCCACATGGCACCGTCGCTGCTGTTATTGGGCGCCAGCGTCGTATCCTGCCTGACCCTGGGCCTGCTTGTCATCGCCCGAGGCCAGGTCTCGATCCTTCTTGGGTTATCAGCCCGTCAGTGCCTGCGCTCGGCGTGGCTCGGGCTGTTGAACCCCGCCCTGTACTACTGGATTCTGCTGGAGGCCTACAACAGACTGCCCGCACAGGAGGCACAGGCCCTCAACTATACGTGGGCCCTCGTGCTGACCTATCTGGCCGTCCCGCTGTTGGGTCAGCGCTTGCGCAAGACGGACATCGCCGCCGGTTTTGTCTGTTATGGAGGTGTTCTCGTCGTCGCCACCCATGGGCGCCCCTGGGCGCTGGAGTTTTCAGATCCCCTCGGCACGACTCTGGCCCTTGGCAGCACGATCATCTGGGCCCTCTACTGGATCTACAATACACGCGACGATGTCGACCCTGTCGTCCGTCTCTTTCTGAATTTCCTCTGCAGCCTGCCGTGGATCGTCGTGCTTGTGTTGATCACAGGCCCCACGTGGCCCATCTCCTGGCCGGGATGGGCAGGCGCTGCCTACGTGGGTCTCTTCGAAATGGGGATCACCTTTGTCCTGTGGTTGACCGCCCTGCGCGCGGCGAGCAATGCGTCGCGCGTGAGCAATCTCATTTTCTTGTCGCCCTTTGTTTCGCTGCTGTTGATCGGCCATTTCCTGGGCGAAGTCATCCTTGCCTCCACCTGGCTTGGACTCATGCTCATCATCGCCGGCCTTGCCGTACAACGTTGGGGCGCCAGAGCCCAGACCTGATCAGGCGTCAGCGACGTCGACGACGGTGATCTTGAAGGTCAGCACGCGCCCTGCAAGAGGATGATTGGCATCGAGAGTCACCGTATCGCCCTCAATGGCGCTGACAACGACGTCTACCATTCCCCCCTCAGGCTGATTCAACTGCAACTGGTCACCAACACTTGGCACGATCCCCTCTGGAAATCGCGCCTTGTCTACCTGGAACAGCAGTTCCTCGAGTCTCTCGCCGTAGGCCTCCGGTGCCTCAATCGTCGTCGTCGTGGAATCTCCAGTGTTCAGTCCTTCAATCGCCTCTTCGAAGCCACGAATCACCTGGCCCGTGCCGACGGTGAATTCGAGGGGATCCTTGCCCTGGGATGTGTCGAAAACAGAGCCATCTTCAAATTGCCCTGTGTAGTGCACCTTCACCGTATCGCCCGTCTTGGCGCCGGACATGGGAACATCCTTTCGTTGTAGTCATCAGGACCCGCAAGATACCCGCCCCGGAACCACTCGCCAAACGGATCATCATGACGACCCAACGCACTTTTGGTATCACCGTCCTCGGAGATTTCATCCTCAACGAGGGCGTCGATGGCGTGCTCGACACGCTGACTCAGCGTGCCGGTGTCACAGCGGTTGCGCTGAATCCCACCGTCACGGCGCCGAGCAAAGAAGGCGAAGGTAGTTTCCAGCCACCCACCGATGCGGGAGCAAGTCCACGGATCTTCGATCGTCCTCTGTGGGGGGAAACATCCTTGTGGGTGCGCTCGGGTCCGAGCTACGAGCCGGATGAGAGCCTTTTCGTGGATACCCCCTATCGTCCGCGACCAGCCAATGACCTGACCGCAGCAAATGGCCACATCATCGGCGACTTCATCGACGCTGCCGTCGATCGGGGCCTGGAGGTCTACCTGCAGGTGAGTGGTCAGTCTGCCCCTGGCATGAACGACGACGATCGTCCCCTGCTGCCAGGCGGCGGCACGCCACAGCGAATGGCCGATACTGGATGTTTGGCAAGCGAGCCGATCCGTGGCTATCTGCGCGGCCAGGTGGCGAATCTGCTGCGCGAGTATCCGAATGTAACCGGCTTCCGCCCTGACTGGCCGGAGTATCCCTGCTACATGCTCGACGAAGCGTTCCAGGATTTCAGCCCCCACGTCGCGCGTTGGGCGACGCAGCGCGGCTTTGCCTTCGCCGAAATCGAGGCGCAGGTGGCGGCATTCTACCAGTATCTGCACGGCTCGCTGACGAATGATGATCTCGCCGATTTCGCCGCTGCTGACTCAGGCCGCGTCACGCAGTTGGCTCTGCTGCGTCAATACCCCGCTGTCTTCGACTGGTTCCGCTTGAAAGCAGATCTGTCCGTCGACATGGTCCGCCACTGGCGCCAGATTATCGACGACGCCAACGACTCTGACACGCCCAAGAAGTTGTCTGCCAATGCCTTTATGCCGCCACTGACCCTGTTCACGGGCTTCGACTTCGGCCGGGCTGCTCAGTATTGTGACGCCGTCTCACCCAAGCTGTACACCATGCATTGGACCGTTATGGTTGAATTCTGGGGCCGGCGTCTGCTCGAGCACAATCCGGGCCTCGATGAGACCCTCCTGGTCCACGCGTTGGCGAATCTCTTCGACCTGGCAGATGAGCCACCGGGCGATCACCTCGCAGACTTTCACTACCCAGAGCCGCACGAGGCGCATCCAGTGAGTGCCGACGCCCAGCGTCGACGCATCGGCCAGGCCATCTCGCAGGGGGGTGGTGAAATCTCGGTCACACCGCTGGTGCATGGCTACGGCCCCCTCGAAGACGTCGCTGGACGCTTCGAGCTTGTCGCCGGCAGTCGCGCCGATGGCGTCTGGATCAATCGCTATGGATATCTCAGTGACGCCAAGCTGGATGCCGTAGGCGACATCTGGCGCCGCGAGAATCAGTAAACTGGCCCGCTGTCGGTCGTTCAAATACCGGGCGTAAATCGGACGACAAAGTGATCGATCGCTGGCAGCGACATGAGATACGTGTAGATCGCGCCGAGATCTTGCTCGGTCATCTTGCCATAGTCCGTCCACGGCATGACCGTGTTGAAGGCCCCCGGTGCCACCGACTCACGGGCGCCATTCATGGCACGAAAGCGCGCGATGAATTGCTCGCGTGACCACGAGCCGATGCCAGACGCCTCGTGCGGTGTGATGTTCGCAGCCCGAACGATCCCACCCGTGGGCAACGGATACTCGTGACCACCGGCATACCCCATCTCTACCACAGGCTGGCCATCAGTGGTCAGCGGCGTGTGACAGGCAGAGCAGGCAGCAATGGTGGTGACGTATTCACCGTAGGTCAACTCGTCGGAGGTTGAGGGCACCGGTTGTGGGTCAGCCTGTTGCGGCATCAGGCGCACCACAAGATTGAGCGGTGGATCAAGGGAGCGATCCGGTACATCATGTTCGATCGCGGGGATCTGCCGCAGATAAGCAACAATCGCCTCTGCATCTGCCACATCCATGCGACCGTAGGCGTGATAGGGCATCAGCGGAAACAGCGCCGTCCCATCGCGCGAGACCCCACTGGTAAAGGCCCGTAAAATCTCTCCATCCGTCCATTCACCGAGTGCCGCCGGTGTGATATTGTCGGCGTA
>Ga0233428_1001365_pt1 | contig 26300 bp, 21 predicted proteins | sample SI_118_April2016_4_FD_179890 | JGI IMG/M metagenome (GOLD analysis project Ga0233428, IMG submission 179890) | Seawater microbial communities from Saanich Inlet, British Columbia, Canada - SI_118_April2016_120_MG | ecosystem: Environmental > Aquatic > Marine > Inlet | place: Canada: British... | reverse complement strand
CCGCCCTCTGGCTCATCCCCGGCATCATCTCTCTCATCATCTTTGCAGCGCTGCTCACCCGCATCGATACCGCCTTTGCCGGGCGCGCCTATGCGGCGTATGGCGGCGTTTATATCGTCTCATCTCTCATGTGGCTCTGGCGTATCGAAGGCCTCCGCCCCGATCGCTGGGACATGATAGGCGGTGCGATTTGTCTCATTGGTGCGGCAGTTATTCTCTTTGGGCCAAGGGGTGCGGTTGCTTAAAAAAAGTATTCGTCATACCCGGACTTGATCCGGGTATCCATCTTAACAACTCTTATCCACGGTAGAATAAAACACCACAGAGGACACAGAGATCACAGAGAAAGTTGGTGCTATACGGAAACCCAGTGTTTACCGTACCCCTGAAAATGTCTGCTCTAACCACGAAAGTAGACAAAATCTAAATTGAATCAAAGAGTCCGCCAATGACCCATAGCGGACATAGTCAAAATTATGCAAAAGGGTCATCTTGAGATGTTTTGAATTGATATTACTATCGCTACAACGATTAATCCGACACCCATAAAAATATTGAATAGGCGGAGACGAGCCGGTGTTTGGAAAATCTTGAATGCTTTTTCACCGACAAATGCCCAGCTTCCAATGCTGACGTAGCAGATCGTAAAATAGAGGCCAGAAAACAAAAAAAGCGTTGAGTAAGAGTCAGCCGCATTAAATGCAACAATTCCGGCAAGGCATGCTGCCCACGCCTTCGGATTTAACCATTGCAGCAAAAACCCCTGCAAGAACGTTGGTGCTGCATCATCTATAAGTTCGATTTGAGAACTCGATGTGGCAATTTTGTATCCCATAAAAAAGATAATTGCTGCGCCTACGTAATTCGTGCCATTGAGTAGAGGTGAAAATCGAACAGCGAGTTCGCCCAATCCCAGACCTACTAACATCAGCAACAGTGTAAACCCGATTGTCGCACCCGATACGAATGGAATTGCCTCTCTCAGGCCACGATTCACTCCTATTGCCAAGGTTATCAGATTGACCGGGCCTGGAGACACGGACATCGCTAAGGAAAATGCACACATAGCAATTATTGAGGACATGTTATCACCTGTATTAAAATCAACTAAACTTGACACTGTGTCTAGTGACGGCGAACTAATTGCATGATACTTTACACCGTGTCAAGTTAAAACATTAAAACACGAGCTCGAATTCTAGATGCAGCCCGGAAGCAGCTTGAGGCATGTAAGGGTGGCGAGGTCAGAATGACCGATATTGTCAAAACTGCCGGGATTAGTCGCCAGGCAGTTTATCTGCACTTCCCTACTCGGGCCGAATTGCTTATCGCAACAGCCCAGCATTTGGATGAGATTGAAAATGTTGATGCCAGGCTAGAGCCCCGTCGAACAGCGGCCAAAATAATTTGATAGGCCCGCGCATGACGGTGTGGTTTTGTATAGATATAAAATAAATTTCGTCATACCCAGACTCTATCCGGGTATCCACCTTTGTTTGCTCTAAATTCCGGCCTTCGCCAGAATGACGAAGCTAGACTTTCAACGGCGCTGCGTACTTCCCTGATCCCCGCTGAGGCATCTTGCCCATGGCGAAGCTTTGCATATGGCACGCCCGGGTAATGACGACAGCTTTCCAGAGCACACCACCGGCAATGGTCAGGAAGCCGGCGATGTCGGCGACCCAGATGGGGGCATTGTCGTTGAGGAACAATGTGCCGAACAATACCAAAGGCAGGACGTGTCCAATGACGTGCAGCTTCGGCGTAATCAAATTTAAGATACGGCGATCGATTGGGCCAATCCCCCAGGCTTTGGCATTGTCGTTATAACGCCGCCAGAGATAAGCGTTCAGCACGATAAGGAAAATGGCAAGTGGTGGGATCGGTAGGGTATCGGGAAGCTGATCGCCCCATTTGGAGAAAATTATGGTCAACAGCGCGATGCCTTCCAAGAGGCCAGTGGCAACCAGCATTATTGGCATTTGAGCGACGCGCCAGGACGGAATGCCTTTACCGGCATGGAGAATGCGGCCCTGGCAATAGAGGAACAGCGCCGCGCCCAAGGCGGTGGTGGCGTGAAAAAGCGGGCTCGGCTGCAATATATCTGCAGCGACCGAGAGATAGAACAAGCCAACCGCATATATTTCCCGCGACATCCAGGACGTATGAGGGCGCAGGATGGCAAAGGGCGCCCGCAGCTTGCGACCGATCTTGAGCCAGACAAAAAACAAGCCGACAGCCAAAATGACACCGGCGCCGATATTGATGTTGATCAGGGCGTGGGAGTCAAAGGTGACAAAGAAGCTCAACAGATACGCCATCACGACCGTACCGGAGCCAATGCCGCCCATGATGAAGTTCATCGCGGCCCGCATATCCCAAAAGAGCTGCCGCTTTCCAACCAAAGCATGTTCGAGATCGAGCATTTCCTCATCGTCGTGTTCATCATCGGTCGTCGTGCGGGCAGGGACAGCAGGGGTTTCGATTAAATATTTAATCTGCGGATCATTACCGAGCTCTTCGTGCATCTGAAAGAAGTCGCGGGACGCGGTCAATTTAGAGACTTGGCTATCCGGATCATTAAAATCACCGAACTTGATGGCTTGAGAAATACAAGACGATGCACAAGCCGGTGTGGCGAGCGGATCATCACCTGGCCGTAAGCCAGCCTCTAAGCCGTCATCGACGCGGTCGATACAGAAGGTGCATTTTTGTGCAACGCCGACACGCTCGTCATGGGCGACATAAGCTTCTTGCGCAGTCTCGACACCAAAATACCACGGCTTGTCATGGACGATGGTGCGCGCCTGATAAGGGCAGGCGACGGCACATGACGCACAGCCAATGCAGAGATCATAATCCATGGTGACGAGACCATCTTCGCGCTGCTTGGTCGCACCTGTCGGGCAAACCGGGACGCAGGACGGCTCGGCACAATGCTGGCAGCCGACGACCATAAACACACGCTCGACATCAGGATACTTACCGGTCTCAACGTCCAAGACTTTGCGCCATTGCACGCCGGGCACCGTATCATTGGCATGTTTGCAGGCCACCGTGCAGGTTTGGCAGCCGACACAGCGGTTTACGTCGATGGTCATGCCCCATCGTTTGTTTATCTCATTCATGCTGGTGCCGCACTTTCAACGCGTTTTTCATTGCGTCTCGGACCATCGGTCTTGGTGATCTTCACCCGCGCCAGATCCGAACCACTGCCGGTCGAATCCGTGAGCGACAATGAGAGCGACGTCAGCGAGTTCAAGCTCGGAAGTTTAAGGTCTTTGGCAAACGGCGTCTTCCAATGATCAAACTGGCCAATCATCACGCAGACATCGGGACGTACACCTTCACGCAAAACCGCGTAGCCTTTGGTTACGCCGGTGATGCTTTCGATCTGCACCGGATCGCCTTCCGCCAAGCCCATTTCTTTAGCCTTGCCGCGGTTGATCAAAACACCTTTGTGGCCAGTGACATTTTGCGCCACCTCATTGATCAAAGGGATGCCGACATTGAGGCCCCAGGAATATTGCATGCTGCGCGAGGTGACGGCCCAAAATGGATAGTCATCCGGGTCGCCGCCTTCTTCTTTAACGTGGTCGGTCCAGACATCGGGGAAGGGGGCGTATTTCGGTAGTGGCTCATATTCTTCCAGCTGCTTGTCCCACCACTCAATGCCGACTTCGTGCATGCGGCGGGCCAGTTGGGTGCCGTGGCGCAGGATGCGCTCCTGATAGGGCAACTCAAACCTGATCTTGTTCTTTTTGAGATGCGGGTAGAGATACCAGTTTTTAGTCGAATAGGGCTTCAACATATAGCCGTTTTCTTTGAACCAATCGAGATCATGCACCTCTTCGCCATCGGACATCTTATGGCTGGCGGCTTTGGCTGTCGCATTCCACACTTCTTCATTGCTGTGCTTGACGCTTTCATCCAGCGAATAGTCAAAATCATCAGTTGCCAGACGTTGCCCGGCGGCGCCGCGGTTGATGGCATTGTTGTATTTCTCAAGCACACCGGAGCGGGCGGCAAGCTCGGTTGCGATATCGGTCATGTCCATATAATCGACCGTCTTATCGCAGGCCGGCTGGCGGATCGCCCAGCCTTCATGGGCCCAAAGCTGCTCGACAAATTTTGCGCTACCAATTTGAATAAGCTGTGTGCTTTCGAGATCGGTCGCTTCCGGTAGCAAGATGTCGGCGAAGTGGTTGGTCTCATCCGGCGTATAGGCGAAGGAAACGGTAAAGGGGAACTCTGCCACCCGTTCGGCGACTTCAGGCGCGTTCCACGACGAGATCGCTGGGTTGGTGCGGTAACAGAACCAGATGTCGGGTTTGGTTACCTTGGGCCAATTATCCGGTGCTTTTTTCTGAAACAACCACGGTAGATGCGCCGGTCCCAGAGCCGGAGACCATGCTGAGTTCGCCGCCAGCGGCACTAAAGTCTGGTAGGCATTGCGAATGCTGGGGCTTTTCTGCCAGCCTTCTTTGGTTGTCTCGTTAAACGGAAATTCCATAAAGCCGTCCGGGCCGCCGACCGCTGATTTCTGGCGACTATCGGCTGGACGGTTGAGTTTGACGTTGGAGCCGACCATGCCGCCGGGTACCTCAAGCGCACCGACGAGGGTCAGCAGCATCGTCCTGGCCCAGCAGCAATTATAGCCACCCCAGCCATTGTTGACGGTTTTGCCCAGCAATACAGCGACCGGGCGGAACGGCATCTCTTCGCCTTCGACTTCGATGGTTTGACCAATGCAGGCATTGGCGAGGAATTCATCGGCGACGGTGCGAATGCGTTCTGCCGGCACATCGCTTTGCTCTTCTGCCCATTCCGGCGTGTATTCCTTCATGTGATCCAAGAGCTGCTGGAAGGAGGTTTTGACCTCAATATTATCGTGGGTCCAGCGATCTTCATCGGCACCGATCTCGATGCCGGAGACGGTAAAGCTGCCTTCCATACCGGGCGTTTGGATATCGCTATCAAACGGCTTGGCGGTATTGTCGGCGAGATCGAAGATCAGCGGCTTCTCGGTCGCAGGATCGCGCATCCAATAGCCATTGGGGCCAATCAAATAAGGCGAGTTGCTGTCTTGCTCGAGCCGCTCAACGTCGCAAACTTCCCGCCAATCGCGCTCGATAATAATGCGGTGGATGACACCATAGAGAAATGCAGCGTCGGTCTTGGGCTTGATCGGGATCCATTCAGCCGCCACACCACCGGTGACAGACTGGTGAGGCTCAACCTGGACGCGTTTCATGCCGCGCACTCGGGCATCCGCATGGCGCCAGATACCCGCAACACCGGCGGCGGCATCGCCATTGTGGCCGCAGGAAAGAATGTAATTCACATGCGGGCTATCGACCGCAACAATAAACGCACGGTGCCAGAGCTCGCCGTAGAGATGTTCGGAGTGATAGCACTTCACACCCTGGCCGGAGCCAAAGCCCAAATCTATTTTGCCAATGGCTGCGAGCAAGGCCGGGAAGCTGCCCATATATTGGGTCGGCGTGCCGCCGCCGCCGAAGCTTGCGGCAATGCGGGGATAGCCGGACTCGTCGAGCAAATTGGTCTCGAAAATGTCTTTCATTTTGCCAGCTACCGTATCCAAGGCTTCGTCCCAAGAGATCGGCACAAAGCCCGGATCTTCGTCGCGGGATTTTATCGGGTTGGTTCGTTTCATCGGCGATTTAATGCGATGCGGGCTATAGGTTTTTTGGATCAGTCCATAGGCTTTGACGCAGACACGCCCGCCGCCGGGATGCTCGTCCTGAATTTCATAATTCGATTCCATCCGGGTCGCGATGCCGTCCTCGACTTCGACTTTCATAAGGTCGGGCCCGGCGACACATTGATAGCAAAACGTCGCGACGGATTTCTTGTCAGAATTCTTGCTGGACTGATCCATTAGACCGGTTATCCCTTGTTATAGCGCCTCAATTTTAGCGCGCTTGGCCTCAAGGCGCTCGAAGGTTTTGACTTTATCAACAACAAAGCGATTGTGCGCGCCTTTGCCAACATCTTCCAGAGAATCTTTGACATGTGCCGACATTAAGATGGCGCGGCCGTTCACTTCTTCAACCGTAATGGTGACCTCGACCGTGTCGCCTTCAACTGTGGCCCCAATATGATCGACCGAGACATGCGTGCCGACGGTATCTTCACCTTCGTCCAGATGCTCCATTAGCCAATTGCGGGCGGTATATTCGATATCCAGCACCATTGAAGGCGTGGCGTAAACCCGGCCTTCATCGCCCATGAAGGCAATAGTACGTTCCTGATCGACTACTATTTTTGCCGTTGTCGAAATACCGGCAACCAAACTATCTTTCATTTAAATTCTCCCTTTGATTTGTGTTCATTGTATCAACTTTTCCCAGTCAATCAATGTTCGAGTACCGAACAATATTGCCTTATTTCACATGGCGGTATATTGATCTGAGTTAGGTTTATCAAAGAGTGATTTTATGCCGGAAATTGATGTCGATGTAATTATAGTAGGGGGCGGTCCCTCGGGCTTGATGCTGGCCAATGAGCTCGGGCGCCGCGATGTCTCGGTGGCCTTGTTCAATAACCGGCAAGACACTTCGCCGGATCCACAAGCCAATGCCACCCAAGCGCGCACAATGGAGCATTTTCGCCGTCTTGGCTTTGCTGATGACGTACGTGCCCAGGGACTTCCAGAGGATTATCCAACAGATATTACCTATTTCACCCGTTATACTGAGCATGAATTGGCGCGCTTTTCGCTGCCGTCTTCAAGTGAGGCCAAGCAGCTTATCAAGACGTTATCGGGCTCTTGGAGCGCTGCTGAGCTACCACACAGAGTGTCACAAATGCTGGTCGAGCGGACGTTGCGCGCCGAGGCTGAGAAGTTATCGAGTGTTAATTTGAATTTTGGCACATCGGTAACGGCGGTGTCTGATGAAGGCGACTATGTCACCGCAACTTACCAACAGGCAGGCGCTGATAAGGAAATTCGGGCGCGCTATCTCATCGGCTGTGATGGTCCACGTAGCCTGGTCCGTAAACATCTCGGTATCGAATATACCGGTGAAACTGGCGTGATCCGTGACTTTATGGGCGGGGTTATGCATGCGATTTATTTTAGAAGCCCGGGCCTCTACGACGATTTAGCCGATCAGAAAGCCTGGATGTATTGGGCCTTTAACAGAGACCGTCGCAGCTTTATGGCAGCGATTGATGGTGATGCGGAGTTTGTTTTTCACACTCAACTTAAATCCCATGAAGAAGATCTGGAGATTGATGAGGCTATGGCGCGTGCCATGGTCGCAGAAACTTTCGGTAAAAAAATTGAATTCGACATTATTTCTCGAACCTCCTGGACGGCTGGTTTTGCCTTGGTTGCCGAGCGCTTAAGCCAGGGACGTATATTTATTGCTGGCGATGCGGCCCATCTTTTCACGCCCGCGGGCGGATTAGGTTACAACACCGGCATTGAAGACGTCGTCAATCTTGGCTGGAAGTTGGCCGCTGTCCTCAAGGGTTGGGGCGGGAAGGGTTTGCTGGAAAGTTATCACATTGAGCGCCATCAAAACGGCGTACGCAATACGACCTTTGCCCGTAAATTCGCTGATTCGATCGGTAACTATAAAGCTGTGCCGGAATTGGAAGACGATAGCGAAGCGGGCGCAGTTGCCCGGAAAGAAGCCGGTGTCTATCTCGAAGCCCATGCGCGGGCTGAGTTCAATATTCCGGGTATCACTTTCGGTTACCGATATGATGGCTCGGACATAATTGTCAGCGACGGCGCACCCTTGCCGCCGGACGTCGCCAATGACTATGTGCCATCCGCCAGCCCCGGCGGGCGCGCCCCGCATATTTGGCTCGAAGACGGTGCCTCGCTGTATGATAAATTCGGCTTTGAATTTACTCTGTTATGTTTGGAAGGGAATGCCGATACTGCAGCGTTTGAAAAAGCCGCTATAGACCGTGGCATCCCACTGGCCGTACTCACTATTCCAAATGAAGATTTAAGAGCGCTCTACGAAGCTGACATCGCCCTCATCCGACCGGATCAAGTTGTAGTCTGGCGGGGCGATCAAATCGATAATGCTGATCAAATCCTGACCCAGGTTATTGGACATGCAACTACGTAAATATAATACCACCGTCATTCTGGCGCAGGCCAGAATCCAGACTGTTTGAAGCGTACTGGATTCTGGCCTGCGCCAGAATGACGGAGTGGAATAGGAAGGAGTGGAGACTTTAATCCAGCTCGAACGCGTCTTTGTAGTCGAGGGCTAGGGCAGGGTCTTGGGCGTCTTTGTAGAGGATTTGATTGCCGATGGTCAGCACTTCCATCTCACAGCCCATGAAGCAGCGGAAGGCGTCTTCGGGGGTGCAGACGATGGGCTCGCCCCGGACATTGAAGCTCGTATTGGCAACAACCGGGCAGCCGGTGAGCTCTTTGAACTTGCTGAGCAGGGCATGGTATTTTGGATTGGTCTCAGCGGATACCGTCTGTACGCGCGCCGAGTAATCGACATGGGTGACCGCGGGAATCTCCGAGCGCAAAATATTGAGTTTCTCGATGCCGAAAAGCTTTTGTTCTTCCGGCGTCATTTCTTTCTGGCGGCTTTTGGCAACTTCGGCAACCAGCAGCATATAGGGGCTCTCAGTGTCCATCTCGAACCAATCGCTGACATCTTCTTTGCGGACGGAAGGCGCAAACGGCCGGAAGCTTTCACGGTATTTAATCTTAAGATTAAGCGTCTTTTGCATTTCAGGTGAACGTGGATCACCCAAAATTGAACGGCCGCCTAACGCACGCGGCCCAAACTCCATCCGGCCTTGGAACCAGCCGATGGCTTTGCTGTTTGCCAAGGCTTGGGCAGTTTTATCAATCATTGTCGCTTCGTCGAAAGTCTCGAACTTTGCCCCGACGGCGGTAAGACGCTGCTGGATCTCTGCGTCGCTAAACTCAGGGCCGAGGTAAGAGCCTTGCATATGATCTGTCGTCTTGGACTGGCGCGGTTGATCCTGGAAGTGGTGATAGGCGCAAAGGGCAGCCCCTAAGGCGCCACCGGCATCACCGGCTGCGGGTTGGATCCAGATGTTTTCAAACGCGCCATCGCGCAAGATCTTGCCATTGGCGACACAATTGAGGGCGACGCCGCCGGCGAGGCAGAGATTTTTAGCCCCGGTTTCTTTTGCCAGCGATCGGGTGAGGCGCAGCATGATTTCTTCGGTAACGGCTTGAATGGAGGCTGCTAAATCCATCTCCCGATCTGAAAGCCAGGATTCCGATTTGGTCGGTGGTCCGCCAAACAAATCGTCAAACTTGCTGTTGGTCATTCGCAGACCGGTGCAGTAATCAAAATAAGACTGGTCCAGCCGGAAAGAGCCGTCTGCTTTTACATCAATCAAATTGTCGAGGATGGTTTGCGCGTATTTTGGCTCACCATAAGGGGCGAGCCCCATCACCTTATACTCGCCGGAATTAACTTTGAAGCCGGTGTAATAGGTAAACGCTGAATAGAGCAGGCCCAGCGAATGCGGGAAATGCAATTCCTTGGTGACATTAAGTTTATTGCCGCTGCCCATCGCAACCGAGGTCGTCGCCCACTCACCGACGCCGTCCATGGTGAGAACAACAGCTTCATCAAAGGGCGAGGGGTAGAAGGCGCTTGCCGCATGGCTTTGATGGTGTTCGGCAAATAAGAGTTTGTTCTGCCAGTCGAAATCCGGATCGAATTTCTTAAATTCTTTTCTGAGCAAGTCTTTTTGAAACAGCTTCTCACGCAGCCAGATCGGCATCGCCATGCGGAAGGATTGAAAACCCTTCGGCGCAAAGGAGACATAGGTTTCGAGCAAGCGCTCGAATTTCAAGAAGGGCTTGTCGTAAAAAGCGACATAATCGATATCGCTCATTTTAACATTGGCGGCTTCCAGACAATAAGCGATCGCGTTTTCAGGAAAGCGTTCGTCATGCTTAACGCGGCTGAAGCGTTCTTCCTGAGCCGCAGCAAGGATCACGCCGTCTTCAATGATGGCAGCGGCGCTGTCGTGATAGAGTGCCGATAGTCCTAATATGCGCAAAGTATTTTCTCGCTAGAAGATCGTATAAATGAACGGTGCAACAGCAGAGCCTTGGCTGAAGACAATCAAGCCTCCAAACAAGGCCATCATGACGATAATTGGCAACAGCCAAAATTTTTTGCGAACTCGTAAAAAGGTCCAAAGTTCGAGTGTAAAACCCATAATAATTTATTCCTAAAATTTTAAATTAAAACTGCCGGGTCATGGTTTCCGGCTCGGGCCCGGGTGGTTCGCGCTCTATCCAATAGCTCTCAGCTTCAAGATCAAATTCCAAGGGCAAAGGACGCTTGCCCAATAGGCGCATGATCAAGGCGATTGGCGTGACCGTCGTAAAAAACAGCAGAGCCATAATGATCGGACTAACAATCTTGTGGAGCAACAGGCCGAACAAAAACCATAGGCGATTAAAGGGAGCTAATATTTGGGGGAGGGTGAAAGATAGCAGCACTAATACAGCAGCTACACCGAAGGCCCAAAGGCGAACGGGTTCGTTATTCAGCAGCGGCCATAATCCAATCAGTGCAAAGACGACAGCAAAAACCAATCCAAACGACTTGTTGGATCCGCTTTTTACTTCGTCTTTTCGTCCTAAATTTTCGTGTGAATCAAGTCGTGCCATGGTAACTCAAAAAAACTCCTTATTTGAATACTTCACTAACATATTAGCGGGTACGAAACCAAATTGAATTGTGCGTAACTCATTGTGATCCCAGGATGCTAGAGGTGGAGTGCGAAGTATTTGTTAAAACATAAAAAATTTGTATAATAAAAGTATTTACAAATAAAAAATATATAATATATTAAACAACATAATATTATTGTTTATATAGAGTTTTAGAGGCATTATGCGCAGCCAGCTTTCTACCGATCTCGCACCAATTGGCGATATATACGAAAAATTCTCCAGCCAGGATCAGACACAAATCCTCATCGAGAAATACGCAGATCTTCAGGATCTTGCGCTGTTAGAGGCCGTTCTATCGGATGATATGTTCGGAGCCATCGCAGCCGTGTCCTCTTTTGGTGCAGATTCGGCGCTTTTGTTGGCGATGCTGGCCGAAGTAGGGGCGGCGACACCGGTTATCTTTCTCGATACCGGCAAGCATTTTCCGGCGACAATCGATTATGTTCAAAGCTTGAGCCAAAGTCTTGGGCTGGAGAATATTCATTATCGTCGGCCTGATCTGGCTGAACTCAAGGTGCATGATACCATCGGTGATCTTTGGGAATCATCCACGGATGCCTGCTGTGATCTTAGGAAAGTCCGACCGCTTGAAAAAGCGCTGGCGGGTTTCGATAGTTGGATCAGTGGCCGCAAGCGTTTTCACGGCAGTGATCGATCTGGTCTGCAATCGGTTGAATGGACAGAAGGCCGCTTTAAGATCAACCCGCTCGCCGATTGGTCAGCGGAACGCATCAAAGCTGAGTTCAAGGCCCGCGATTTGCCGCAAAACCCGTTGGTTGCGCAAGGATTTCTCTCAATCGGCTGCCAACCCTCTACGCGTGCGGTGGTGCCTGGCGAAGATATCAGAGCCGGGCGCTGGGCTGATAGTGACAAAACCGAATGCGGTATCCACTCAGCACCTTGGATGGGTGAGAATATTTAAAACCACAGCCCGCAACTCAAACATTTAAAAAACATACAAGGGAAGTTGAATTAATGTTGGCAAATTATTAGCCAGGATTTTTAGTTCAACTGTGTTGCTTTGTGAAACGATCAACTTATGGAAAGCAAACGGTCAATGGTCCAGGCTACAAGATTATCAAATCTCAAGAAACTCGAAGCCGAAAGTATTCATATTTTCCGCGAAGTAATGGCTGAATGCAAAAAGCCGGTGCTGCTCTATTCTGTCGGTAAAGATAGCGCTGTCCTGCTGCGTCTGGCGATGAAGGCGTTTTATCCGTCAAAGCTTCCGTTTCCTGTCCTGCATGTTGATACGACGTGGAAGTTTAAAGAGATGATTGAGTTTCGGGACAAAATGGTCGCCGAACATAATCTGGATATTATCGTTCACACCAATAAGGCGGGGGTCGATCAGGCGGTCTCGCCCTTTAGTCATGGCTCGGCCGTCTATACGGACATCATGAAGACGGAGGCTCTTAAGCAAGCGCTTGATAAATTCGCTTTTGATGCAGCCTTCGGCGGCGCGCGCCGGGATGAGGAAAAAAGCCGTTCGAAAGAGCGGGTGTTTTCGTTCCGTAATGCGAATCACCGCTGGGATCCTAAAAATCAGCGCCCGGAAATGTGGTCAATTTACAATGGCCGCATCAATAAAGGCGAAAGCGTGCGCGTATTCCCGCTTTCCAATTGGACCGAGGCGGATATTTGGCAATATATCTATCTTGAGGATATTCCCATAGTACCGCTCTATTTGGCGGCTAAGCGCCCGGTTGTGGAACGCGATGGTGCTTTGATCATGGTCGATGATGATCGGTTGCCGCTGGAGCAAGATGAGATTCCGATGATGAAAAATGTACGCTTTAGAACTCTTGGGTGCTATCCTTTGACCGGTGCCATCGAATCTGAGGCGACTTCTTTGCCGGATATCATTCAGGAGACAATTTTGACGACGACTTCAGAACGCCAAGGCCGAATTATTGACCAAGATAGTTCTGCTTCGATGGAAAAGAAAAAACTAGAGGGCTATTTCTAATGGCCAGTTCAGTCATATCCCCCGACGGCAGTAAGGTCGATCTCGAAGAGTTTCTGGAGTCTCAAGAAGAAAAATCTCTGCTGCGCTTCATCACCTGCGGCAGTGTTGATGATGGTAAGAGCACGTTGAGTGGACGTCTGCTCTATGATTCAAAGCAAATATTTGATGATCAATTGGCGGCGCTCGAAACCGACAGCAAACAAGTTGGTACGCAAGGCGCGGATATTGATTTTGCACTTTTGGTTGATGGTCTTTCGGCTGAACGTGAGCAAGGCATCACGATTGATGTCGCCTATCGTTATTTTGCAACTGAGGCCCGCAAATACATTGTCGCTGATACCCCGGGCCATGAACAATATACCCGCAACATGGCAACCGGCGCGTCGACGGCTGATCTCGCGATCATTCTCATTGATGCCCGGAAGGGAGTACTGACCCAAACTCGGCGTCACAGCTTTATCATCTCTCAATTGAAGGTGGAGAATGTCATTGTCGCCATCAATAAAATGGATCTGGTTGATTTCTCTCAAGCGACATTCGAAGCAATCGTTGCGGATTACAGTGCCTTTGCCGGGGAGATTGGTCTCGGCGATGTTCAGTTCGTGCCAATATCCGCCCTCGGCGGCGACAATATATTTACCGCCAGCGACAACACCGATTGGTATAGCGGCCCGACATTGATGGCATTATTGGAAGCCACGCCAGCCGATACCGCCAATCCGGATGCGCCGTTTCGCTTTCCCGTTCAGATGGTCAATCGGCCAAGTTCAGATTTCCGAGGTTTTGCCGGCACCATAGCTAGCGGATGCGTCGCCACGGGTGACAAGGTCATAGCCCTGCCATCGGGTACGACCAGCGCGGTTAAAAGTATTGTCAGCTATGATGGTGACTTGGATGAAGCGGTGACCGGTCAAGCGATCACGCTGGTGCTTGAAGATGAGATTGATATTTCCAGGGGTGATTATCTCGCTCAAGCCAATGACCGTCCCGAGGTTACCGATCAGTTTATGGCGCATTTGCTGTGGATGTCAGATGAGCCAATGCTGCCAAGCAGGCCTTATATTTTAAAAAGCAATAATAAATCCATAACGGCGACGATCACCGATCTCAAATACAAAATAAATGTGAACACCATGCTGCAGGAAGCCAGCAAGTCTCTGGCCCTAAACGAGCTTGGTGTTTGTAACTTCTTTTTAGGCGAACCGATCGTTTTTGAGGCTTACGCTGACAACAAACAAATGGGATCTTTTGTCCTCATTGATGGTCTAAGCAATGAAACCGTCGCCATGGGCATGATCGATTTTGGTCTTAGGCGTGCCGACAACATTCATTGGCAGAGCCTTGATATTGATAAACAAGCCCGGGCGCGGCTTAAAAATCAAAGCCCGGCCGTGCTGTGGTTTACCGGTCTCTCGGGCTCCGGCAAATCGACGATCGCCAATATTGTTGAGCAACGCCTTTACGCCAGGCGCAATCATACCGTCTTGTTGGACGGCGATAATGTACGCCATGGCTTGAACAAAGATTTGGGCTTTACCGATACCGATCGGGTCGAGAACATCCGCCGGATTGCCGAGACCTCGAAGCTGATGGTCGATGCCGGCTTGATCGTCATTAGCTCCTTTATTTCGCCCTTCATCGCCGAGCGCCGCATGGCCCGCGATTTGATGGGCGATGATGAGTTCATCGAGATATTTATCGATGCCTCGGTTGAAGTTTGTGCAGACCGGGATCCGAAGGGGCTTTACCAAAAAGCCAAAGAGGGAAAGATCAAAAACTTTACCGGTATCGACTCGCCTTATGAAAATCCCGAGCAGGCCGATATCATCATCGATAGTGCCAATGTTGACCCCGATAAGGCTGCCGATCAGATCATGCTCTATCTGGAAGAGAACGGCTATTTGTCGGATGCGGATTTTCAGATTTAGGTAATATCTAAGTCTGGTGCCAAAATCGGGTAGTTCCCTTTTCGTGCCTGCTTGCAATATCGGTAAAACCTATTAAAAACCGGCTTGGAAGGGAATCGTGTCCGGTGATGCGGCCTGTCTTCAAAACTGGTGAAGGGCGTCAGACGTTCTTAGTGGGTTCGACTCCCACTCTCTTCCGCCAAACCTCCCCGTAATTGCAGTCGATATCACGGTATAAGAACAAGCAACTGTCATCCTGACTTCGTCAGGATGGCGGCGAGTCGCGATGCTGTTGTTTCTCCATCCATAAATCCTATTTAATAACTTAAATGCCGGTATTCATGCTGGTATATAAAAGAATACGAAAAATCACCATTAATAATTATAAAAAAGCGCGATATTAAAGTGTGTTACGGTATTTTTTTAAACTATACTAAGTGGTTGTTATTTGCCGAGAGGGCTTGAACTTGTTAAAAAATACGAAAATTTCGACCAGAATTTTCATTGGTTTTGGTACCGTTTTAGTTCTAGCCATGATCGTTGCAAGTGTCGGCTATTTTGGCCTTATCAACGCCGAACAAACTTTCTCTCAGTACCGCAAACTGGCCCGCCAAACGAATTCTGACGGGCGCATTCAAGCCAATATGTTGATGACCCGGATTTTTGCCAAGAATTTTGTGATCGATGCCAATCGCAGAAATATCGATGGTGTTCGCGAGCGCGCCGAGCAAACGCTGAGGCTCATCCAGGACAGTTTGAAGCTGTCGGGTACGGAAACGGGCCGGAACGTGCTTATCGCGGATTTGGAAGAAAACCTCAGGCGTTATGTCGTGAAGTTCAACGAGGTCGCTGAATTACAAAATACGCGGGATAACCTTGTTTCCAAAAAACTGAACGTTCTAGGTCCAAAAACCGAACAAAACCTAACAGCGATTATGACCTCTGCGCTCGATGATGGAGATGCCAAGGCGGCCTATGAGGCTGGTTCAACGTTGCGCAGTCTTATGCTGGGCCGTCTCTATGCCAATCGATTTTTGATTGAAAATGATGAGGCGTCCAGGGCTCGGGCGATCCGCGAATTCCGGGATGTTGAATTTAATTACCTGAAATTGGCAGTTGAGCTGGAAAATGAAAGCCGCAAGGCACTTGCCGAAAATGTGCAGGCAAACCAGTCCGAATATCTCAAAGCCTTTGATGAAGTTCATCAGGTCATCATTGCGCGGAACAATATTATCAAGTTTGAACTTGATCGCATTGGCCCAGCCGTGGCCAGCCGAATTGAGCGGCTGAAATTGGCGATCAAACATGAACAGGACACATTGGGTCCTGCAGCTGAAAAGGCACTTACCCAATCCGTCGTCCTGACCACGGTGGTGTCCGTTATTGCGATTTTAATTGGTTTGCTTGCGGCTGGGGCGATCGGTGCCGGCATCACGCGTCCGATTAGAAAGCTGACGAAAACGGCGACGGCCATTGGTGCGGGTGATTTAAAACAAGAGATCGATATTGACCGGGAAGATGAAATTGGTGTGCTCGCAAAAGCCTTCGCGGCCATGCGGGAATCGATTACCGAAAAAGTGGTTATTCTCGAACAAGAGAACGCAGAGCGCAAAAGAGCCGAGGCTGAACTGGCGGAAACCCATTTGAATTTGGAAAAAATTGTCGAGGATCGAACGGCTGAATTGGAAACTGCCCGCGATGACGCTGAGCAGGCAACGAAGGCCAAAGCGGAATTCCTCGCGACCATGAGCCACGAAATTAGGACGCCGATGAACGGCGTGATCGGCATGATCGATTTATTAGCCCAATCCAAATTATCTGGCGAGCAAATGGAGATGGCCAATACCGTGCGCAGTTCGGCCTATGCCTTGCTGACAATTATCAATGATATTTTGGATTTCTCCAAGATTGAGGCCGGAAAACTTGATTTGGAAGAATTACCGATGTCGATTTGTGACGTTGTTGATGGCGTAACAGAAACCTTGGCCCCGACGGCGCGCGATAAAGGCATTGGTATCCATTCCTATATTGATCCAGAAATACCAGACGGGCTTATCGGCGATTCTGTCCGCTTACGCCAAATCCTTTTCAATCTCGGTGGTAATGCTGTCAAATTTACCGAAGAGGGTCACGTTACCTTACGGGCCGATCGAATTCCGAGTTCCGATCCCGAGAACGTTGGGGTACGCCTTCAGATCAAAGATACCGGTATCGGTATTTCCGAAGAAGCTCAGAAGTCATTGTTTAAGGCTTTCACCCAGGCGGAAAGTTCCACCACCCGCAGATTCGGCGGCACAGGATTGGGGTTGACTATATCTCAGCGTCTTCTTGCAGTGATGGAGGGTAGGATTTTGGTTGAAAGTAAATTGGGCGAGGGGTCCTGTTTTACCGCCATCATTAATTTGCCGATTGCAGAAGATCATTCGATCAAAAGCGATGGCTTTGAATTTGCCGGCAAGAACATGCTGTTGGCTGTCCAGGATCCTTTTCTTGCTGAGACTTTACCTAAATATCTCACGATTGGGGAGCGTCGGTGACCTTGCAGGCGGATCTCAATCAGGTGAATGCTCAAATTTCTGCCGCGGCCACGGCCGATGCTTCATTCGACGTGTTGTTTATGGAAAACATCGGCTTTGATAATTGCTCAGAGATCGTACGGACGGTTCAGGCAAACCCAAACGCTGGCGACATAAATTTCGTTTTGCAGGTCGATCGGCGTAATGTCGAGCGGGAAGATTTGGACGACACCGTATATGCATCTCTCAATCCGATTAAACGGGGCGGATTTTTACGGGCAGTTGCAGCAGGGTGCGGCTTAACCAGTCCGGAAATCGAATATGACCAGACCCATGAAGTCGCCTTAAATGTGATCGAGCCACCGAGCGTTGAAGAGGCAGAGGAGCTTGGCCAGCTCATTCTTTTGGCGGAAGACAATATTACCAATCAGCGGGTGATTTTACGCCAGTTAAACAGTCTCGGCTATGCCGCCTTGATCGCCGATGATGGCGAATTAGCGCTCAAAGCAATGGAGGAGCATAATTTTGCGATCCTCTTAACCGATTGCCATATGCCAAATTTGGATGGCTTCAACTTGACGCGCCAGGTCCGGGATAATGAACGCGAGAATCCCGAAGAGAGAATTCCAATCGTCGCGATAACGGCGAGCGCCCTCGGCGAGGAAGTCGATCTTTGCTATGATTCTGGAATGGATGATTTTCTTTCTAAGCCGGTCGAGATTGCAAAGTTAAACGCGACTTTGCAAAAATGGATGCCGGTGAATGGTACCTCTGAGATAGAAAAAACTGAGCAAAAAACCGCTCCCGTAAAGCCTCAGCCGGGCGGCGAGGTTCCAGTAGATGTATCAAGTTTGCAGGAATTATTTGGTGATGATGAGGAAACCATTACAGAGATACTCAAAGAATTTGTTGAACCTTCCCAGGAGTGTACGGCGGAAGTGATACTCGCTTTGGAAGAGAATTCTTTGGCAGGAGTGTCTTCGGGCGCCCATAAACTGAAATCTGCTGCGCGTTCCATTGGCGCTGCAGAAGTTGCGGATTTGTGCGAAAAAATCGAAATGGAAAGCAAAAAGGGGAACTGGGAGCCCGTCAGAAATTTAACTCCCCAGCTAAAAACCGAACTCGATCAAGTGGTAGACTATATCAACGGGCTTTAAGCCCGTGGTTATTTGAAACGACCCGGTCATAGCGGGCTTGTGGTTCAATCGTCGGTGACTGAGCGGTCGAAGTTTTTATCCCAATGACCTTTGCCATCCTGGTCGCCTTGCTCGAAAATCCACATATAGCCGCGCTTGGGGTTGCTCAAAATTTCCCAGCAATTGCTATCGAGGTCCCAAAAGTAAAAACTATACGTGCCGTGTTGGGTTTTAGGATTTGATATTTTGGTCATCCCCCATTTATCTGCCTGATCAACCGCGATCTTATGGGCCGCGTCTACTTCTGCATCGCTTGCGACATCAAGGCCGTTGTGGAAAAGAAAATGCATTTCTGCATTGTGTTTTTTCTGCTCGACCACGGCATAGACATGCTCACCGCCCAATCTCGCCATTAGAGAAATTTCGCTGGTGCGAACGACCTCGAGGCCGAGAAAATCTGTGTAAAATTTTCGCGACGCCTCTAAATCTTTAGAGATGAGGGTGCCGTGGGATAAAAAACTGAGGTTGAGGGCAGGGGTGGTCATTTGTTGTTTCCTTATTTGGGTTTGCGGAAGATGATGCGGGCTTCGCGGGATTTTATTCGCCACCCAGCATCAGTCAGGGCAAATTCTTCATGATATTCGCCAACCACGATCGATTCAAGCTTGCCCCGTTAGAAGCAGGCGATTGTGCCGAATAACAGACCGATCATCATGCCAAAGATCGGCGCAAAAAAACCAACGATCAGGGAGATCCGAGCACCATAAAAAACGCGCGAGAATATATCGCGCCCCAAGACAACTGTGTCTAGCCAGAACTCAAAGCTGGGGCGCTCCAACGGGCGTTGATAACTATCAATGACGTCGAAACAGCTTTCCTGTATAATGTCACCATTAAATAGCAGTTTAGCTATTTAATCACCCCTCGGTGCAACAATCATGGAGGTCGTTGAGATGTTTGAAAAAATCCTCGTTCCCGTAGATGGTTCCGTTCATGCTAATAAAGCAATTGATCTGGCAGCAGAGCTCGCAGTTAAGTTCAAAGCGAAGGTTGTGATGCTGCACGTGCTTTTGAATCACGCATCTGTCTCTGAACTGATGGAGCTTTGCGAGCGCTTGAACGCACCTGATGATCTCATTGCAAAACTCAAAGAGATCGAAGATATTCTCATCAATACCGCTACCGTCGCCTATGGCCCCGTGCCTGTCGTTGTGCCGGTTAACATACTTGAAGAAGTAGGTTATCTGGTTGCCGACAATGCCAAGAAATTGGCTGAGGCAGAAGGCGTGGATGATGTCGACGTTCATGTTCGTGATGGCGCACCGGCTGACCTTATTCTTGCCGCCGCCGATCATGAGAACGCTGATGTTATCGTGATGGGAAGCCGTGGTCTTGGTCATCTGACCGGTATGCTGATGGGAAGTGTTTCCCATAAGGTCAATCATCTGGCTGAATGCACCTGCATAACTGTCAAATAGATTGAAGTTATAAAGACTGACAAAGGGGCGTTGGATGGGTGACGCCCCGACGTTTAGTGTGTCCAGCCAAACAATAAGCTGGAATAGTTTCGAGTAAGTGTTTACAAGCAAACTCATGCAAATTACGTTCGTTCATTCGCCGATCGTTGAATACGGCCAAAATTACGGAACTTTGTTTAGTCCAATGTGGGCCTATACATTGGCAGCTTACGTCCCATCTGATTGGACTATTGAAATTACGGACTGCATTTTTCAAGATCCAAAATCGATTGGCGAGGCGGATGTTTTTGCCTTTTCTGGTATAAATCAAGACATTGATGCCATTCGAAAAACATACAATGTTATTAGGCAAATTCACCCTGAGGCAATTTACATACTTGGCGGACCAATCACCTGGTCAATGGAACAAGAGGGTAAGCTCCAATCCTTGGAGTTTTTTGATCACGTTTTTATCTTGGATGGCGAGCAAACCTTACCCGATTTTTTAAATACAGTTAGTGAGGGCCGGGCTGGATCTGCAGACAAAATTATTCGGGCAAATCGCTTTGCCATGGATCAGGCCCTTCCGCTACGCTTCGACTTGTACCGTGAGCGAGCCGGTTCTTATTATGGCGGTTTGATTGAAACTTCGCGCGGCTGCCCTTTTTTGTGTGAGTTTTGTGATATCAGAGTATTGCCGGGTAACAACCGTGCCAACAACAAAAACATCGAGCTAATTGTCAGGGAGCTTGATGAATATTTCAAACTCGGCATAACTCAATTTCAATTTGTTTGTGATAATTTTATTGGCGACGTTTCTTGGGCACGCCAAACTGTTGATGCAATTATCGAATGGAAAGAAAAGACGGGAGCAACGATTTCGATCTTCACCTGGTTGACGATTAATCTGTGTAATTACCCTGACCTCATGGAAAAAATGCGGCGGGCTGGATTTTCAATATTATTTATTGGTATTGAGTCGGTTAATGAAAATTCTATCCTCGAAACTGCAAAAGTTCAGAATAAAATGAACATGGAATCTGCGGTTGTAGCAATTCAATCCTTTGGATTTATTATCGCGCCCGGGTTCATTTTTGGTTTTGATTCGGATACAGACACCATTTTTGACGATACTATCAAATTTCTCGATCAGGCAGGTGTGATTGGCGGCGATCCTTCTTTTTTAACAGCACTCCCGGGCACGCCTTTGATGTCGCGTATGAAGCGTACGGACAGACTAATCGAAGCTGATGGCGCCACCGTCCGCGAAAAAATATCAACGAATATTAAATATCTGCAAGACAAAGATATGCTGGTTGAAGGGTTCTTAAATTTCATTCAAGAATACACCAGCGCCAATTTTCAATATAGTCGTTACAAGAATCATATTAATAGAATAATTGAGAGCGGCAATTTTTTGCCGAGCGAAGATTCCGGCTATGGTTCTCCGGTGGAATATTTGAAGCAGCAGATTTGCGATAAGAACAATCGACGGATGTTGGCGTTGCGCCTGCTTTATCTCGTCTATAACCCCACCAGAATCTGGGCTGTTTTAAAGGCTTGGTTGTTAACAAAAAAAATGACTCGTAAGGGTTATAAACTGGATATTAATTTTAATTATTGGGTCTATGTGTGGACGAATATTGGATTAAAATATTGGAAGTTGAAAGCAACTGACTTCAAAATCGAATCAGTTGATGACGGTTTCGACTTAAATAAATTGCTTGAAGATTCTGATGAGATATTAGAGAGCACGATTGACACAAGAAAACGCGGTGATGTTAAATCTTCTCAGCAGGCTCGTTATACCAATCAAGCGCTGACAAATTTGATAGAAGAGCGCGCGTCTGAAACGAGTAACGATATTAACTGATCAATATCCTGTAAAAAATATGGTTAGATGTATACCTAGATGACATTTCATAAACTTTCAATATTGATGCCCTGTTTCAACGAAGAAACAACCATTGCAAAGGCGGTTGATCGTGTGTTGCAGGTTGATTTACCTGGTTTCGAATTAGAGCTCATAATTATCGATGATTGTTCTTCTGACAATTCCCTTGAAATTGCGCGAGGGCTGTCGAATGAGTCCGAGCAAATTATTTTGGTGCATCATGAGGTAAACAAAGGTAAAGGGGCGGCGCTCCGATCAGGTATAAACTTGGCTACAGGCGACATTGTTCTAATACAAGATGCGGATCTGGAGTACGATCCAACTGATTATGAAAAACTTATTAATCCGATATTGAAGAGTGATGCCGACGTGGTCTATGGATCTCGTTTTAAGAGCGGAGAATCGCATCGCGTACTCTATTTCTGGCATAGTGTTGGCAATAGATTCTTAACATTTATGTCCAACGCCTTCACCAATATAACGCTTACCGATATGGAAACCTGCTATAAGGTATTTCGGCGAGATATAATCCAGCAATTGAATTTGGTCGAAAATAGATTTGGTATTGAGCCTGAGTTAACGGCCAAGATTTGTAAGCTTTCACCTAAGCCTAAAATTTATGAAGTGGGTATTAGCTATGCCGGTAGAACCTATGAAGATGGTAAAAAAATTGGCTGGAAAGATGGCGTCTGGGCAATTTATTGTATTTTGAAATACAATATTTTCAAATAAATATTCAATCCATTGGCTTTGCGATACAGTGATATTTATCGCGTTGAATTAGGTCACGTAATACAACCATCTCAGATAATCGACCGACACAATCGCGTGGAATGTTGAGCTCCGCAACGAGGGAAGAAAGCTTTTTATCTATTTTAATTGACCAAATAATATCGGCAGATCGGATGAATCTCCTAAAATTGGCAATTTTACTAGGATTCTTGTAGTCTGCTTCAGGTGATCTTGGCCAACTTGAAAGAATGGTGGTATGAAACGCCGAGACGACCTTGCCGGTTTTGTCTTTTAGTCGAGAAAAATAGAGGGCATAGCCGCGCGAGCTGTGGTCTAGCGGTTGACTGATAACCAAGAGTTTTGGAACTAAATTGATTTTCTTGCCACGTAGCGCAAGAATCAATTTAGCGGCTGATTTCATTTCTAAAATACGTGGATCAACGTTTTGATAAATTCTACTCGATGTATCCGCAACCGAGCGATGAACTTGACCAGCCTGCCAGACCCCCAGGACTATTATCATAATGACATTGCCGTATACGACTAAGTCTTTATTGAGAAATTGAAATAACCGCTTCTGGCGGTGCATCAGGGTGATGCAAAGTTCTAGGAGAAATATAATTCCTAGAATGTGCAGCATTTGGATTGGCACGCGTGTGTAGCGTTGGATAGAAACCAACTCGCCAAATTCGAGATCACCCCAAAGAGCAAAATGGGCCCATAATAAGGCAGCGGTATAAAGGATAAAATATCCAAACCACAACAATAGAGGACCATCTCGACGCTGAGTGGCAATCAGGAGCGCGGCGACCACGGTACCTGCTGTGAGGGGGAGCTTGTAGGTCGATATATAGTCCCATATTGCTGGAAAAAATCTGCCCGATAATTCAAAGATGTTCCGATTGCCAAAATTACCCGTCGACAAAAGCTCTAGAGATTGAATAGGTGAGCCGAGACCCGAAACCGTTGGGTTCAGCATCGACCATGTCAGCAGAATGAAAGCAATCGGCACTATTGTTAGGAAACAAAATATGAGGCGTTCGCTCCAGGAAGAATCGCCGAAAAAATGCCGATTTAGGAAGGGGAAAAAGGCAAAAACGACAATGGTTGGTACAAAAAGCATCGCCGCTGCTTTTATCAGATAGCTCGCGGCCAATATCAATCCGCAATATAAATAGGCCACGCGCCGGGGTTTTTTATCCTCTGCCCCAAAGAGACTGGATAGGTAAAGGAAAAGTATGGTCGCCGATGCCGAATAAATCTGAGGCTGTTCTATAAGGAGTGTATATGTCCAGAGTTTACCCATAGCTTCAGCAGCCAGAAGAAGCAGGATAAAGCTCCAAGCATATAAAGATATTAATCGGTTATTCAGGCTGCTCCGCGTGTGCAAGAGATAAACAGCAATGTCAAATATGAGAGCAACAACCCCAACATGAAGCACAAATGGTGCTGTGGCTGACAACCCTTCTTCGATATTGCCGACCAACTGCCAGGGTAAAATTAGAAGTAAGCGCCAACCTGGGGGATAGCCGGAATGAGGAATTGTCTTTCGAACAGATTCGTAGTCTCCGTGCAGAAAAATTTCCCGTGACGAGCCGAGCCAGTTGGTGAATTCATCAATGGTGAAGGGAATATAATCAATGCCACCGTTGTATAGGATGCTGCCAAATCCGATAGTAAGGAGGATGAAAGTCGGATGGAGGATGAAGGCAATTAAAAGGCGAAATCTATTTTGATAAAAGGCATAGAGAAATCCGATGGTGGCGAATAAAAATGTGGATAGAACAGTATATTCCAGGGGAATTCTAAGCAGCACATGAGCGGCATAAATGTAAATCGTGAGCAAGGCATAACCGACCACCAACCGCGTGCCAAACATCAGAAAATGTGGTGCCAATATTGCCGGTAAAAGCAGACCCAGACCAATCGCAGCATATGAATAGAAAAATAATCCGAGCAATTTATGTTTATCCCGATATTCTGATGTAAAGTGATTTTAAGCAGCGCTTTAACTTTGATGCAAGCGCGCAATTTAGGTTGTCAGGAGCGAAATCGCGATGAGAGAGATGTCGAAATCGAAACTTGTTTTCGAAGGTCAGTTGTTCCATCTTGCCGCGTTAGTGGTCCTGCTCGCCGCTGTGTACAGCTTGCGTAATCTGGCGGGCTTTAGTGAGGGCGAGTTCCTGGGGCTTTCGACATCGCTCTGGATTGCCCTCGCAGTGGCGGACGCAATTATTCACCAGGTTTATGTATGGTTCTGTTGGCGCTTGGAATTGCACCATCAATCCCTTACCCGCTGGTTTGGCGATAAGGCATTTGTCTTATACGCAGCGATGTTTACGGCCCTGTTTGTGGCCCGGCCTATTCTGGCTTTTATGCTGGGCTGGTCAAACCGGGGAACACTCGACATCAATCCCTGGCTGGGCTACGGCATCTCCATTGTGCTTTTGGGACCGGTTATTTTTATGATGTATTCCATTGTCCATTTTTTCTCTTTTCGCCGCGCCTTTGGCATTGATCATTTTGATGCCAGCTATTGGGACGTACCCTTTGTGCGTCAAGGGATCTTCAAATGGACACCCAATGCGATGTACGTATTTGGTTTTTTTGCTCTTTGGATTCCGGCTTTTTTATTTCAGTCGGTTGGCGCATTGGGGGTGGCAGCTTTTAGCCATGCATATATTTGGGTTCACTATTGTGCTACAGAGAAGCCGGATATGGCGCGTATTTATGGCTAAGCAGAATTTATGGTAGGGGCGTTCTGTTCCTTAGCGTAAGGGCTATCTTCTCCGACTTCGCTATATAGTCCGGCCGTGACCTCATCACTCATGGTCCGAAGTTTTAGTATTTCGCCGGCAACTATTGAGCCATCCGCCTTTAACATCCCATCGACCGTACGATAAAACGGGACGCAGAGTTCCGCTACGTCCTTGTGTTCATTCCGTATGATATTGAAGCGGATTAGTTTCAGTAATTCGAGCAAACGATCGAGATTTTTGACTGTCTCTTCATTAATCTGCTTAGTTTCTAAATCAGGTGTCACCAAACCAACGATCCGATCTATGTCGACTGCCAATTGATTGAGCCGTTGTTGGTAAATTTTATTGTGCATTTGACCGACTTCTTGCCAAAACTCAGCTTTTGACAAGCCGTCTACGGCAGCAGATTTAAGCGAGTTCGGAATGTCAAACTCTGGTACTTTGCTCGGTCGCGACGGATCCTTGTAGCGATCTGGTCCAAAATAATCGCCGGTAACAATGAAAGGTTGGCGGCCAAAAACTATTTTGTCGATCCGTTCCGAAATTTGGTTTGCCGAAAATGGCTTAGCAACAAAGATATCGAAACCGGAATTAACGATTTTCGATACGAGCTTTTTATTGGGATTCCAAGCCATGCCGATAATCGGCAAATAAGGATCGATGCTCAGGCGCTTATTACGAATTGCGGAAATCAGTTCGCAGCAATCTTGGTTTGGAAGATCGACATCTGTGATGAGAAGATTAGGCATGTCCTTTAAGTTGATGGCGTCGATAATTAAATCGAGGGTGTCGGCAAATTGGATTTTACGAAATCCTTTTGAAAAAAGAACAGATTTTAGGCTTTGCCTAATTCCCTTGTCATGAGCAACGACAAAAATCTCAGCCTTGCTATAATCAATTTTGGTCATGTCGATATTCTCTGTTGCTGTCGCATTAAAATCCGTTGAAATCGTTCCTTTAATTCGAATTTTCAACAATAGTGTGACTATGAAAAAACGAGAAACTTTATAAGAGTTAATATTTAAACTTTGGGTTTTATATTTTCATTGGACTACAGCTAAATTATTATATGAGTAATGCCTTATCTAGATCAAGTATAAATAGAAATAACAATCGCGATTAACTACCATTAATATTAAATCATCATGTCCTTTTCCATAGCTTGTACCTCCTCAATATTTGCTCCAAA